>Ga0256404_1003604_pt1 | contig 30962 bp, 23 predicted proteins | sample RumenRJG_01DNA_FD_185990 | JGI IMG/M metagenome (GOLD analysis project Ga0256404, IMG submission 185990) | Bovine rumen microbial communities from Lethbridge, Alberta, Canada - RJG_01 | ecosystem: Host-associated > Mammals > Digestive system > Stomach > Rumen | place: Canada: Alberta | collected...
CTGTATCAAAACATCCTTACGCGAACCAACGAGGTGTGCGTTGTTCTTAAAAGGTATTGCAGTCAGGGTTGAATACCCTTATTCCGCCCCAAGGGGCGGGGTATTCAACCCTTCCGCGCGAATAAAAGAATCTGGGTTCTTAGGCATATCGCGATACGTTGAGCGATATGGCCCTAAGCCGTGCCGGATGAAACGGTAGCAAGGCGTTCCGTTGAAGAGGGGTTTAAGGGGAACTTGCAACGAAGTTTCCAGCAGGGAAAAACCTCGCTTCGGAGTAGGCAACTTTTTTAACGTTAAAAAAGTTGCCCTCCCCTTAAGTTTGGGGTCCAAGGGCTCTCCCTTGAAAAGAGTTTTTCAGTAAACACGACCTACTTCCACAGGTAACTGGAATGCAGCCCCTTAAGGTAGCCCATTGACCCGGAAGAAAACATGGCCACCCCTACGGTCAGACAAAAGTAATTGTCGGCATTGCAAAGAATTAAGTAGCCAATCATCATAAGAACATAGCTTGCCAGAATCAAGGCCGAACTGTTGGACTTTGACTGATTGTAGTGCATAAAAAGCGTAAGAGCTGTAGCAAGCACAACCACTATTATGTAAATAATAAGAATCCCCCGGTAGCCGCACAAAATAGTGCAGGTAGTGGAAAATTCCAGGCTGTTCATAGGCAAAACAAGCCCCAAAAAAGCAGAAACTATAAGCATGATAAGAAAATTGCGCTCAAAATTCTGCCTCTGCTCGTTCTCCCTCAAAATAGCCGCAAACAGAAGGCTCATCGGGCACAAAATCCGCCCGGTAAGCACAATCCTAGCCATAAAAAGCAGAAACCAGGAAGAAGGCAAAAAATCCGTAACGCAAATCAAAAGCCTTGTCCCCTCAAAGCAGCAGCCAATCAAAAAGCCCGAAAAATAGGAAATCTCAATAGCCTGGGTCTTCTCAAACATAAGGTAAACCGCCAGAGTGCACACGCAGACGTAAAGCATAAAAAAAATGGCACAGGCCACCACCGCAGGAAAAGCAACCGGCAGCATCTTTGCAAAAATATAAAAAGGCCGAATCGCATTCACGGGCAGCCCCACCTTGGCGTTAAGAGCCTCGTACACAAAAAAAGCCACGTTAAAAACGCCGTGCAGGACAAAAAGGACAAAAAGCCCAATCAAAAAGCGGTTTCTTATTTTTAGAGTCATAATCTAACAATACCTCACCGCCCCATATTTTTCAAGGTAAAAACTTTAAATTAAAAACTTAAAAAAAAGCCTCTTCTTCTGTATGGCAATTTTATGGACGATGCTTTTATGGACGATAGTCCTAACGGCTCTACCATTTTACTTTTTGACTAATCCGACCGCCCATGCCCCTCGTCACCGCCCTTCCGCCCTTCGCTAACGCTCATTGCCGCTGCGCAGCAACTAAAGGGGCTCCACGGCGGCGTAGGCTTAATTTCCCGCATTTGCATTCAACAATTACAAATCATCTACTAAAATAACATTTGCTTCAGAAATTTGCTTAAGCTGGGAATCATTTGTAAGAAAAATATCACAGCCATAATATATGCTTGTAGAAATATGAATTGCATCCATCCCTTTCAATGATGGATATTTCGCCCGAAGTTTTGCAGCTTGCTTTGTTATGGTACGATTCGGCTCTACAATCTGAAAATCAAAATCCGCAAGAAAAGAGTCGTAAGCTTTCACTTTCCCAGAATCCCCTGATTTATATGGAAAAACAAGGTATTCCGTATCAGTGATTGAAGATGTAAAATAACAATCATCTTCATTCTGGTGATTAAAAATAAAAGAGGCAACTTTATTGGAAAATGGTTTTTCATCGTCCAAGAAATAAATAAGGGGCGTTGTGTCAAAGTAAATTCTGCTCAATCAGTCCTCTCTTAGCTGCCTAACATAATCCACGGCAGAAATTCCATCGGGAACAGACTTTGAAGAGGCATTCATATATGATTCTATTTCCGAAAGCGATTTCTTGCGCCGAACCGGCAAAAAATCGTCAAGAACCGTAATTATAACCTTTTGGTTGGGTTTTATCGCTATATTTTCCTGGGCAACATAATTGGTGCCGTCATAGTATCCATTTATAGCCAACATAACACACCCCCTTTACCTAATATCATACCACAAAGGCCATAAAATTCAATCGTATTTTCCTTTAGCATCCCCAGGCGCGGCAGGGATTGGAGCACCGCCGAAGGCGTTCCCCGCTTGCGGGGAATGGAGCGAAAGCGGAAGTGCGGAAAGCCCACACACGGGGCACAGATTCTTCTTTAATAAAACTGCCGGTTAAAATACAAAAGTGCCGCCATAATAAAGAAGAAAAAGAACATTTTCAGGCAAAATAAAAGCCCTAAAGATAAAAATTGCCATTCCGATAAAAAAAGAAAGAATTCGTTTTATAAATTTGGGAGGACTTATGAAAAGAATTGTTGCTTCACTAGCGCTTTTTTTGTGCGCATCACTCCTTACCACTCAAACTGTCTTTGCCGGCGACGCAGCCGTTTTTTCCGATATAGGTTTTTCTTCCGACGGTAAAGTTTACGTATTCGGCCAGTACGGAAAGCTGGACAAAACTTACGAAGCCTGGGCCGAAATTTACACCGTAGACGTGGCAGGCAATGTTTTTGTAAAGAACGAAGTCTACAAGACAAAAAACAAGTCAGGTTCAGGCAAGAACGCTTACGACAGGCTCCTAAAAAGCAATTCGGCAAAAATAGACAAATACAACTGCTCCAAAAAGCAGATTCCCCTCTACGTGCGCGAAAGCAACTCCAAGGCCCCGGACGAAGAAATCGTTTTCAAAGACTTTGACGGTTCAGAGGAACTTGGAAAGGACGTCTACTACAACATAAAGCTTGTAAGCCAAAAGTCATGGGACAAGGGTTCAACGGTCCAGTCCAGCTTCTACATCAACCTGGAAAAGAAGGATTCGGAAGGCAACGTCCTCTACGCAAGAAAGGTTGGAACCCCAGACTACTGGCGCAAGAACATAACGTCCTACAGGATAGACAGAATCTTTACCGATCCTGCCGGAAAAAGCCTTGTCTTTATAGTAGAAAAGACCCTCAAGGACGACAAGGGAACTTCCATCCGCTACATGGTGGAGACAATCCGCCTTTAAATTTGGAAAATCTTTTGGTGGGAGGCAACTTAACAACCTGCTTTTAAATTAAGTTGTCGTCTAAAGATAGATTTATGCGGTATATGCGCCTGCCTTTTGCATATACCGCATTTTTTTTGCTTCAAAACAACCTTTCTACTTACATATTGCCCAAATGGGTGTAGAAGGCAAGTGCATACTTTCAACAATTGTGATGCAAAAATATGTAAAGAAAGCACTGGAATGGAGGCGGGAAACGCAGCAAAAAAGCATTTGCGCGGTGCGACCGAAGGGAGTCTGATACCTTATATCCGCGCTCGGCTTTTTTGATGCGTTTACTGCCGGGAATAGAAGTGCTTTCGTGTTAATAGTTACATTTGCCACTTTTATAAGATTTGCACTTGGCTTCTACAGCCTTTTTGCGCCCCTTTACAGCGAGGGCGTTTTCCAGTAATATTGTTTAGTATCACATTAGAAGAAAAGCAACCAGAGGCTTTTTATGGAAAAAACAAACCGCTCAATAAACTATAAAATCGCACTCACCGGCGTGTTCGGAGCACTAAGCGTAGTATTAAGCTTTACCCCGCTCGGCTACCTACAGATAGGACTTCTTGCCATAACCATAATGCACATTCCAGTAATCCTTGCCGTAATACTTGCAGGCCTTGTTCCCGGAGTAAGCGTAGGCCTCATATTCGGTCTTTCAAGTCTTATCCGGGCAGCCCAAACAGGAAGCCCCTTCTTTATAAACCCCTTCTGCTCTGTCTTGCCAAGAATGCTTTTCCCGGTTGCGGTCTGGGCTATATGCAAACTGCTTGGAAACATCCCGGCAATCTCAAAAGTGGTATCTGGTTCAATAGCCGCTGCGGTGGGAACCCTTTGCCACACAGTAATCGTAATGGCAGCCCTTTACATTTTCTACGCGGAACAGCTTATGCAGGGAATGAAGGGCGCTCTGGAACAGTTCGGATTTTCTGCGGAAGGACTTTCATCCGTCGGCGGCTACTTTGCAATACTTGCATGCACCCTTGCCACAAACGGAATCTGGGAAATAATCACGGCTACAATAATCGTTGCAACGGTCCTAACTTCAATCTACGCTGTAAAAAGCAAAAAATCAAAACTTAGCAAAATGGAAGAAATTCAGTAAGGACAGAACTTTTTAGGACGAAGTCCTACTTGCTCTGCCAAAAACCCCTTGGCTAAGACCGGCTCTCATGCCTTTCGTCACGGGCTTTTCGGGGTTCCGGCTAACAAACAAATGTAAAACAAGTAGCACCATGGACGGTGCGTCATCTGTAAGCACAAAAAGCAAGTGAGTTTTCGCAGAAAACTCATGTTTAAAAATTGCATGGATGCAATTTTTAAACAACCGCCCCTACAATCCCGCGTAGGCTAAATTTCCGCGCAGGCTACTTTTCCGCTATTCCACAAGTTTTTTCTTTCCCCACTCTCCCAAAAGATTGTGGGCATCCTTTGCGGTAAGAATCTTTGCAAAAAGAGGAAGCGTCATCTCAAAGACTTGGCTCATAAGAATTGCCTCGTCCCCTGCAAATTTGCCAAGAACATAATCCGCAACAGATCCATTGGTGCACTTTCCAACCCCAAAGCGCAGCCTCCAAAAGTCAGCAGTACCAAGAACAGCCTTTACAGACCGCAAACCGTTGTGCCCGCCAAGGCCACCGCCCCATTTTAGGCTAACAAAACCCGGTGCAAGCTCTATCTCATCGTGCACAATCAGAATGTCTTCCGGCGGAATCTTAAAAAAATGCGCCGCCTCTACAACCGCATCGCCGCTAAGGTTCATGTAGGTAAGAGGCTTCATAAAATAAATCTTTGCAGGTGCGGAAGAAGGAATGGGCAAAGAACCGTCAGACCTCTGCTTTACAAGCCCGCTTTCCAAAAGCCAGCCCATAAGCACTTCGTAGTCAATTGCACAAAAGTCAGACTTGTACTTGTTCTGCCAGCTTATTTTATTTGCAAAAGGCAGCGAGTCTTCAAACATCCAGGCTGTATTGTGCCTTGTGTTCTCGTATTCGCGGCCATAGTTCCCCAAAAATGCAACCAGCTGAATCATGTCTAGAAAAGTCTCCTGCATTCAAGGTAAAAGCGTTTCTCGCTGGCCTCCCCCATGCTAAAGCTCTTTCTTGGCAAGGGGCCTGTCTTGTTGATTGTTGCAAAGAAAGAATCCTTGGCAACAGGTGGCAAAAGAATTGTTACGTTCCCCTCTTTTGCACCCAGACGGAATACTTCTCCGCTTCCGTGTATGTAGTCAATCTCTATTGCCTTACCAGAAGAATTCCTTTCTTTTATAAAGTCATCAAGAAGGGGCTGAATCTTGCTAACAAGAAGCTCCTTTACGCTAGTCTTGCAAAGAAGATAGCTTGTCTTCCCACAGGCAGTGTAGACAAGGCCAAAGTTTCCACCGGAAGATGCAACTTCTTTCTCCAGCTCCCCCTGGTCCTTTGCAAAAGAAACAGAAGCATTCATTTTGTCCTTCAAGAATCCTTCAAGCTCATCCTTATCCGCACCCAAAACAACCCTGTGAATAGGCTCAAAAGTAAGCCCTTCATCGTATATGTTAACAATTTCCGCAAGGGCATAGCGCACAGGGCAAGCTGCAATTTCCCCATCACTCTTTCCCAAAGCCTTAAGCTCTGCCTTGTATTCATCCCAAACAGCCTTAGCCGTGGCAAGAGAATGGTTTCCGTCTCCAACCGCAAACATAAAGGCACTTCCGTCAGAATCCGTATTCTTCTGCTTTAATTTGCCAAGCGAATCCTTAACCAAAGAAAGCTCATCATCAGAAGAAAGGGCCCAGCCTGTAATAGAACCGCTTTCAAGCATAAGGTCGCCTGAATAAACAGGGGCCTTTTTCTTTGCGGCCTCCCCTGCACGCTCAACAAGAAGCCTTTGCTGGTCGTTCACCAAAAGCATTATGTGGGGGCTTTCAAGAGGTGCGCCCTTCCTAATCTCCTTACGCGGAGGAATGCGGTCAACAATGGTGGCCTCCGTAGCGCGGACAAGGCTCTTGCTAAAGGGCTTCCACTCGTAGGAATCAAGGTCTACCGCACACAAAAGGCCTTTCCTTACCCTACCAAAAGCAGTTTTTCTTTCTATATAAATGAATTCATTTTTTGGCGCATCAAAAACACCTTCCTTTAAATATGAATCCATGGCCGAATGAATTTTCTTTATGCGCTCAGCCTTATCTGGGCTGGAAAGATAAACCTCCGGCAAAATCAGATTCAAAGTGGAAGCTTTTCCACAAGTTGCCTTTTCCGCATTTTCCCAATAAGAAATATTCTGGGTAAACTGATCACATGCAATAACGCACCAAGTCTTTAAATCCTTATCCTTTGGCAGAAGAATCTCAGGCACTGCCAGACCGTATTCAGCAAAATTATTCATGCAAAGAGTATACCCCCATTTCCAAATTTATGCTATACTATCCCTAGTTTATGCTATAATGAAGGAAATCAATTTTGGGCGCAGCGGAAGGGAAATCCGGCTGAAAACACGCATTGGAGCGGAACGAACGCAGTGAGTTTAATTTCCTATTCCGCGACACCGCGGGTTTTCAGACGGATTTGACTGGGAGCGGAGCCCAAAATTGATTTCCATTGGTTAAAGTGACATGGCGGCAATAGATTTTCAGCAGACATTAAAACAGTCTCAACTTCAAGTGATGAGCCAAAAGCAGATCCAGGCCATGAATTTGCTTGCAATGGGTTCCACCGACTTGCGCGAAGAAATCTACAGGCAGGCGGCGGAAAACCCTGCCCTGGAAGTAAGGGAACGAGGCTCCTCCCTAAGCAAAAAAAAGACAGGTTCAAACAGGATAGACACAACAAGGGTTACCGGCAATGTAAGCCAAACCGCCCAAGAAGCAAGCAACTCTTACCAACAGGCACTTGAATCAAAGCAAGAATTCAGAAAAAGCCTAAAAGAAAACCTGCTAAGCCAGCTGCACATGGAAGACCTCTCCAAAGAAGAAATGGACCTGGGCGAAAAGCTCATCTACAACCTCTCCGACAAAGGCTTCCACATGCTCTCCCCCATCTCCTTTATAGACAAGGGCCATCCAGAACAAAAAACGGAAATGCTAAACAAAATCATTTCCCTAATCCAGTCATTTTTCCCCGAAGGCTGCTGCACAAAAAATTCAGAGGAAAGTCTTTACGTACAGGCAAGACTAAAAGACAAGAACCAGCACCTTGCTCTCTTTATCCTAAACGGCCGCCTGGACTTTATAAACCCGCCGCTTGCAGACCGGGCAACAAAAAAAATCACCTCCTACCTTGCAGAACAAAAGAAAATGTTCGCACTAAAAGAAGAGGATGAAATTTCAAAGATAGAGCTTTCAGACGTTACGGAAGACACAGTGCAAAAGGCAATAGACTTTATCCGCACCCTCACCCCCTTCCCCGCACAGGGATTCGGCATCAAGGAAGCCCATTACGTTGCCCCGGACATTTACGTAGAGGAAGTTCTTTCCGCAAACGAAAGCGAAAGCTTGCCGGAAGAAGACTTTTCCAAGGGCATGGTGGTTTGCAAACCACAGGTCGGCAAAGCAACAGTTAACAAAACAGACAAACCCCAAGCAACAGTCTGGAAAGTCCGCCCCGCAAAAGACAGGCTCCCCGCCCTAAGCATAGACAAAACCTTCGAACAGTACGCAGATTCAAAAAACAAAGCCGTAACAGAAGGAATAAAAAAAGCCCGCGATTTTATAGAAAGCATACAGTACCGCCAAGACACACTCCTTAGCGCGGTTTGCGTAATCGTAAAAATGCAGCACAAATTTTTCAAGAAAGGCCCAGGCAACCTTGCAGCCCTAAAGCAAAAAGACGTGGCAGACATACTTGGAGTTCACGAAACAACAATTTCCCGAATGGCAAACAGCAAGTACATCCAGTGCCAGTGGGGCTTGTTCGAAGTAAAATATTTCTTTACAAACGCAGTCTCAGACACAAGCAAAGACCAGGTACTCTTCCAAATAAAACAGATTCTCGAAGAGCACAAAAACGACTCAAAAAAACTGAGCGACCAAAAAGTTGCAGACGCACTTGCCGCAAAAGGAATAAATGTTGCCCGCCGCACCGTTGCAAAATACAGGGCGCAGCTCAACATAGAATCATCCTACAACAGGCAGTAAAAACTCAAAGCGCACCGCTGTCATTACAAAAGCCCACCGCTATCATTATAAAAGCGCACCGCAGTCATTACAAAAGCCCACCGCTGTCATTACAAAAGCCCACCGCTGTCATTATCGGGCTTGACCCGATAATCCACCCCAGCCGCAAAGTCAAAGCCCAACCTTCACGCTAACAGATTCATACCCCGCACCCTTTATCATACTCTCCAAAAGCGACTTCACCTTCTTATCCGCATCCTTTTCAATTCCAGAATCCTTTATCTGGGAAAGCTGGCTTTCCATTGCGCGCTTAATCTCTTCCATCACTTCCTTGGTATTCACGCCAACAAAAACCCCGTCCTTTTCGTCAAACACTTCCTGGCTAAGAAGGGCATTCTCCAAAATCTCCGAGCGCGGAACCTTTACAGAAACGCTGTTTCCATCGGGACTAATGTTTATTCCAATATCAGAAACATCGCGGATTCCAACACGGATAATTCCCGTGTACTTAACAATGCTGTAGGCTTTGCTCATTCCGCCCACCGCAGATTTTTTTATACTCACAACATCGTTGTAGGTGTACTTAATCGCAGTAAGCTCCGCAACTTCCTGAATCTGCGAAGAAATCGTAGAATATTTTCTTTCTATCTGAATCTTTGTAAATTTTTTCCAGCCATAGTAAGCGGCAAGAAGAGCAGCAAGCAAAACAAACAGGAAGACAAAAAATTTCACAAGGCGCAAAGTCCCGGCAAAAGAAGAAGCCCTTCCCCTCTCTTCCCGGCCAGCATAGTCGCGCTCCATTTCCCTGTCTATCCTTCTATATTCTTCTTCCCTAAGTGCAACTTCATTTCTTTCTTCATGCCCGGCCTTTTTTCCCGCACGACCAGCATTTTTCTTCAAAGATTTTTTTTCCATAAGTCAATCTCCTAAAAAAAATGTATCATAAATTTTCTTTTTGTAAAAGCGTATTTCTTCTTAATTTTCTGGACGGACTATTATACGCTCTACCATTTTACTCTTTGGCTAATTCGACCGCCCATGCCCCTGCGCCACCGCCCTTCCGCCCTTCGGTAACCCTCATCCCGCTTGCGCGGGACTAAAGGGGCTCCACGGCGGCGTACGTCGCCCAAGAAAATCCATCCATGGATTTTCTTGGGATTGCAGAAGCGCGTTGCACTTCTTCATGCTTCTAACCCGCCATCCATGGCTCAGTATTCCTTGGCAAGAACGAAAAAATCCTCTTTCCTGCACTCGCAGCGCAGCGTCAAGAGGCCTGTCCAAGGAAACATTTTCTTAAAAAAAATTTACGTAAACTTCTACGTTTTTAACTTTTAGCTATGAATATATATATGTAGACCAAAGAAAAAACGGAGACAAAAATGAAAAAAAGACTCTTAGCAGTTTTATGCCTTGGGCTTGCAGTTGGCAGCGCAACATTCCCAAGCGACCTTTCTGCCCAAACAAAAAACCAAACTTCATCAATCGACGGATTTGAATTTGTAAACAAAGACATAGGAGAAATTCTCTACACGGTAAGTATGTACCGGGGAATAGCAATAGTTGCGGACGACACGGTAAGCGGCAAGATGACATTCCGCTTTGCAGGCACGTCTTTCGAAAACGCCTTTGACAGCTTTCTAAAAGCCCACCGCCTTTACGTAAACAAAAGCCCTGAACTGTGGACTGTAAGCAGGGTAAGCATAAGACAAGAAGACGGCACTTTCCTTGCAGACGCAATGGACTGTAAGCCTTCCATGATTGCAGAAAAACTGGGAAGCTATTTCGGTACAACGGTAACTTACGAGCAGCTCAGCGACAGCCCAATTTCCCTGCATGCAAGCTTCCGCGGAGAAGACAAAAACCTTGCCCTAAAAAACATGCTGGAAGCCCTAATCCGCCAGTGCGGAAAAGAATATGTATGCGAGGCAGTTTGCAAAGCAGAAGGGCAAGACACATCCGGCTTACACATAAAACGAAACCTTGGCACAGGTACTTTGCAAAAAGCAGAAAGCGGGCACATTTATATAAGCCGCAATAGCCAGAACCAAAATCTTTTTGACGCAGACATTCAGGATGCAAGCGCAGGTATCTGTCTGGAAGAGTTATTCTCAAAGGCAGAAAAGCAGTTTTTATTCTCCTGCGACACATCAATTCCCATAAAGAGGCTAAAGTTCACCGCAAAGAATTTCCAGGAAACTCTCTCCCTCATCTGTTCAACTTGCAACCTTGACTGCACGGAATGCAAGGGAATATTTTATGTAATCCCCCGCCAGGAAAAGGCAAACCCTGTGCGCGATGCAGGCAAAATATGGAAGAGGCACCAGTTCAAGTATTACCCTTGTGCAAAAGCAGGAAACCTCATCATGCAAAGGTTCGGCCAGCAGCAGGCCATCGTCATGGAAGAAGAAAATGCCATCCTCTACTTTGCAAAAGAAGAGCTTCACAATTCCATAGAAGAGTTTTCATCATCATTCGACACAAAGCAAAACATAAAACGCATCGAATTGCGCTACATAAAAACCGCAGACTTCTTGGCAGCCCTTCCACCCGGAATAGAGCAGTCCCAAATCGTAAAGTCAAAAAGCGACAACGAATTTTTCTTTACAGGAAGCGAAGAACAATACAAGCAGCTAAAAGAAAACCTTAGCCTTATAGATGTAAGCGAAAAAAGAATCCGCTACGACCTGCTTGTAATGCAGTACCAGTCAACAGACGACTTTTCCTTTGACGCATCGCTTAACGTAAAAAGACTAGCCCTTGGAGACAGGCACAACATGTCGGCGGCACTTGGCTCAGTTCTAAACCTCAACCTTGATGTTGTGGGAGCATTCGGACTAAAGTTTGCATCATCACTTCAAAGCGCAATAAACGAAAACCGGGCACAGGTCTTTGCAGACACAACACTTCACGGTGTTAACGGAGGCACAATAAATTTCAAGAACACAAACACCTACCGCTACCGCGACAACAACCTGGATCCAGAAACAGGAAAGCCCGTCTACTCAGGTATCACACGCGAAATTGTTTCCGGCCTTACAATAGACATAACAGGATGGGTAAGCGGAGACGGAATGATAACAAGCAAGGTTGCCGCATGCGTTTCAAGACAAGGAGCAGACCTTTCTTCCAAAACAGGAAACCCGCCTCCCACAAGCGAAAAGACAATCACAACAGAAGTGCTTGGCAAAAGCGGAGAACCTGTAATCCTAAGCGGCCTACTGCAAAATGAAGATTCCCTCGTAGAAGAAAGGACTCCCCTGCTCTCAAAAATTCCTGTCATAGGCTGGCTCTTCAAGTCCCACAAAAGAACAAAAGAAAACACAGAGCTTGTAATCTATCTTGTTCCCCACTGGGAAAAGAACCAAAAGGAAGCAAAAGCACCTTCAGCAAAACAAACAACAAACACTGCTGATGAATCAGAAAAAGAATTCAGCGCAAGGGTATTGAACAAATTCATTTTCTCAAATTCAAAGGAGCTTTAAATGCAGGCTACAAGAACAAACTTTTCACTTTCGCCGGTATTCTGCCTTCACAACGGAACAATCGTACTGGAAGCAAACAGACCGGAAAACACAATAACCTTCGGCCTCTTGGATTCTTCAAACGAAAAGCTAAAGGAAAGGCTTTGCCACGCAGTCCATTCAAACATTGACTTTGCCGGAAAAAGCTGCGGAATAAATTTTAGGCAAATCAAAAAGGAAGAGTTCAACTTAAAGCTCTCCAAACTTTTCGAAAAAAAAGACAATTCTCTAAGCACAAATAATTTTTATTCTGATGAAGAAGCAAATGAAAGCAAAGACCTTCAGGAAAAAGAAGAAAACGAAGCATCAGCTTTGCTTTCAGGACTAATATTCAGCGCCCAGCACCAGGGGGCAACAGACATCCACATAGAAGCAGAAGAAGTCCGCTTCCGCATAAAAGGCCTTTTAACAAAATACGCAAGTCTGGAACACAAAAGCAGGGAGTCTCTTGTTCAAAGAATAAAGCTCCTTGCAAAAATGAATGTAGTAGAAAACCGGCGTGGGCAAGATGGGCAGTTCACATTCATGGCAAACAATAACGAAAGCATTTTTATCCGCGTATCCTGTCTTCCAAGCGTAGGTGCAAGCGGAGAAAGCGAATCCGTAGTGCTAAGAATTCTGGATTCCTCAAAGACTCCACTTTCACTAGAAAAACTTGGTTACGACCAAGAACAGATTGAAGAGCTAAAAAAATTATGCCGCCTGCAAAATGGACTTGTCCTTATATGCGGTCCAACCGGTTCCGGAAAATCAACCACAGCGGGGGCAATTCTGGAAGAAATAAGAAAGAGCCAATGCGACACAAAAAAAATCATCAGTTTGGAAGACCCACCGGAATATGTCTTACCCGGAGTTACACAGGTCAAGGTTCAGCCGGGACACGACATGGACTTTGCAGATGCGCTAAGAAGAGTTTTTAGACAGGACCCGGACGTAATTTTTATTGGAGAAATAAGGGACAGCCTTACCGCAAAAGTCGCACTCCAGGCAGCTCTAACAGGCCACCTTGTCTTTGCAACCCTGCACACAGGAAGCATCTCCCAGGCAAAGCTTAGACTCATAAATCTTGGCGAAAGTTCTTCTTTAGTAGAAGAAGTCATAAAGGGAATCATTTCGCAAAGACTGGTCAATGGAAAATTAGAGGCAGAAATAGAGGTTTCAAATGGCAAATAAAAACAGATTTTTGTTTGTAAAAATCCTCAATTCTCTTTTGGAATCAGACATAGCACTTTCAAAAGCCCTTTGCATAATTCAAAAGATGAAGTCGGCAAAAAAAGCCGTACGCAAAGCCGCAGAAGAAATAGAGCTTTACCTGCAGCAGGGTTCCTTGCTTTCCGTAGCCTTACAAAAATGTTCCTCAATAGAATTCAATTCAATATACGGAGCATTTGTTTCCTGTGCACAAAGCGGAGGCAGCATAAAAAAAGTATTCACCTTTTTATACCTTAGGGAATACGGACTAAGGCAAAAAAAGCAAAAGCTTATCTATTCAATAATCTACCCTGCCTTTGTAACGCTCGTAGCAATGACAGGCTGCATTCTTCTTATGACATTCGGAAAAAACATCATTCCAAACATAAGCGGAAAATTTGACTTTGACTTATACAAACAAAATGCAGTAAAAGGCTGCATAAGCGCAAACTTATTCCTAGTCGCATGCATCATTGCTTTCTGCCTTGCAATAAAAAATCTTTTTTCAAGGGAGGAATACGTTGATTCATTCAAGATACTAAACTTCCTTACTGCATCCGGAGTTGATTTTTACAACGCACTAAAAACATCTCTTCTTGCGGCAAAGGAAAACAAAAAACTAAAAAAGCAAATAATTCTTGCCCTTTGCGACCTGGAGCACGGACACAAGGCATCAAAAGCATGCCAGAGGTTTGGGGAAGAATTTCTTTTGCAAATAGAACTTGCAGAGCAGTCAGGACAGGCAGACAAGGCACTAAATTCAATTTGCGAAAGCCTAGAAAAGAAAAATGAAGAGTGGTCAAAAGTCTTTATGCAAATGACGGAACCCCTTTCCATGACTGCACTTGCAATTTACATAACGCTCTTATTAAAGACGGTTGTTATGCCGGCTTTGTTTGAATATGGAATCTAGCTGATATTTTACGGAGGATTTATGAAAAAAATCAGAACAAAAAAACGGGGGTATCCAAATGGAAAAGATCCTAGGCAGGGCAATCATTGCAGCGGTTTTACATTCATTGAAACGCTTGCGGTACTTGCAATCGGAGCGCTTCTTTCTGCAGGAGCAGGAATCTCGGCAGCACGCATCATGGAACTTGCAAGGGAAACATCTGCCAGGCAAACGCTTGAGCATTATAAAGCGGCAATGCAATCCTACTACCTGGACTGCGGCAATTTCCCCACAACAGAGCAGGGGCTTGCGGCGCTGTGGACAAAACCAACTCTTATTCCCATCCCGCAAAATTGGAACGGCCCTTACTTGGACAAGGAAGTCAAACCCGACCCTTGGGGAAATGACTACGTGTACATCAAAAACGGAAGCGCAACCTTTCCGTCGGACTGTCCGCAAAACTTACCCTATGCCGTCATCTGTTACGGAGCAGACGGAGTAGCAGGAGGAGAAGGTGAAAACGCTGACATCGTTTCTTATAAATAGGCTAAAAAGAAAGAGCGAAGGACACATCATCATCCTTACGCTAATAATCCTTTGTTCACTTTCTTTTGTATGCGCAGGAATTTGTGCCTGTGTAAATGCCCAGTACAATTCCGCGCTTAGGCAAAAATATGAATTTTATTCCTACGTGGAAAAAGAAAACAAAGCTGCAAAAGGAAGCATAAAATGAGACTAATTGAATTAATATGCTGCTGTGCAATCATATCTTCATTCTTTCCATTTTTATCCGGGGCATTAATTCCAGCGGTAAAAATTCATTCAAGAACGGTTCAAATAGAACATGAACTGAACAGGGATAAATTTTTATACAACGGATTTATAAATTTATGCAAATCAACAAAGGAATCAGAATGGCTTTTTGAATCATCCCAATGGAAAGACACCTGCTCTTCTATGTGGGACTTTGAAGAACTAAAAATCAAGCAGGAGGGAAAACTTTACAAAGAAAGCTGGAAGTGCCAGGGAAAGACAATGGAAGCATTGTTCTATAAAAAACAGGAGAGTTTATGAAAAAAGAATCTGTTAAAAAAGATGACTATGAACTTTATTCTTTTCCAATGCCTTTTTTGCTCAAAAAAAGCAGAAGAAAGAATTACATTGCAAAAAAGCTGGAGCAGCTCCACCCGTGTTTTTCTGACAACTGCTGCTACGATGCAAAGTACAGGCTAAAAAAAGGAAAGCTTATCGCAGCCGTTGCCGTCATGGACAAAGTAAAACTTGCAGAATACAAGACTGGTGGCAAAAGACACCTTCCTTTAAAGTTCGGAGAAGAAAACAAACTTGAATTTTTCAATTCCGAAAAAATGCTGAACATATCACTGGCACTTGCAATAGTTTTTTTAGCTACAATACTTTCCGTGTCGTATGCCATTCATTCAAAGACAAAGGCTCAGGCTGGTAAGGCCACTAAGGCTTCCTCTTCTACTGTAGCAGCAAAGACAGAAGCAGAAAGCTTTGACAAGACAATCCAGCAGAACATAGTTCAGGCATACAAAAGCCTTGAGGACTTTTTGCAAAGCACAAAAAAAAGCGGAGGTACAATAAAAAACTGCTCGCTAATATTTTTGGAAGACCAAAACAATGAGCAAGCATACAAAATGAATTTCAGCATGAAAGAATGTTTTCCGCAAGACTTTTCAACAGCAGAGGAAAATGCAAAAGAAAGCCAAAGAATATTTTCTGCGGTAACCTACTCCAATTCAAAACCGGAATTTTCTGCCAGTTTATACGGTAAAGCAAAAAGCGTCATAAAGCTAAAGAAGGAACTTTCCAAAAGCCAGATTGACGACATTCGCCTTTCTATATGGAGCTGCAACGGAATTTTGCTTACAGATTTTTCTGATGAAGGAATAGTTGAATTCTTATTCCAGAACAAGTCAGCAGATAAAATTCTTGAAAAGCTAAAGAATGTTTGCCAAGAACATTCAATTTTTCCTGCCGCAATAGAAATAGAGCCTGGAAAATTCAACACAAAGATGAAGATTATCTTTGCAGAAAAAATTAGGGCAGAAAATTTCAACCCGCTTGAGCTTTTAAAAGACTACACTGCGGTTTTTGTAGAAAAAGATTTGCCAAAAGCAAAGCCTTTGCAAACAAAAGATGCAAGTCCAAAAGCCACCATGACGGCAAAAGAAAATCTTAGTAAAGACGAAAGCTTCGGAAGGATAATCCAAAAAGACGGAAGCGTTCTTGTCTTTTACAAAAACAACCAAGGAAAAATAAGAGGAGAAAAACAATGAAAAGAAAAAACATTTTAAAAGCACTCAGCCTAATTTTGTGTGCCCCGCTGGTCTCGTGCGCAACAACAGCTTCAATTTCAAGCAAGAAAAGCTTACACGGAATGGTAAGCGACATGCACGGAGAACCGGTAGCAAACTATTCAATACTGGACCAAAACAAAAAAGTCGTAACAACAACAGACGAAAGAGGATTCTTCTGTATAGAAGTTAACAGGTCTTGCAAAAAAGAATTCACAGGATTCAAGGAAAACTGGGAAAGTGCAAGGCTCAACTTTGCAAACATTCCGGCAAACAGGCTTTACATTCTTCAGATAAAAAGTGTCAAAGACCTTAAAGAAGAATTTGAAAATTTTCTAATTCAGGGAAACTATTATCAGGCAGAAAAAACTCTTTTAAAATGCAAGGAAGCTTCCATAAAAGAGACGGAGCTAAGACTTTACGAAAGTGTCCTTGCCTACAAAAAAGGAGATTTTGCCACGGCAAAAGAAGAACTCTTAGCCGCAAAGGAAAAGCTGACCTCTAAAGAAGAAAGGTCAGAAATATGCATGTATGAAAATCTTCTCGATTCAAAAATTCAAGAGACAAATCAGGAAAAAGGAGAATCAAAATGAAAAAAAACATTATCTTTGGATTTATTTTATCAATGCTTTTCTTTGGATGCGCCACAGAAGCAAATTTCTCAAAACCCTACTACATTTCAAACGCACAGGTAAGCATAGGCGAAAATCCAGGCATCTGCAAATTTGCATGCGTATCATTTAACTTTTACAACAACAGCGAAAGAAAAATAAAGAACGTAAAATTTTCCGCAAGGATATATGACTCAGAAGGAGAAAGTGCAGGTCTAATCACAAACGGAATCAAGTGCATGATTGAATGCCCAATCGAATCTAAGGACGAAGTCCCCATAACAATCAGCCTTGATGAAATAATCGGCCCAGAGATAGACGAAAGCTACAGCGTAGACTTTTTGTACGCAACAGAAATTGAATACGACGACGGAACGTCTTGGGCAGATCCTTTTGGCCTATATTGCAATTAATCTTGGAGGACAAAATGAAAAAATTACCAGTTTTAATCTTTACAGTCTTTTTCTTTATCCTTCAGTCATGCAACTTTGACCTAAAGGAAGTTTCTTCTTCTGTAAATTCCGGAGGAACAAATCCGGAAGTTCATGCAAAAAGCAAATGGACCTTCATCGTTTACATGGCGGCAGATAACAACTTGGACTCAGCGGCACTGGAGGACTTTAGAGAAATTGAATGCGGGGATTGCAACAGCGAGTTTGTAAAAACCATCGTTCTTTTTGACAGGGCGCAAAATGCAATGGAAAGCGAAAGCTCCTGGAAAGGAACCAGACTTTTTGAAATAAATCATTCTTCTGCAAAGTCAAAATCAATTCAGCTAAACAGCAAGGCCTTGGGAATTGGCTCACAATCAGCGGAATTGAACATGGGCGACCCGGAAACATTAATTTCTCTGCTTAATTTTTCGCGCAAGTATTACCCTGCAGAACATTATGCCCTTATAATCTGGGGGCACGGAACAGGCTACCGCTTTACCGCAAGCAAGGCAAATAGAGCTGTGGCAATTGACGACACAAGCGGAACTTTTATGTCCATCCCGGAACTTCGCAAAGCAATAAAGTCTGGAATGGGCAACGACAAGCTTGAACTTATTGGATTCGACACATGTTTTGGTTCTGAACTGGAAGAGATTTACGAGCTAAGACAAGAAGCAAATTGGTTTGCTGGAGTTGAAGGCGTTCAGGATGCAAGCGGCTGGGACTACTCTTCGTGGATGAATCAAGACCTTGAAACTTGCGAAGAAGGATGCGAAGTTGCAAAACTAATAGAAAGGCAATATTCTGCAAAAAACGACAAGTCATTTGCAATTGTAAAAATGGATGCAGCAGTAGACCTTTTTGAAAGCTTCAACGCATTTTCACAAAAAGCAAGTCTTTTAATAGAAAACAAAAAAAGTGCAGAAGAACTAAGGGACAAAATAGCAACAAAGTCAAAAACTTTTTCTGTATCAGGCAGTTTGCTAAACCCTGTATATGTAGAAATATCCAGCATGACAGATATTTTTCTGGAAGAATTTCCAAAGCTTAAGGATGATATTTTAAAGGTAAGCTCAGCGCTAAAAAATGCAACTTCGGAAAGCTACACTGCATCCCAGGATATTTTTCCAATAGGAATCTATTTTTGTTCCCTTGATGAAAAAGGACAAATCGCTGAATCAAATTCTGCTTACTACATTCAAGGTAGCGGAACTGACGGACAGTGCCAGTTTGTGCAAAAGGCAAGTGGCTATGTTCCAACGGAAAACCAAAGTGGCAGCTTGCTCGACAAATTGTTGGGCAACTATAATTTTTCGCACTAGGAGGTGTAAATGAAATTATCTAAAATCTTAAAAAAAGCATTGTGCTTGGGAGCCGGAATTCTTATATTCCAGGTAAATGCAATCACAATGCCACTGCTAAAATTTGCAGTAGGAGTCTCTGGAGGAAGCGCAGCATCTTCTTCGGCAAGTTCATCAAGCAGCGGAAATTCAGGAAGTTCTGGCAGTTCCGGGGGAGAATCATCGTCTTCTGCTTCTGGCTCAACATCAAGCGACTCTGGTTCAGATGGAGGAGGAGAAAGTGCCGGGGCAACAGGAGATGCCTTTAGCGACACAGTACTGGACACAACAGGTGGCACAGCTGCATCCAATGAAAGTCAGGCGGAAAGCCTTTCTTCGGCAATTGCATCCATTGGAGCTGCAATATCAGGATTATTCAGCGGAATACAAAGTGCACTGTCTAGTCTGGGTTCAATGTTTTCTTCCAGCAAAAGTTCATCTGCCAACAGTCCGGGTTATCTTAATTTTTCCCACATACCAAACCTCTTCAACAAAGACGGAATTTTTAATGTGGCACTGTTTGCTAACCCATTCGGAAATGATTCAAGCACAGGAAGCGCCAGCGCAATCCAAGGAGCACTACCTTCAAATGTAACAGAAGAGTCGAAGGCTCCATCTCTTGCAGGAGACCCTGTATTCATAAGCTCAGGAAAATTTTTCATCAATGATTACGATGCAAGTTTTAAATGGGGAATAAATGACTTTGTTTTGTTCAGAAACCTTTTAATCGGAAACCATTCTTGTGGTTCATTCGGCAACCAGTGGTTTTGCTCGCTGGACACAAGAATCATCCGCGGAACAAGCACAAAGGGAATAGAGAAAATAAAAGAAGAGTTAGCAGAAAACGAAAAGGAACTGAACAGGTTAAGCTCTTCCATACACACTCTCCCCATGGAATACCGTTCAGACCTTCTTACAAAGTATGCAAATGCAGAAAGCAGAATAAAGGCGGCAAAAAACAAAATCCAGCAAATGGAAAAAAATGCGGCAAAGAACAAGGAACTCAACAAACATTCATCATGGGGTTACGAAGAGCAAGCACAGCAGATGAATGCAAATTCCATAATGTTCATTGACGACAACGGAAACATCTACATTTTAGACCTTAACACAAGCAGCAACACTTACGAAAACTGCGATAAAGCATCTGCAAAAGAAGTGTACGCAAGCCCTACTTCCGACGGTGGCTTGGAGATTCACTATCTTTCAGGAATGGTAAAAAAATTCTCCGCCTACGGTCTTCCTGAATATTACAAAGACCGCTACGGTTCAACGATTACTTTTTCGCTTGACGGCTCACAAAAGGTTAAGAGCATTCAGCACAAAGAAAAAGACATATTATCCTTTACCAGAAACGAAAAGAATTATTTAACAAAAGTAACGAATGAACTTACCGGACAAGAGTCAACATTTTATTATGAAGAAAACAATCTTGTAAAAGTATTGGACAGCGACAATGACCTTATCCAATACGAATACGACCAAGACGGTGACATTAAAAAATGCATCAAAGCAGACGGAACTTTCAACGAGATTTTTTATGGAAATAATTCAAGCAACAAGGATGAAAAGAAAGTAATCGCAGTAATCAACGAGGAAGGCTGGAAAGAAACATTCGACGGTGACTTTTCCAAAGGAAAACTTGTTTACACAGACCCAGACGGAAATACAGCAACATATTTCTTTGAAGACGGAAACCACATCACAAAGGAAATATATTCCGATGGCACATTCAAGAAAAGAACATACAATTCAAAAAATCAGATTACGAGTCTGGAAAACAATTATGGCCTTAAGAAGTTTTATTACGACTCTTACGGAAACTTAACAAAGGCAAGCTACAGCGACGGAAGCAGTGAAAAATGGACCTACCAGCAGCCATACAATTTGCTTGCATCCTACTGCGACAGGGATTCAATCCTTACATCATTTGAATATGATTCAACAGGATTCCTTACCTCTGTAAAGCGAGACGGGAAGACAATTCTTTCTTACGAGGGCAACGGCTGGGGTGGAGTTGCAAAAAGCCACGGATTCGATGAAGGAATCTTTGACTACGATGCAGAAAGCTACACCTTGACCAATGACAAATCCGGAAGATACGAATATGATTTGCAGGGACGAATAGCTTCCTACACAAACGCGCAGGGAAAACTTTGGACTTGGAGCTACGACGGACGCACAACAACCATCCGCACACCGAACAACATTGAACAGAAAATTACAAGAAACAACAGAAAGGATATTGTTTGCAAATCAGAAAAAGATTTGTTAAGCGGCAAAACAAAAGTTCTTCTTATAAGCTACGGAAAAAGCCACAATATTCTGGAAATAAAAAGCGGAATTGGAAACGACATAAAAACTGCCACTGAAAATGCAAGACTAAAGTCAAGCTATGAATACACACCATCAGGAAAGCTCAAGGCATCCTACTTATGGAATTATTCAGCAGCAGCAAAAAACGACACACCCTGTATCAAGACGGAATACGAATACAATGCTTCTGGAGACATAGTAAAGGAAAAAAGAAGCTTTGCAGACGAAAACAAAAAGACTACAGGAAAAGTATATTGCCAGGAATTTGAATATTCCTTTGAAGGCGGAAACAAAATCGTAACGACAAAAAAAGACGGTATTTTATTTGCAAGAGAGTTTTACGATGAAAATGGAAACCTTGTTAAGAAAACTGATGCAGAAGGCCGTTCCACAAGCTACAAATTCAGTGCGGCGGGAAAGATAAGTGAATTTACAAATCCTTATGGAGGAGTAACAAAGTATTTGCACGACCCTGCTTCTGGGCAAATTTCTTCTATAATACAAGACAAAATTCACATCTATGATTTTTGCTACGGAGAGGACGGACGCTTAAAAAGCAGAACAAAGGCCAATGGTTTTACAACAGACTTTTCCTACCAAGAAGAAGATGGAATAAAAACTGTTACAGAAAGCACAAAGACTTACACACAAAAAACAGAATACGACTCCCTTGGCAGAAAGACACTGTCTTTAAGATGCCAGCTTAGCGACGGAAAAACTGTCAAAGAGCAAATTGAATACGATGACAAGACAGGAAGCGTCACTTGCACAAGCGGAAACTTTTCTTCAAAGCTCAAATATGATGCGTGGGGAAATTTACTGTCCGATGATGAAAGCGGAAAAAGATATTCCTATGACGAAGACGGAAATTGCATTGAAGAAGAAAGTGAAGGCTCAAAAAAATACTATCTTTACAATGCCTTTGGAAAAGTCTCCCAAATTAAAGACGGAACAAATGAAGAAAACTTTTTCTATGACGCAAAAGGAAACCTTCTAAAACAGACAGACATACTCGGAAACCTTCTTGAATGCACCTACGATTCCTTTGACAGATGCACTTCAAAAAAGGAAAGAGGAATGCCACAAAAGGAATTTGCCTATGACGGCTCTGGACTGATTGTAAAAACCTTTGAAGCAGGCGATTTGATTCAGCAGAAAGCATATTCAAAAGACCTCCGCACTTTAACCACAAAAGATGCGCTTGGCAATTCAAGAACTTACAACTTTGACCAGTTTGGAAGACTCATTGGCGAAACAAATGCGCTTGGAAAAAGCAGAAAGATTAGCTACAAGGCAAAAGATTCATCCGTTACCACAAGCGACTTTAACGGAAATACAAGCACGCAAACTTATTCCGAAGAAGACGGAATTCAAGTTACGAAATATAGCGACAAAAGCTATTCTGCCCTGCACTACGACGCATTCGGTTCTGTAACAAAGGCAGAAACAGAAACTTCTGTTCAGACCTACAGCTATGACGAAGCCAACATGCTCATTTCTTCAAGCAACGCAGACAAAACTACAAGCTATTCTTACGACAAGTTTGGCCGCGTAAAGAAAATTTCCTTGGACGGACACGATTCATTTTATGACTATGATTCAAAAGGAAACTTAAAATCGCTTGTTTCCAACCTGAACAAAATGGATTTCTGCTACGACAAAGAAGGAAAGGAAAGCAAGTCCTCAAGTTCCAACGGAATTACAGTGGTAAAAGAAAAGGATAAAATTGGAAGGGAAATTCTTACGGTTCAGAAAGATTCAAGCGGAAAGATTCTCTTTGCAGAAGGAATCATATATGATGACGAAGGAAGAATTGCCTGTACAATAAATTCATCCTCTTCATTCACTCTTTTTGAATACGACAAGCACGGCCGCTTGCAAAAACAGCTTGCCCCATATTCAAAAGAAATTGAAGAAAAAGCATACAATGAATTTGAAGAATATGGAGAAAAAGCTTCTTCCCGTCCAGTTTATGATTCTGTAAGCCTGCCAAAAGAATTCATGGAAAAAGCAAAAGACCTTTGCTCAAAGATGAACCTTGATTTTAACTTTGCACCACAAAAGTCATGGATAGAAACTTACAAATATGATTTGAACGGCAATAGAATTTCAAAATCAAATGCCTTGGGAAGTCTGAACTATGAATACGATGCAGAGAACAGGCTTGTAAGGATTTTTGGAAAGGATTCTTCTGGAGCAGAGTTCAAATACGATGACAACGGAAATCTAATTTCTGAAAATACCCTTTACAAAAAAGTATCTTTGCTTTATACTCCTTCAAACAGATTAAGAGAGAGTAGAGTTGTCGATTACAGGACAGAAAGCAGCTTCTCAGAATCATTTACCTACGACGCTTTTGGCCGCAGACAGTCAACGTGCGACAATACAGGTTGCACGGTACGCTCTGTATACGACGGATTAACAATGAATGAACTTTGTGAATACGAACCATTTGCATATTCAACTGGCAATACAACCGGCACAGACAATGCGGACGAAAAGCGTCAGGTTCGTTTTGCGGACATTGAATCTTATTCACAAAAAAAACGCACCCGGGGAAGCAAGCAGACAAGGTGCAGTCTTACGCGCTACTTTACCTATGCAAACGGCAGGAAAGTTTTCCAGGACAACAGCTTTGGCACAAAATATTCTTATTCGCAGGCAGCTTCCTATGAATTGACTTCTGACGGCAGGGGCAGCACAAGATGTGTAATTGCAGCAGACGGAAGCAGTTCTTACTCCATTGACTATGACGCAGACGGAACTCCCTATTTTGCAAGCAGCACAAATGGTGTAAAAAAGAATGTAGATGCAAGGACGGCGGTTGTTTCCGGAGCAGACTTTGCCTATGCCGGAAAGCAGTACGATGCAAGCCTTGGCCTTTATGACTATGGATTTAGGAACTATGCACCGGCATTTGCACGCTTTACAACAAGCGACCCTATCCGCGACGGAATGAACTGGTATACATACTGTGCAGGCGACCCGGTTAACTTTGTGGACTTGTGGGGACTGGAGGCTGTTGCCACAAAATTCAATCAGAGGGACATTGGCTCGTGGGTTCATATTCCTGGACAAGAAAATCTAAGCCCGCAAGCAAGTGCAAAAAAACATGAAAGGTTTGGAGCCTCTGCCTGCGCGGCAACAACAGTTTTGAATATTGTTTCTGACCAGTACACAAAAATGACCGGCAAGCCCATGACAAAGGAACAGGCTGTTGCAGCAATGAACAATGCGATTGCAGAAGGGGCCGTTGACGAGACAAATGCCCTTACGGACTTTCATACGGCGGCAAACGCAATGTGGGCAACAACAGGACTCAAGGGTTCATTCACCTACACTACGGACAATCCGCAGCACACGGTTTACTGTTTGGGAAGCGACAATATTTATTCAGGAAAGCATTTTGTAAACGACGTGGGAAACAATGAATATTACGATGTGTATTCAAAAAACATCGGTAATTTAAATGCACCTGGAGTTCAGATTCTTGGAATAAGGGGCTATGATTTTTCCAAAAACAATTAAAAACATGGCGGCTGGCAAAGCGCCTGCTTTTTGATTGCATAAATGTTTATAATCAGGATATGCTGTTAAAGTAACTTTTAGCAGCACATCCTGTTATTTATAATAGGAGTGATAGATATGAAAAAAAGAAAAGTTCTTCTTACGGCACTATTGGCAAGCTGCATTTTTTTGAATTCAGCATTTACAGAAGAGGTCGCGGATGCAAAGTTTGTAAAACTGGAAGCAGATGAATTAAGATCCTTGGACTACTCAAAATCTGTTTCCGTGGGGGATGTGCGCAGCAACCATGGACGTACCGGCTTTGATGCAGAAGCAAGAATGAATGTTGGAAATTTTGATTTCGTATGCAAAATAGAGTATATTGATTCAAAGAAAACCGAATACTACAAAGTAGAAGATTTAAAAACAGAATTTGCTGATGACTACAATTTTTACATTGATATAAATGGCACATTGGTTCTTAGTTCTCTAATTCAGATTTCATGGTTCAAAGGCGTTGAAAAATCAGCTTTCTTTTCTCCATACGGCACCAATCCTGTAATTGCAGAATTCAAGCAAACAAGCCAGGAAGACATCTATGCCTACTGCAACATAAATGCCATTGGTGGAGAAATGTGGGGCTACAAAACGGCAAGCAAAGTAATAGCCTACAGCCGCACTGCAGCAAAAATAAACTATGACGGAAAGCTAAATTATTTTGTACGCATCTCTGGAGACAAGAACCACCAGTACAACTGGATTTCTGCGGAAGCCCTAAAATTGAGCGAAAAACAAATTCTTGCGCTTCCTGTGGAGGACGTTGAAGCAACATGCTTTAATGAACCCAAAAGTGGGGAATGGTATGAAGTTCCCGAAAACAAGCTTGTGGTTTTAAAAAACCTTGATGCAGACTATTTATACAACAGGGATTTTTTAAAGCTTCAGCCAGGCTCCGTCATATTTGCCAAATACAAAAGCAACGATTCTATAATTACACAAATTCCTGAATGGGGATACGTAAGCTTGAAAGGCCTAAAAAAAGTAACATTTCCTTTTGGATACGAAAAGGTGGAAAATTCTCAGGAGATGATATTTATTTGTCTTACAGGAAATTCCAGCAGTAAAATCAAGGTCTATACACAGCCATCCGTAAAATCAAAGGTAATAGGCAACTTGGACAGGGCAAGAGGAAAGCGCCAAAAGGAAAACACCCTCTTTGACCTTGTTGGATGCAGTACAGAAAGCCAGACAATAAACGGAAAAACTTCAAAGTGGTATTATATTGATGCACCTATAGAAGGAAAAGACGAAATTGTTCGCGGCTGGGTTTTTGGCCCTGAGTTTGGCGGAAATTACTAGAAACAAAGGGGTATGAAGTATTCAAAATAATTCCTACCCCCGATTGGAAGGGCCCGCGCAAGCGGGTTGCCTTGGTGGGTGAGCTTGCCGAACCCCAGGCAATGGAGGCGAAAGCCGGAACCCTGGAAAGCGGGTTAGCATATAAAAGCTGGTCCAGAAGAAGAAAATTCAGAACCAGCAATTCTTCCGGAAAAAATTACAGAGGAATGTTTCCGTGCTTTTTTGCGGGGGCATTCATCTGATTCTTACCGCAGAGGAAATCAAGGCTTGCGACTATGCGCTTGCGGGTTTCCTCTGGATTGATTATTGCACTGATGTAGTCGCGCTGGGCGGCAACGGCAGGAGTCATGATTGTCTCTTTGTACTCCTGAGACTTCTGTGCAACAAATTCAGCCTTGCTTGGATCCTGCATTTCTTTTGCATACAAAATTCCAAGAGCGCCCTCTGCACCCATAACGGCAATCTCTGCTTTTGGCCAGGCATAAACAAAGTCTGCGCCAAGATGCTTTGAGCACATTGCAATATATGCGCCGCCATAAGCCTTGCGGGTAATAATCGTTACCTTTGGCACGGTGGCTTCTGCGTAGGCGTAAATTACTTTTGCACCGTGTCGGATGATTCCCTTCTGCTCTTCCTGGGGACCTGGGATAAAACCCGGAACGTCAACGAATGTAAGCAGAGGAATGTTGTAGCTGTCGCAGTAGCGCACAAAACGCGCAATCTTGTCAGATGAATCGCAGTCAAGGATTCCTCCCAAGCCGGCAGGATTGTTGCCTATAATACCAACAGACTTTCCTTCCACCTTGGCAAATCCGACAACCGCATTCTGGGCAAACTCTGGCATAATTTCAAAGAAGCTGTCATCGTCCGTAACGCAGTTTATTACTTCCTTCATGTCGTAGCCCTGTGTGCTGCGTTCGGGAAGAATTTCTGCGATGTGCTTTTCCTTCTTGCGTTCATCGAACTTGAACTTCTGGGAAAGTATTTCTTCGCCATAATAATGTGGAATGTAATCCAAAAGCTTGCGGACTTTTTCGTAGCAGTCGTTTTCTGACTGGCAGCGGAAATGAGCAACACCGCTCTTCTGTGAATGAATTGAAGCACCGCCCAAGTCTTCTGCGGAAATGTCCATGAACATTACGCTCTTTACGACTTTTGGACCTGTGATGAACATCTGGCTTATCTTGTCCACTGCAAAGATAAAGTCTGTAATTCCTGGTGAATATACGGCACCACCGGCACATGGGCCTGCAATAATGCTAATCTGGGGAACGGCTCCGCTTGCACGGACATTCTGATAGAAAAGGTCACCGTAACCGCAAAGTGCGTCAACACCTTCCTGAATGCGTGCTCCACCCGAATCATTGATGCCGATTACAGGGCAGCGGGATTCAATTGCCTTGCTGATGAGTTCTGCGATTTTCTGACCGTGAACCTTTCCAAGAGAACCGCCCTGAACCGTAAAATCCTGAGCATAGATAGCAACCTTTTTGCCGTTGATTTTTCCAAAGCCGGTAATTACGCCGTCATAGGGAATGTCTTTTTTGTCCATTCCGAAGCTTGTGCAGGTATGGCGGGCACCCTCGTAAATTTCATAAAAAGAATCTTTATCGCAAAGGGCATTGATACGCTCTATTGCATGAAGCTTGCCTTTTGCATGCTGTTTTTCTAAATTGTAATTTGCCATTGCTACCTCGCTTATCAATTCAAGAACTTTTACTGATTTTAGCCTTTTTTTGCTCAATAGTCAATATGACAAAATATGTAAATGTGTCAAAATGTTTTTTTGTTCATTTTTATTCATCAGCGTGGAATTCTTCCCTCATCTTCTGGGAAGCTGAAAGAATTTCGCTGTTGTCGGGAATCCAGCCGTATTTTGTGCGCAACTCGTTTGCGGTAAGCAAGATGTCCTTTGAGTTTGCGTCAAAAAGCCTCTTGTAGTCATCATAGAAGGCCTTGCTGTCCTGGAAGAATTCACTTTCCTTATTCTGGGAGATTTCCACTATGCGCCAACATTCATCCTTAAAGACAAGGCGCACTTTGTCGCAGTATTCTTCTATGTGCAGCCTTTCATTAACACTTTCGCCTAGATCCCCCATGTCGGATTCCGGGTAGACAAGGAAATATGTGGCGTAACATTCGGTGAAGTTTCCTTCCTTTATGCGCTTTCCCAAATCTTCTGAAATAGGGGTGGGATTTTCTTTTCTTAGCGGAGGCTTTGCAAAGAGCTCCATCTTTTGCTCATTCACGGCAAATCCTGTAAGACCGAACATGTAGTAATTGCCATTGTTGTTGTAGTTCATCCACTCGGCAGGCGATACTACTTTTTTTGCAGGGCTGTAGGCAGAGCGGGTTTGGTTTGTAACATAGACCTGGCTTATTACGTCAACAAGGTAATCCGGCTGTTTGCCTAGGACAGTGCAGCGCGCCTGGTTCAAGTCCAGCATGTTGTATGCGCTGTAAAAGATTTCCACGGTCTGAAAAGCGGACAGCCCCTTTGTTGTAGGCCTTGACATATAGGATTTTCGCACAGAAAAAGCTGCGGCAAGGGCAAAGACAAAGGCTACTGCAAGAGAAACAAGAAGCTTTTTGTATTTGCGCAAAAATCTTTTTCTCTTTACTTCTCGGGCATTTTTTTCCGTATCTTTTTTTACGGCAAGCTCAAAATCTTCGGGGGAAAGTGATGACTTTCTTATTACGGAAAGAAGCCTTCCATCTTGGGGAATAGAGCCGTCTTTGGAAAGCCCCAGTTCCCTGTAAAGTGAAGCAACAGGAAATAGCGGCGTAAGTTCCAAGGGGGATGATGTTCTTCCGCTTGTAAGATCGGAAAGGGCCGTTTGCCTTAGGGAAGCAAGTTTTTCCACCTTAGACCTGGACTTTATGCTTGGAGATCTTGACAGGGAGTTGTCCACAAAAGACGCAAGCTGTTCGTCCACAGCCCAAATCTTATTGCGCAGGGGAACAAAGTTTTTGTCTGCCATGTCAAGGGAAAGCTCGTCCTGAGTCTTGGCGGAAAAAGGGAATTCTCCGGTAAGCGCCCTGTAGGCAATTACGGATTGCGTAAAGCGGGTGGCATTTGTTCCTGCAAGGGTTGGGTGTACATAAAAGGCACGGTTCTGGCCAAAGTCTGCTTCTTTGCCAGAAGATTCAAACCTTAGGGCTGCCTGTATGAAAATTTGCTCTGGAAAAAAAACAACCTTTGTAAAATCGTCACAAATAAAGATTCCGCCTGCACCGGAATTTGGCAAAGAGACATTCTGGTTTACGGATGCCTCCATTACTGAACAAACCAAGGCTGCGGCTCTCGCTGACTTTGCCTTGGCGAATTCCACGGAAGGAAAAACTGCCGAAAAAGAATTGGAGCTGTCATTGCAAAAGTAATCCTTTAGCGTCTGACCGGAAAAGGCCCTTCCCTTTACAAAAATAAGACCGCCGTCTTCTTCTGTTTCTTCAAAGCGCCATGCGGAGAAAAACCAGCCTGCACTTGTCTGTATGGCAAGAGAACCATTTTCTGCTATGCGGGTTCCACCGCGGGCTTTTGAAAATTCATCAGGAGACAGGCCTGTATTTAGGTAGACATAGCCGTCTTTTTCGAATACGTTTTCCATATTCTTATTCTAGCGGTTTCCGCCAGAACTGTACAGATACTTAAAGTAGTCAAGCTTGGTACTGTAAGTTGTATCGAATGTTCCCATGGTAGTCTTGTAGGATTCAAGGCTTTTCCAGAACTCGTAGAACTTTGGGTCGCGGCTGTAGCTTTCTGCGTAGATTGCGGCAGCTTCTGCATCGGCCTTACCCTTTGTCTCTTCACTTACCTTGTAGGCTTCGCTTTCTATGGTACGCTTTTCGTTTTCCAACTTACCAAGCCATTCAGCTTTTTTACCTTCGCCAAGTGAGCGGTAGGCCTGGGCAACCTGATTGCGTTCCTTTATCATACGGTTGTAGACGCTTTCCGTAAGTTCATCGGAATACTTAATCTGGCGGGGAACAATGTCGATGAGCTCAATGCCAAATTCACCCATCATCTTGCGGGCTTCTTCCGTCATCTCGTCGCAGAGTCTTGTGCGGCCTTTGGAAACATTTTCGTTCTGGTTTGAAACGTTGAGCAAAGCTTCTATTTCTGCACTCTCGTCGTCTGCAATTCCGGACAGGGATGAATCCTGGACAGCAGTTTTTTCGTTGATGATGTTGCTTGAACGGACAATTTCGCTGAGACGGTTGCGGGTAATGATTGTGCGCGTTGCAGAATCAATTACGTCGCTAAGCTTTATGTAGGCACCTTCAAGCGTCTTAAATGACTGGTAGAAAAGAGCGGGGTCGCTGATTCTCCAGCGGCTTGTGGTGTCCACTATGATGAACTGGTTTTCCTTTGTAGGGATGCGCTCGCTGTCGCCTTCAAGGGAAAGTATGCGTGCAGGATATGTTGTAATCTTGTCTATAAAGGGAGCCTTCATGTAAAGGCCTGCCTGGGTATGGGTGTTTACGATTCTTCCCATGCGGGTTGTAACAGTCTGGCTTCCTTCGTCAACAACGTAAAAAGGACCTTCCGCAAGAAAAATAAAAAATGCCAAGACAACAAGAATTATGGCTATGTAAGATTTCTTCATTTGTTCCCCCTAGTTTTTTCCAAGATTCTTGACAGGCAAAATATTTTCCAACTCGCTGTCGATGAGGGCAGGCTTCTTTTCCTTGTCCTGGCCTGCAAAAATTTCTTCCATTGTCTCAAGGTAAAGACGGTCACGGGTAACGGCCGGAGCCTTGCGGTATTCCTCGTAGACTGAATTAAAGCGGGCAACGTCACCCTTTGCCTTGTTTACACGTTCGGCGGCATATCCTTCTGCAACCTGAACCTTCTGGTCTGCTTCACCCTTTGCCCTTGGGATTTCCGCATTGTAGCGTTCCTTGCCCTCGTTGATGTAGCGGTTCATGTCCTGAATAGCTTTGTTTACGTCTTCAAAGGCATCCTGTACACCGGCAGGGGGAACAATGTTCTGAAGCTTTACGGCAGAAACATCTATTCCTATTCCAAGCTTTTTGTACTGGAGGTTCATCTGCTCAACGGCAAGATTTTCTATGTTAGTACGCTCGTTGCTCATTACCTCAAGAATTGCGCGGTCACCAACAAGGGTGTTCACCACGGAGCGGCTTATGTCGCGTATGGTCTGCTCTTTTTCCTGAACCGTAAAGAGCCAGGCCTTTGGGTCTGTAATGCGGTACTGGATAAT
>Ga0256404_1003606_pt1 | contig 30944 bp, 32 predicted proteins | sample RumenRJG_01DNA_FD_185990 | JGI IMG/M metagenome (GOLD analysis project Ga0256404, IMG submission 185990) | Bovine rumen microbial communities from Lethbridge, Alberta, Canada - RJG_01 | ecosystem: Host-associated > Mammals > Digestive system > Stomach > Rumen | place: Canada: Alberta | collected...
TCCTTTATCATCTGAAGCAGTATTGACGTCTTCGTTTTCAGCATCGTCTGAAGCGGTATCAAAATCGGTATCTTCCACTTCCTCTTCATTATATTCCTCATCATTGTCATCCTCTGACAATAACTTAGCATATGTATCACGCACAGCTTCGCCAAGAAGGTTCTTGACTGCACTTTCCGTATTTTCTTTCAAAGAGTTAGTAAGCGTCTCGTAATCCAATAAAGATTCCTTCACTGCTTTGCTTCTTATTTTCTTACTCATTTCATGAAATAATTAAATACTTTTATTTTTTTATATAAATATATTATAATCGTAAAAAAAATTAAAAAACACCTAAAAATAATCATTTTAGGACAGAACAAGTATACATATCGTACATAAATATTTGGTACATTAGAATATTTATAATAAAATCAATATTGAATATGAAAAAAAGTGATTTAGAAGTCATAAAGGAAGGTAAGACTGGACATGGTATTCTTATCGAGAATGATGGCTTTGTGACATTAGATAAAAAACAAATAAGTGAAGGTTTTGAAGATGGGGGATGGCATGTACCTCATCCATTCATCGTTGACGCTGTATTTCAAAAATTCGGTATAAAGAATGCAAACGGTAGAATCTACCCAGAAGCAATTCTTAAGAGGGAGGTTGAAAAATATCAACAAAAAATAAACGAGAGAAGGGCTTACGGTGAATGCAACCATCCTTCGGACTCAACGATTAACCTTTCAAGAGTTTCACACAACATCATAGAATTACATTGGGAAAATGCAACATTGGTCGGAAAACTTGAGATTAACACCTCTGAGGGATTCAGGAAAAACGGTATTGTTACCACGTGTGGTGATGAAGTGGCGAACCTTCTTATGAATGGATATAAGATTGGTGTTTCATCAAGAGGTGTAGGAAGTGTTGAACAGAAATTCGGACAATATATTGTAGGGGATGATTTCGAGCTAATATGTTGGGATGTGGTGTCAGACCCGTCAACCCCTGGAGCTTATATTGGTAATACGGAGAACTTGCAACAATACATAGAGTCTGAACAGAACAAGAAACCAACAATTTCCGAAAAAATTAACAAAATTAAAAATATTTTAAATTCGTAGCATTTTTGCTACGAATTTTTTGTTTTTATACATTTTTTTTCCATATATTTGTATTATGAGAAAAAAAACCACAAAAGAATTCATAGAAAGCGCTAAAAGAATACACGGTGACAAATATGATTATTCAAAAGTGGAATATGTTAACAATTTAACCAAAGTTTGTATTATCTGTCCAGAACACGGTGAATTCTGGCAAACACCAGGTAATCACATTAACGGTAACCGACCTAGGGGGTGTCCTGTGTGCGGTATAATTGAAACCAACAGAAAAAATACATATACCATTGATGAATTCATAGAAAAGGCAAGAAAGGTACACGGAGATAAATACGATTACTCAAAGGTCGAATATAATGGAAGCTCTGTGAAAATATGTATTATATGCCCTGAACATGGTGAGTTTTGGCAAACACCGTCATCCCATCTTACTGGATGCGGATGTCCATATTGCAGCGGAAACGCAAAGGATACGACAAAAACATTCATTGAGAAGGCAGAGAATGTCCATAATTACAAATATGATTATTCTTCGGTTGAATACATAAATTCGCAAACTCCGATTAAGATTATATGCCCGATACATGGTGAATTCATACAGCTCCCTAATAATCACCTATCAAAAGAATACGGTTGCCCGAAATGTTCACACATTATATCTAGGAAGGAAGATGAAGTATACGACTTCCTGTGCGGACTTATTGGTTCTGATAAGATTACAAGGAACACAAGAAGTATTATACCGCCACTTGAACTCGACATGTATGTACCGTCTCTTTCAATTGCTGTTGAATTTAACGGTTTGAGGTGGCATTCTGAAGAATTTGAACCGTCTAAAACATATCATATTGAGAAGACGGAAGCATGCAATAAAAAAGGTATCAGGTTGATACATATTTTCGAAGACGAATGGGATATAAAAAAAGATGTCGTGAAGAGTATTCTTAAAAACTGCGTAGGAATGACAGATACTATATATGCCAGAAAATGTGAGGTTAAGGAAATTTCATCAAATGAGGCAAAGAAGTTCATAGACAAGAATCATATACAAAACTATGTTCCTTCAAAGATTAGCATTGGGTTATTCCATAATAAAAAGCTTGTTTCCGTCATGACGTTTGGGAGCCTAAGGAAAAACCTTGGTCAGAAAAGTAAAGAAGGTGCTTATGAAATGCTGAGATATTCTACCATCCTTGGGACTTCTGTTATTGGTGGTGCCAGTAAGTTATTCAAGTATTTCAAGGAAAAATATCATCCAAACTATGTAAAAACATATTCAGACATACGGTTATTCTCTGGAAAGGTATACGAAAACCTTGGCTTTCAGTTTATTCACAGGTCTGAACCTAACTATTTCTACGTCATCAGAAATAAGAGGGAAAATAGATTTAAATACAGGAAAGACAGGCTGGTTTCTGAAGGCTTCGATAAGGATAAGTCTGAGCGCCAAATAATGCTTGACAGAGGTATATTCAGGATTTATGATTGCGGTTGCAATGTATATGAATGGAAAAAACGAGACTCTTGATTTGGGTCTCGTTTTATTTTTGTCTTAATATGAATAATACTGTCTCAACTATGTTATGTCTAAGATTCTGGGTCATCTGCAATCTGGTCAAAATCACTGTATTCTGTTGGGTCAATATTTTTTTCTCCTTGTACTCCCCAGTCATTGTCTGTTTCCTGGTCTTCGAATGGTTCGTAGTTATTATATACCGAATCTTCGTTATCATCGGACACGTTCCAATTATCTCCAAGAACATCTTCCTTAAGGATTCTCTTTACTGAAGCTTTGACTATGTTTTGTAATTCACTTTCTGTTAATCTTATAATCTTTTTCATATTTGCCTATTTTTTTTCTTTTCATAAATATCTCTATGCAGCCATTTCGATTGAAAAACCAAAACTTTCCAAGTCATCTATCAAATCACCACAGATACTTGTCATCCTTGTTTCAAATTCTGGCACCAATAACTTTAGATTCCTTTCCATATTATCCTCTTGTTTGAAGAATATATCAAAGGCAAAATATTTCTTTTTATTTAATGTAAAACTTTCTGGGTTTATATCAAAGTTAAAGATAAATTTATCTGAAAATGATTCACAATCAATTAATGATTTTTTCACTTTCTTCCTTACGTTTCTCTCTATTTCTTCAAATGCATCAGTATAATCAATATTTAATCTTGGTGTAAGCCAACATTTTCCACTAACATAAATAACCTTCGGATTGTCTTTGTTTATTGTGCCGAGTTTTAATTGTATTGAACCGCAATTCCCTAAATTATATTCCTTATTAAGTCTTTTCATGTTTATTGTCCCCTTTATTAAAATATAAAGAGTAAACACTGAAAAAACAAATTATTTTCTGATTATATGCCTGTAAATGTAAAAATCCGCAAGAAGTTCTCAGGTTCTTGCGGATTGTTTTTCTCTCTTTTAAACGTATCTATCAGGTCTTTCCCTCTTATATTCCTCATATGCCCTTAATCTTTGTTCATCGGTAAGAAAGAAACCACCATTCTCAATGTATGAATCCCTTATGATTATCTCATATCTGTGTTTCTCATCAAGATTGTCAAACATTGGTTTCAATTTGTCATAGTCTGAAATTTCAAAGCCAATATATTCACAGAACTCTGGAACAAGGAACTTTCCAACACGCATTGGCACATTTGAATCAATGGTGTCCTTTATGAATTCTTCCTTTGTCATATTCTTATAAAAGAACACATCTTCACCATTCAGTCTCATATTAAGGACATTTGTTCCCTTCACTGTAAAGGTGTCCATTATGCACAACTTATCAACATCCTTGCTGTCGTAATCGTCAAATCCATTGAAGAATATTGACGAACCCATATCAAACGTAACAATTGGTTTCATAAGCCACTTTATTTTTATGATAAATCTTCAACTTTAACTAAATAAAGTTCACCATCATCGCCAATTGATTGTGCCCAATACATATTCTTTGAATCATCAAACATTCCTATGGCATCAGTGAAATGGTTAGTTAAATCATCTTCTAATGATTGACCATATAACGCATTAAAGTCAATCGTTGTTGTTGCAAAATATCTAGTCATTGAGTTATCTATATTATATCCATCAACAGCTTGCCATAAATAGTATGTATTTCCGTTATATACTATGGTTTCACCAAGGTATTCATATGGATTGGCCCCCTCTCCTTCTGGGTCTTCAACTTCTGCTGTCATTTTATTTTGGGCACTACCCTCGCCATAATTTACATCTTCTGGGAAATCATCAACCCAAATTCTCAACGAAACAGAATTATTATTTACAAGTTTAACTAGATATAATTCATGTTCACTACCTATTTCGCCATCATTATACATACCATCTTTATCCTCATCAAGTCTACCAACAAGACTTGTGAAATGATTAGTTAAACTACCTTCTAATGATTGGTTGTATAATGTATTAAAGTCAACCGTTGTTGTTAATAGATATGCAACTTGCGAATCCCAACTACAGTCATCAGACATTTCCCATAAATAGTATGTATTTCCGTTATATGCTATAGTCTCACCAGTATAAACATATTTATTTCCTATAATGCATTCATCTGAACTATTTAATTGCCTATTCATTACATATTCAACAGTTTCACCTCCATCCTGTAATTTACTTTCTGGGAAATCATCAACATACATCACCAATGAGATGCTTATGGTACTATAATCTTCAACATTCCAGTTTGTCGGAATACCATTTACACCTGTTGTCCACCCTGTCATTGACGTGGCCTTTGTAAATGTACCACTTGAAGCAACCCCATCTACCCAATTTTGCGTACAATAATTTGCTGATATATCAGTTGCAAGACAAGTGATTGAGTTAAGGTTTGTACAACCTTTGAACATGCTTTGATAACAACCATCTGTCAATGTGGTAGCAGGTAATGCAGGTGCTATTGTAAGGTTTCTACAGTCATAGAACATATATTGATAACAAATAGCCGCCAGCGTTGTAGCAGGTAATATTGAAGGCGCGGTTGTGAGGCTTGTGCAACCATAGAACATACCATTATAGCACATATTTGTCAATGTTGTTGCGGGTAATGCGGGCGCTGTTGTAAGACTTACACAACCAAAGAACATATTATCATAACAGTTATATGCCAATTCTGTAGCAGGTAGCACAGGTGCTGTTGTGAGAGTTGTGCAATTGCTGAACATATATTGATAGCAACTACCAGCCAACGTTGTTGCTGGTAATGAAAGGTTCTTTGCGTTTACTACTTTACAAGTCTTTTCTCCACCATAACTACTGAACAAATCAGCAAACGTATAGTCATTTTCAATTGTTGTTTCTCCATTGAAGTTGTCACCATAAAGCAATGACATCACATTACCTTGGGTATCAAACTCGCAATCGGATGAGAAGGACGAACCAAAAATATCGCCTTCATTTTTATCCCAAAAACCTAATTGCGTTGCATCACCTTTCCACAATACCTTGTCACCTTCATTTACACCAACTTCTATAACAAGATTTGCTGTTTTGTTGTCTGTGTTAGCGGTTGTTGTCCAGGTTTCTCCGTTATCAGTTGAATAACTGATTGAAGTTATCATATCGGTTCCCATTGATTTCCATATATTGAACGATATTGTGCCGTTCTCTCTAGCAACCGTTGTGAAATATTTTGTAGCATAAAAATCTTCAACTGTCCAATTTGTCGGAATACCATTAGAGCCTATTGTCCAATCATTCATTCCATCAGCCTTGATAAATGTACCACTTGAAGCAACATCTTTAACCCAATTAGTAGTACAATCGGTTGCAGATATATCAGTTGCAAGGCAAGTTATTGAATTAAGACTTGTACAGTCATAGAACATACTTGAATAACAATACTGTCTCAATGTTGTAGCAGGAAGTTCAGGTGCTGTTGTAAGATTTGTACAACCTCGGAACATACTATCATAACAATGTTCTGTCAATGTTGTAGCAGGTAGTTCAGGCGCTACTGTAAGACTTGTACAACCATAGAACATATATCCATAACAATTACTTGCCAATGTAGTTGCTGGTAACTCAGGCGCTGATGTAAGACTTTTACAATGAATGAACATATTTTGATAACAATAAATTGCCAACGTAGTAGCAGGTAACTCAGGGGCTGTTGTTAGGCTTGTGCAACCTCCGAACATATCACAATAACAACTATATGTCAATGTTATTGCAGGTAACTTAGGTGGCGTTGTAAGACTTGTACAATTAGCGAACATACTTTGATAGCAATTATATGCCAATGTTGTTGCAGGAAGTTCAGGTGCTGTTGTAAGACTTGTACAATTATAGAACATATTTCCATAACAATAACTCGCCAATGCTGTTGCTGGTAATATGAGATTTTCTGCATTGTTAACATTAGTGTTACGGAATAAGGAATTAAAAGTGTAACCTGTATCGAGAGTTGTTTTATAATCAAATATCGTGTCATCAATAAGTGACATTATGTTCCCTTCAAGATTAAATGATGCAGTGCTGCCACTAAACGTGTTATAATTACTTGTTGATGTTGAATATCTTGCGTTATTACCCTTGAATCTTACCTTATCCCCATCACTTACATTAAAGGATGTTCCTGCTGTGGACGATGTTATATTCGTCCACTCCCCTCCGTTAATGCTATATGATATTGTTGCAACTGTTGTCGCCGTTGTTGAGGCTTTCCATACAATTGTTCCACTAGATGTTATGTCAAAAGTTAAATAGTTTTCTGATGGAACAAAATCAGTTGTTTCCCAACCTTCTGGGATACCATTAACACCACTTGTCCAACCTGTCATTGATGGGTGTTTTATAAATGTACCACTTGCTGCAACACCATTTACCCAATTAATTGTACATTGATATGGTGATATATCAGTTGCAAGACAAGTGATTGAATTAATGTTTGTACAACCATTGAACATATTGGAATAACAGCCACTTACCAACGTTGTTGCAGGTAACACAGGTGCTGTGGTTAGACTTGTACAACCACGGAACATATATGCATAACAATCCTGTGTCAACGTGGTAGCAGGAAGTTCAGGTGCTACTGTAAGACTTGTACAACCTGCGAATATACCATTATAGCAAGTATGTGCCAATGTTGTTACAGGCAACTGTGGTGCCGTTGTTAGACTTGTACAATTTGAGAACATATACCGATAACAATACTGTGCCAATGTATTAGCAGGCAACTCAGGAGCTGTTGTAAGATTTGTGCAACCACGGAACATATATGCATAACAGCCACTTACCAACGTTGTTGCAGGTAACACAGGTGCTGTGGTTAGACTTGTACAACCTTCGAACATATCATTGTAACAGTCATCTGCCAATGTTTTAGCGGGTAATATAGGCGCAGTTGTGAGGCTTGTGCAACCCCAGAACATGCGGTAATAACAATACTGTGCCAATGTGGTTGCAGGTAACTCAGGTGCCGTTGTTAGACTTGTACAGTCATAGAACATACTTGAATAACAATACTGTCTCAATGTTGTAGCTGGTAGCTCAGGTGCGGTTGTTAGGTTTGTGCAACCATAGAACATATGTTGATAACAAATCTGTGTCAATGTCGTAGCGGGAAGTTCAGGTGCTGTTGTAAGACTTTCACAACCTTGGAACATACTATCATAACAACGTTCTTCCAATGTTGTAGCAGGCAACGAAATATTTTTTCCATTAACTAATTTTCCAGTGTTATAGAATAAACTATAAAAACAATAGGTCTTCCCACTTAAACTAACTTTATCTTTAAATTCATCACCATATAGTAATGACATTACATTTCCTCTAGCATTAAAATTTGCAGTTGAAGAGAATGTGCTTGCAGAATTTTGATTTGCGTCATAATTATTTGCCATTCTATTAGTGTTTCCCTTCCACAATACTTCATCACCAGCATTCACTGTTGGTGTTGTAATGGTGACTTTCTGTCCATCAACATTATTTGTTGTTGTCCAAGTTTCACCGTTATCAAGGGAATATGAAACGCTGACAACATCACCAGTTGTAACACCAGAACCGATTGTCAGTGTGAATGTTCCTGATTCGAGTGCTTCAAATGTCAGATATTCGTCATCGAATTTTTTCTTTGTATAATGCAGATGTTTTGTTTCATTATCTTCAATACATAATGAAACATTAGGTGTCTTGTTTACCTCATATTCTTCATGAGATGTATATTTCTTAATAAAATCCATACCGTTATAAAAATTGTACCTTTTTATTCATCTTATAAATATTTATGGAGAAATAAATAAGATATGGATTATTTGAAGAAATTTAAGAAACATAGCGAATATGAAGCGATTAAGAATAGCTTATTAAACCCAAATGTAAGTTATTGTGCAAATCAAGCAGATGTGCATTATAAGACTAAGGACTATAAAGATGAATATCTTGCATTTGAGGCTTTGGAAGATGGAACGTTTTCATTGGATATTGGTTCAGCCGTATCGACAAGCGTTCTGTCAAACATATCCTATTCGGTAGATAGTGGAGAAACTTGGGTTTTAGCAAATAATGTTGATAGTCAAGCCGTTACAATTACAACACCTACTGTTACGGCAGGAAATACCGTTATGTGGAAAGGTAACGGTACTGGTGTCAGCACAACTGTTAATAATAATGACAGACCAAGCACGTCATCCATATTCTCGTCAACTGGAACGTTCAACGCAAAGGGAAACATATTATCATTGATTTATGGTGATGATTTTGCTGATAAAGATTCTGTTACTGGAACATATAATTTTGCTTGTCTATTCTATTCTTATAAAACAACAAAGGTAGCAAAGATTGTGTCTTGCGAAAATATGGTGTTTCCGATAAGGAACGTCCCTACATGCGGTTATCTGAGAATGTTCCAGGCGAATGAATGGCTTGTTACCCCAATGAAGTCAATAGATGCCCAAAGTATTGCTGCCAGTGGTTGTACAAGTATGCTTTATAAGTGCCTGGCGTTAAAGACGTCACCAGAGTTGCCAGCAACAACACTGGGAAACTATGCCTATTTCGGTTTCCTGTATCAATCTCCTAATTTGGAAAAAACACCTTCTGTTCTACCAGCTACATCTCTTGGTGTAAACTGTTACAGACAAATGTTTTTTGGTTGTGCAAAGATTACAGAAGCCCCAAAATTGCTTGCAACGACAGTTGCTGATTATTCACATTATCAAATGTTCTATGGTTGTGAAAGTTTATTAATTGCGCCTGAGCTCCCCGCCACAACACTAGGAAACAACTGCTATCAAGGTATGTTCTATAACTGTTCTGGGTTGACCATGGCACCAAATCTTCCAGCAACATCATTGGCACAGAGTTGTTATTCTGGAATGTTTGATTATTGCGCAAATTTAAGAATAGGTCCAATAATTTCAGCTAGAACAATGGCTATAAGTGCTTGTACTGGTATGTTCTACGGGTGTACAAATTTAACTGTTATGCCAGACTTGTCTGCTACAACATTAGCAGATAATTGTTGTTATGCAATGTTTCATGGTTGTGAAAAACTAATAACACCGCCAGCGTTACCAGCAACAACACTTGCTAATAACTGCTGCGGCTATATGTTTTCTAATTGTATAAGTCTTAGGAAAACGCCTGAATTTTTAGCTACAACAGCGCCATATAGATGTTATTACTACATGTTTAGCGGGTGTACCAGTTTATCAGAGGCGTGTGATTTACCAGCCACTGTATTAAATGAGGACAGTTACTATTGTATGTTCAAAGACTGCATATCATTAAAAACAACACCAAGAATATCCGCAACAACACTTGGAAACTCTTGTTGTTGGATGATGTTTAGTGACTGCTCTGGTTTAACAAAAGCACAGGAAATTCTACCAGCCACAACATTGGCTGATGGGTGTTATGCTGGAATGTATCAAAGGTGCTCTTCATTGGAAAATGCTCCAGAATTACCAGCAACAACACTTGCATCAAGTGGATATACTAGCATGTTTTATAAATGTACGAGTTTAAATAAATGTCCATCTATATTACCAGCTACCACATTGAAAGATTATTGTTATGAAAGTATGCTCTATGATTGCAGTGGTCTTACAACAACACCTGAGTTGCCTGCTACGACATTGGCAAATTATTGCTATTCAAATATGTTCTATGGTTGTACAAACCTAACAACAGCACCAGAACTTCCAGCTACTATGTTGGCAGAAGGCTGTTATAAAGAAATGTTTGAAAAATGTCCAAACATCAATTCGGTCACATGTCTTGCAACAGACATTTCAGCAACTGATTGTACGCTTGAGTGGCTGAATGGTGTTGCAGCAAGCGGTACGTTCACAAAGGCCGCATCAATGGAAGATTGGCCAGAAGGAGTAAGTGGTATTCCGACTGGATGGAACATTGTAAACGCAACCTAACCGTAAAACAAATGAGCAGTCATTAACTTGGCTGCTCATTTCCGTTCACCATAAATCTACGCATGCTCGTCATCCCATATGTTTGTTTTTAAATCAATGACTTTATCTTTTGTGAAAATAACATTTTTGTAATAATCAAACAGCGTTTTATCATCCATATCATAAAGTCCTTTTTCTTCGTTTTTCAAAACATTTTCGGCGCATCCGTTTAAAGCGTTCCCATTTTCGTCAAAGTGTCCGCACTCTTTGTACTCATATATGAGTTTTTTCCATTTTCTAAAACCATTTTCGCTCAGAATCTCATAAGCCATTTCCTTTGAATCAGCCACAACCAACTGATACGTACCATAGTCATTTAAGCATCCGCAGCCAAAAAGTCTATAACCGTTTTCAGTTACATTGTCCGTCACACCCCAACCAATTGATACCAATCCATCATCTTTCATAAATATATTTCTATTTTCTTAAACCAACGCGCTGTCATATGTGTTGACAACGTTGAAATATTTCTTAAATTCGTTTATTCTGTCCATTTCATCACAATGGGTAACATCAATCTCGAATTTGATGCCCCTGGAGTCAGCAATGATTCTATTTTTTAAATCCTCAATATCAAGTCCACCATATCTGAAGTCACCTTGACCATTATTATAATGATTCGTTCTGTCTTCTGAGACAAATGAAGATAATGACTGTCTATCCTGGAAATTCATTATGTTTCCATCTCCGTGTCTCGTAAGGTATGGCCTTGTAACATAATGTGCCGTTATATCAGCACTCTTTATATTCTTCAACAATTCAAGGGAATAAAGGATTCCAGTGTTGGAAGGTGTTGTGTCATATGTATCCTTTCCAGTGTCGCAAAGGAGAAGTCCTTGTCCATTTTCAAAAATCATGTCATCATATGAAAGCATGGATAGGTCTGATACCTTTGTCACTGAGGACATGTATCGGCAGTCATTTATGAAATGAACCATCATTATTGGTGAATTCCAGATATCTTTCCATGAAGATGGGATGGTTATATTCTTTTCATAATAGGCTTTTACCCCATCAAGAAATTTAATTGGGTCTTCACTTGCCGCAAATTCATCCAATGTCATGGGGTTGGTTTCCTGGTATCGTTTAATTGTATTCCAAATTCCCATCCTACAGGATGCAGTTCTGTCAAGTTGTTCCTCTGTGATGTGGTTTGCAATCATGTCATACGGTGTTGACCACCGACAATCCTTATCCCTGTAAATGTTATTCGGTTTTACAATGAGAGAATCATATTCCTTAACAAACTGCATTGGATTCAGAATAAAATACCTTGAATAGAAACTATCTGCGCCATAATATGTTCCAGAACCAAAGTGTTGATTTGTTATATTGCCATCCTTTGTTAAGATGGAATGACCCCTCTGTGCTCCTCCGTTCGTAAGAACATTAAGGACATTACCAGATTTCTTTGAAAGGGATGCAACCACAGTGCCCTTCCCCTCATCACCGTAGTTGCTCCCAATTACAATATTTACGTTCATTTTTTTACCAGGTGATTTCACCGTTCTCGTTCAACAACTGTGCGTTTGCCTCAGAACCATGGTTCTTGTCAATCGACTCAGCAACGCAATCCTCGATAGTCTTGGAAAGTTCATTGATTGTTGAAACTTTGAAATTACTTCCAAGAAGTTTAGCCCAAGTGTTTTCGATTTCACCCTTGTAATAGCGATACATGCACGCCTTATCGTCAATCGCAATATGGTAGATATCGAACTTCTTTGAAGCATCGACATAAAGCTTGTCAGTGTCAACATCACCCTGTGCATGACCGTTTGTTTCCTCGTTAAGTTCTTCTACAGGAAGGTACGGGTTAAGTGGCTCATCGCCCATTGTAATAATGATACCCTTACGATTCTGCTTGTCAAAACAATCTAACTTCGTATGATAGAGTCCCATGTACCATGCTGCCGTATAACTTTCGTAGGAATTTCCACCTCCGCCATGTTCCATGTATACCTTATCAAGAGCCTCTGCAATTCTAACGTCACTCTCAAACTGACTCATCTGAATTGGTGCCCTGTCATATGCAAGGTCTCCGATTCCCATGATACAGAATTCCACGTCCTTGAAGCGATTAAAAAGATTAATAACAATCTTTCCGATGGCAGCTGCGGTTTCGGAACAAGCACTACCCATAGAACCAGTCACATCAAGAGCTAGAATCACAGGAACAGTATTTGGGTGTTCCTCACTGTTCACACACTCCCTAATCGTAAATTTTTTGGGGTCAAGACCTTCATCCATCCGCTTTGCGGTATATTCTTGACCAGACACATAATTGGTTACAGTGTCATAGCTTCTGCCAAGACTTGTGCTATAATCACAAAATACCGAACTTGTAAATACTCCGCTTCCCATAATTACTTATTTTCTTCTTTTGTTTCGTTTTCGTTATTCTCGATATTTTCAGTATCTTTAGAATACTTGTTAAAATTAGTCGTATCAACAAATCCCATGATTACTCCTCCTCTTCTGAATTTTCTGTGTCATTATCTTCTTCGTCAGTGTCATTGAGATTAAAGTCGAACATTCCGTCGAACGGATTCTCCTTGTTTCCCATGAACATCGACATCGCCATCATTTGTCCAAAGCCGTTGTTATTTCCAGCGTTTCCACCCATCATCTGTGAGAACATCATCATCTTCATGACATTTCCAAGACCCTTTCCATTCTTGAATGCATTTCCAAACATTGAAACAATCTTTCCGTAGAAATAGGTGCTTCCCATGAATACGTGGCGTTCAGGAACCACCTGGCGAACCTCGCTATTCTCATAGTCGATGACAGTAATCACCTTCTTATTAACTTCCGTAACACACTTAGGCTTACCGCCAACAAGGATAATATCCCCAACCTCAACCTTATTGGTTGGTATGACGAAGAACATTTCATCACCAACGTTAAAACAGAAATTCGTGACATTTGTCAGCGTACCCTTCTTTACGTTGTATGACTTGTAACCATTGTTACACTTAACGGCGATATTGCCGTTCATTGTAAGACGACACATTCCTGGTGCAACCTTACCAAACATTCCATTGAATGAATTCTGAATATTTTCAAACATAACTTCAAATAATTTTAAAATACTTTTTTATCTCTATTGATTTATTTTTTCTTTTCTTGACATAATCGTTACCCAATGAGTCCTTTCATCACTAGTCTTTCTCAATCGAACATCACTGACAGTGAATCCGATGTCTTCAAGAGAGTTAATTACTTCACGTTTGTATGGTACGTATGTGTGTACTCCAAAAAAATTCGTAGCATAATTCAGTTTTTTTACCTCTTCTTCCGTGTATTTCTTATTAAAAAACTCGTCGTTTTTACAGAATAGGTTGAAGAAAAAAACACCACCGTCTTTAAGAACAGCATAAGCTTCGTTATAATATTGTACTCTTTGTTTTCTTGTTAGGTGTTGAAAAACATTTTCGGAATAGACCAAGTCGAAACTATCTTTATTCAATATGTTTTCTGGAATTCCATTTTCTGAAATCTCAATGAATTTATCTGGTTCGTTTTTACAGTCTTTGTTTGATGAAACATAGTCTATTCCAGTATAAATGAACCCATTATTTTCAAATTTCTTTGCTGCTCCACCAAACCCATACCCAATTTCAAGTACTGAAGGGTTGGTTGATTTGGTTTCAATTGCATTGCGCAAAAGGTTAATTTCTACTTTTTTCTCCTCAAAACAAGTTATTTTTTCTTCGTTGTTAAAATAGCAACCTCCAGAAACCGAATGCAGTGGATATTCTTCTTTGCAATCCTTCCAAAATTCTTTCCAGTTAAAGTCTTCTGGTATGTTGTCAATTTCATCTGCTTCCCAATCATGGAACTCCGCACAACATGGAAAGATGCTATCATCTTTCCTGACATCATTGTCACCAACCCTATCTTTGACTTTTTTTATATGTTCTTTGATTTCTTTATTTGTCATACTATTCTTTAAAATGGTAAATCACCTGGTTCGTTTTGATTATAAATGAAGTATCCATCACACATATCATCTATTCCGTAGAAGTCTCTTTCCTCTTGTGTGAGTTCAATTATCTCTTTCATGGTACAAATATATGAAAAATAAATGATAAAAACAAATATTTAGAGATATTTATTTGGAAAATATACTGGTCATATCAGAAAAAATAGTTATTCATATGATTTTAAGTGAAGAAAGAATACATAGGGTGTTGATGGAGACATTGGATGACACTGTGAAGGAATTTGAAAAGATAAATTCCAGACATCCTCTTACACCGTGGAACCCAGCTACGAAGATGGAAAGAATGAAACCAGGAAATGCTGCCAGGTCTAAAGGAACAATATCATCTAAGGATTTTAGAATTCATTCATACGATGACTGGAAGGCGAATTACAAACCACAGGGTATTTCTTGGAAAGAATATATAAATATGGAAATTTAAAATATGGGTTTTTTAAGAAACATAAAGACGTCGATTGACGACAAATCATCAATGAGTGTCAACAGCATAACGTTGCTTGTTTCCGCATTAATGGGCGTGGTCGTCGGCTTCGTCCTTTGTTTCGTGCTCGTATATGATGTAATGTATGACGGTAAGGTAGATACTGACATGGGCGACATGGCAATGCTGCTTCTCGCATCTGGAGGATATATCTTAGGCAGCGGTGTACCAAAGGCTTATGTTGATGCAAGAATGAAGAACCGCTCATGGGTTGACAATGAAAAGATGCAGATTGATGCAGAAGAAAGAATAGAAGAATATAGACAATCAAGGACAAAGAAAAGGGCAGAGACACAAGATACGGAAACAGAGGAAATCCTTGACCCATAAACAAGATAAGATAGAAAAAAATAGCAAGTTATGGACAAAACAATATTAGCATTTATTGAGAAACTTGAAACTTTTAAGACAAAGATTAAGGCGCTTCACTGGGATTCTGATAATTTGTCCCAGCATAAACTGTGCGATGAGATAGCAGAAAGTATAGCCGAGTTCCAAGACCAAGTATCTGAAGTTGAACAATCAATAAGTGGAAAACTCCCTAAAAATATGTTCAGACCAGATAACCAGAACTACGGTGAGGTAGGTACTTTGAAGGAGTTTGTAAAAAACGTGATACATATCACGAATGAATTCTACAAGAAGCTCCAGAATAAGGGCGATGAATACATTGGAATGAGAAGCGACTGTGAGAGCTTCCTCAGCGACATGCAGAGAAAACTATATCTCGTAAATTTCACCATGAAGGAAGAAATGAAGAGAAGAATAACGAAGATGGTGAATGAGTCTAGGCCAAAGAATCTTGCAAATGTTGACGGCATAGACAGTTTTAAGGGTAGAAGGCCGACATCAATCAAGACAAGAATAAACAGAATTTATAGGATTGTAAAAGAATACGGAATAGACTCAAGGCTTTATCATGATGAGGCATGGAAAGCCATTGATGATTATAGGGAGGCAATTTCATCGTTTGGATGTGATGTTGATATATTTCCGTGCGCAAACCTTGATAAACCAGACTGGGACTTACAGGGTGATGGTGGATACACGGATTACGATGAGAACGACCACATGCCAAGGTCAAAACAGTATAAAGTTGATATTACATATGACGATGGAATGAAAATTAGTGGTTATATTAAATGTATGGCTGCTGGCACAGTCGAAGACCCATTCTCAAGCTATGATACTTGTATTGTACTATGGCCGAAGAACAATAAACAATTAGGAGAAAATAAAGAAATAAACAAACAAATAACATTAACCGAAGCAGACATTCGTAAAATTGTAACTGAGGTTATTGACGAACTCAAAGTGATTAAATCAACTCACGGTCATAGAAAGAATGGTGTTGAGAAGGTCTCCCCTGAGGAGAGAAAAAAGGCAAGAATTAGGCTTGGAATTGAGCCAGGATACAACAGAAAAGGCGAGAGAATTAACAAGGAAAGCATTTTAAGCAGAATTGTGATGGAAACAATGCAAAAATATATCAAGAAAAATGACCAGGATTAGTCCTGGTCATTTGATTTTTGTAATAATTTTAGTTCTCCATTTTCATCTATAACGAATGGGGTTTGGCAATCTATACAAGCCCATTGCTTTGTGATGATTGGTTCTCCATTAAGTCTCGTATGTCCAAACACCTGGTAAATTCCGTCGATGTCTTCATTCGCACCAAAAAACCTCTCCCTAACATCAGACCATAGGATACTTCCAGTTTTTTCTCCAAACCAGGCTCTATATTTCGACATATCAGATAACGCAAGTTGTCCTTCATCTGATAAATCAAGTTTGTTCAAATTATCTGCATTAAGTTCACCGATTAAATCCTTGTACTTTTCATACCATGATTTGCATACACCAGCGTGTGTAAATAAGAATCTTTTTCCGTTTATGTTTGTCTCATATGCAAGTTGGAAATAATCAGAAAATTCATCAAATATTTCTTTTATGTAATTTGAATTTATTTTGTCCTTTCTTGTTCCACCAGCATAATTGTCAAAAATTTCGCTACTGTAGTGCTCGTCGTGATTCCCTTTCAGTAATATAACCTTATCTTTATATTTTGTCTTTAAATCAATGATTTCCAGGAAGTTATCAATATCATTCTTCCTCGTGTGTTCTCCTTCTTCCCATTCTTCTGGATAATGGTCAAGATAATCACCAAGGAAGATAACCTTTTCATATTCATTGATTTTATCTATCGGCTCTTTCCAAAACGTCCTTCCATGAATATCCCCGAATACCAATATTTTCATATTACATTAACATTTTTAAGTCCTCAATGACAAGCATGTTGTATATCATTTCGATTGTCCCGTCCTTATACGTTATCATTAGGCTGTTTTCTGGGGTTATCTTATATGCATCCACTTTTTCTTTCATTATCTCCTTTTGGTTGTATGTAAAGAAATCATTAGGTATGAAAAGCATGTCAAGCGCAGATAATTTTTCTATCCTATTCTTAGGACATGCTTCCAATATTCTATCAAATTCTTCATCCCTATGTGAGACAGCGCTTGAATAATTATCGAGGAAATTTTCCCATTTAAATTTAAGACATTCCAACGTGCCATCATTGATTATTATTTTATTAAAACAGTCTTTCCATTTTATTGATGTTTCAGATTCGTGATTTGATAATACGTCTATCTGTGGTCTTATTACGAACCAACAATCCCCTCCGAGTGATTCAATCATCTTTTTTTCGTTTTTGAATCTTACGTCATCAAAGACTATATTATCGTCTTTTTGAATCATTTTTCTTAATTTATTTACGTGCCAGTCCTTGTTGTATTTTCTTATGTAGTCCGTCCCTATAAACTGGAGCATATGCCTCACGTTATACAGCATTTTTCCGTTACATATCTCCATTGTAATTTCAATTGGAATATCTGTCTCATCTGATAGAAACTTGCAAGCCTTATCATCCAATACAAATTGAATCTCAGTACCTTCATTCTTAAGACTATTAAGTTTATCCAAATCAACGGATAATATGTCCGCACACAATTGTTTAAGAGGGATTGCGAAGGACATTATTTTATAACCATGTCCCTCACAAACTTTTGCAAGTTCCGTCTTACCAGAACGGCACCTTCCAGCAAACCCAAGTATCATTTCTTATTTTCTGAATCGATAAGTTTATTTAACAACGAAACAAGAGCCGCTTCCATCATAAGACCATGCTGCTTTTCCAATACATTGTCGTTTTCATCCAACACAACCGTAGTAGGAACTCCCATGACCTTATACTTTTCAATAAGTTCCTCACCATCTTCTTCGTCAGCATCAATTGTTTTAAATTCAATTCCATCAAATTCCTTCATTTCAGAAACCTTGTGGAAAATAGGTGAATATGCCTTACAGGGGCCACACCAGCTAGCAGAAAATTTCAATACACTTTTAACCATTTTTTTTATCTTTTTCTTTTTGTTATTTTCTTTTTCATTCCTATATTTGAGAATGTTTTTTCTTCTTTTTTGCTCGATATATCTATTGTCCTTGTTTTCGGTTGAGGCAACCTTATCGTTGTTGTGTTGTGAATAATTGTTCTTGCGGTCGATTCATTAATAATTGCCTTTTTTGTTTTTCCTAAGGTTAAATTAACCTTTTCCTCAATTCTATCAAGTATTTTCTCTGTCTTTCCAGCGTTGTCATTAAAGAAGCTTTCGAAACCATTTTCATCTACAAACGCAAGTTTATTCTTCGCTCTCGTATATGCAACATATATCAGATTTTTCTCTTGGGTGATTTCCCATTCCTGTTTTGCTGATTTACTTGGCATTAGTGATGGGCATATAATAAATACGTTGTTAGCTTCAAGACCTTTTGCCTTATGTATTGTTGACAGTGAAATTCCTTCGTCTTTTGATTTCTTAGGAAATACCTCTTCCACTTTTTCTATCAACTCTTCCTTTGTTGTTAATCCTTCTGAAAGAACCTCAAGTGTTTTAATAATATCAAGTTTATTCTCTATTATCGGCGATTTCATTGCAATGTCCTTATCAATGCCATGCTTCGTCATTAACTTGTCCCTGGTATTAAAAAGATTGTCATACAACCTAGTAAAAAGCCCATCCTTATTCAACCCTTGACTAAGTTCATCAACTTTATATGCCTTTATTATTGTTTTCAGTGTGCTTCCGAATTCTTTACCTCTTATGGTTGCTTTCCTTCCATTCTTCAGGAATTCATTATAAGCATGCACTAGCGGTGCGTTGTTTCTACACAACACCATATCACCCTCATTAACCTCATCAAGTTGAACGTTGTATTTTATCTCGCCTTCTATTTCATTATCTGGATTTGCTTCTATCTGTGGTACATACTTATTTGCGAGTTTAACAATATTTTTTGGACACCTGTATGAGATACTTAAAGGCATGCATGTTGTATTTGGTAACGATTTAAGCGTTTCAAATGATTTTGGGTCTGCCCCAGCAAAACTATACAGGGCCTGGTTTTTATCACCAACCGATATCATTCTGGTACCCATTTTGAAGCACTTCAATACAAGCTCCCTTTCTGCCACGTTCATGTCCTGGCATTCATCAATGAATAGAAAATCAAATTGTAAACCAAGCGGTTTTATATATAGAACATGTGGTAGCCATATCATGTCAGTATAATCTACGACATCAAGTTCTGTCTTTCCCCAGTCCATCACCTTAATTGCAACTTGTTTTTCATCTGCAAGTGTATCTATTGAATACCTATCCTCAATTAAATCAAGGTCTTTCTCAACCTGACACATGTAGAATCTTCCAAATTCAACATATTTCTTAATGTTGTCAAGGTATTTTTGATATTCTCCATTTTTAAGGATTCTTGTGTTTATTGAAGTGTATAATTCTATATTATTCCTAATATGGGTGTCATATTTATATGCGTCTGGAGTAAGAGAATTTTTTGGGAAATTCCTTTTTAGCATGGATAGCCCAAGACCATGAATTGTCATAGTCTGAACATTATCATGCTCTTTCGATTTATTTTTTAATTCTTTTACGATGTCTCGGTTAAATGCCGACAATAATATCTTCTTATCTTTTGGTATATAATCCAGACATTTAATCATTGTTGTAGTCTTGGCACACCCAGCATTTGCCTCAACGACAAGGTGTCCAGTTCCAGATTCAATGAATGAAAAGATAGCCTTCTGGTAAGTTGACCATTTATATTCTTTATTGGTTTCTTTCTTTTTTCTAGCCATTATATGTATTTGTTTTTTGACAAATATATGGATTTTTTAAGAAAAAAACAAATCCTGCTGGTATAAATACAGAATGAGCAGCTGTAAAGCTGCTCATTTTCATTTTTTTTGGATTAAAGGTCGAAAATAGCCTTGAGTAGTTTAAGTATTCGCTCTGGGTTCCTATCCAGGGTCTCACGGATTGCCTCCCTCACGTCCTTTTCATCTTCATCTTCTGTATTGTCATTGAACATCTCATTTTCCTTTTTTTCAAGGAATTTCACAAGCTTTCGCTTTGGTGTGTTGTTGACGTCTATTTCATCGTCCCAATCATTTTCCTCAATGATTTGCACAAGCTCTTCACGGTCAAGTTGAGAGAAGTCTGTAAATTCTGGTTCATCATCATCCCATTCCTCAGGCTCTTCGTTCTTTTGCTTCTCAACCTCATCATATGGCTTGAAGCGGCCCTTCTCATCACGTGGCTGCACCTTCTTTGGCGTATCCTCTTCGATATGTTCATAATAATCATCCCCAGACAAACCGTAGTTGGTGTGCATTACATTAACTGTAAGGTTGGAACCAATAAGCAGTTTTCCGATAGTCAGAAGACTTAAGTCTCCGTTTTCGTGCAAAAAACCGTCAATCTCATTCGGGTCAGCATCAATGAATTGACACAATTCATCAATCGTTAACTCATTTTCATTCAACACATCGTCAATAAGACGGTGAAAAAAATCTTTTACGTTCTCTTCCCATTCATAGGAAAGCTTAATAAATTTCTTTTTGTTCATTTTTATCGTTTTTAAAAAATTGTTTTAATATTACACGGCAAATATATGATTTTTTTTCGACACAAACAAATATTTTCCGTCTTTTCTTTTTTGATGGTTGATAAAAGAGGGAAATTCCTAAACCTTCACGGAAAACCCCTAAAAATACAGTTTATGGTTGTTTTTTCACATTTTTCTCCATATCTTTGTAATACTTATAGATAACAAAAAAATAAAAAAGGAGGGAATTAATCATGAAGAAATTATTCTTATTTGTATTGAGTGTATTTGTGACTTTTTCGCTTGTTTCATGCGTAACAACAGTATCTGCACAGGATGACCTATATGAGACAAGGGATGCCGTTGAAACGAATAGTTATAACAATGCAGAAATTGAACTTGTTATAACATACGGAACACCTTATATCATAGACGGTCTCGTCCAGTATTATATTTATAACGGTCTGTATTATTACCCTTTCTATTATAGAGATTACTTCTATTGGAGAATATACAGAGCCCCGTTACTTTCATACCCACGTTATTGGAGGCCAGTACCTAGAGCATATTGGTTCAGAGGTGGAAGGTTTTATAGACCAAATAGGTTTGATAGACATTACCATAATGGAGTGATAAGAGGGTATAGACATCATCATAACGACGGGTATAATGGAAGAGGAAATGGTGTAAACCATAGACCATCAATTGGAAATCGAAGACCTTCAAGTACAAGAACCACTGTTCCAAGTAATGTGAGACCAAGGGTTCAAAACAGGAACGGAAACTTTAACGGTGGAAGATTTTCAAGCCCGCAGGTGAGGCCAAACGGAAATATGAGAAGCATTGGTTCTTCACCAAGAATACAGGCTCCAAGCAGAAGTAATTCTGGTGGTCGTTTTGGTGGAAGAAGGTAGTTTGTATAGAAAAAAAAAAAATAAAAAAAAAAATAAAGGGGCTTAAACGCCCCTTTTGTAATATCTCATAACTTTTTCATAATAGGATTTTGTTCGCCTTCTTAAACTTTCCCAGCCGTACTTTTTTTCATAATAAAAACCAGCATTCCAACTCCTTATTGCTCTTTCAACGTTTTTTTCCTTATTAAACTGGTTTTGTAGCACTACGAACATCTCCTTTGATTTTTGTGGGTTATACCTGTCAGAATAACTGTATCTTCTTTTTTCTTTATTCTGCTTAAGGATATTGTTGACTTCATCTACAAGGCACTTCTTCATTTGCAGTATGCCAACGCACGTCCCACTTTTGTCAACCGCTCTTGGGTTTCCTTTTGATTCAACTTGGATGATTGCATTCATTACATCGTTCCAAATACTGTCGTTGTTGTTGTTTCCCTGTGCTTTTGTGCAAAATGAAAATAACATTAATGCACCAATTGTTAAAATTTTCTTAATTTTTCTCATCATATATGTTTTAGACTGGGGCTTAACAACAATGTTGCTAATTTGGTGACGATATGTGAGAGTGAGTTACGTCACCGTCTCCCCTTATTTAAATCCTTTAAAAGTCATAGGCTGATAAAACTCCGTCTTTTGTGATTTTATTGTTATACCAATCTTTAATAAGCCTAATAAGAAATTTGTTTCTTTTATTCTTATCTGACAATATCTTTTTGAATTTATCTTGAATCATGTCAAACACGCTGGCTGCGGACATCATTGATTTTGTCGGCATGTGTTTATCGTCAAGCTGTATGAAAATGCCAGTCCTTTTCATTGTACCGTCATCAGCAGTTTTTTCGATTGAACCCCTCATAAAGTTTCCGTCAAGAAACTTTTTCACAAGGACAACCTTGTCACAGAATGACTCTTCTATGATTTCCTTTTTGACGGTGTTTAATTTATTTTCGGTTAAAATGATTTTTTTCATCTCCATCTGTATTTCCAATAAATATCACCAGACGAAGTTTCTGACAACCAAATACAAATATATGGCATTTTTTCATAAAAAACAAGTGGATGGCTAAAAAACCACCCACATAAAAAACTAAAAACAAAACATTTGAAAAACATTAGCCACTAAACTATGGATATTTTATCTCCAATAACTGACGCTGAGAATATGTGGTTTTCCTGATAATTGTTAGTAATCATCAACTCTGTTATTTCATCCTCTATTGAATTTTCAATGATTCTTGAAATTGGTCTTGCCCCATATTCTTTTTCCTTTATAGCTTCTGCATGTATATAACTTATTACATCATCACTATAAGAAATACTATATTTTATATCCTTTAATTTATTATTAAATTTATTTAATTCTAATTTTACAATATTTTTTAAATTATCTTCTGTTAAATTATTGAAATATATTATCTTGTTTATTCTATTAATAAATTCAGGACTAAATTTCTTTTTAATCTCTTTTTCTATTATAGACCTCTTATTTTGTTCTGTGTTGTTATTAAAACCTATTGAATGTCCAAATTCTGAAGCCACCTTTGTTCCAACGTTTGAGGTCATGAAAATTATGACATTCTTGAAGTTTACGGTTTGTCCAGCACCATCTGTCATTCTTCCCTCGTCAAACAACTGTAAGAAGACGTTATACACCTCCTGGTCAGCCTTTTCTATTTCATCAAGCAAAAGAACACAATGTTGTTTATGTTTAACTGCCTCCGTTAATTGTCCTCCATTCTCAAAACCTATATATCCTGGACTTGTACCCATTAGTTTTGCAACTGAATTTTTTTCCGAATATTCTGACATGTCAATCCTGATGATTGCATTCTCGTCACCAAAGACCTCTTCTGCGATTTTCTTTGCAAGCATGGTTTTTCCAACTCCAGAATTTCCGACTAAAAGAAATGTGCCTATTGGTTTTGACTTATTGCTAAGACCAACCCTGTTTCGTTTTATCGTCTTACAGATTTCATCTATTGCTTCATCTTGCCCTATGATTGATTCTTTTAAGACGTTTTCAATGTTTGCAAGTTTTGCTTTTTCATCAACAGATAGTTTATTGACTGGAATTCCAGTAAGCTCAGACACCACATTTGCAACATCATCTTCGGTAATTTCCTTAACCTTTTCTTTACCAGCCAAATCCCTTTTAAACTCAGCAATCTTTGCAGAAATCTCATTTTCTTCTTTGTTTAACCTGTCAACCTCTTCAAATTCTCCGTGATTAAGAAGCCTTAGCTTTTCGTCATTAATATCCTTAATCCTTGCTTTTAAATCCCTTAGTTCGCTTGGTGTTGATTCCACTAAGACGGTGTTAGCACCAGCAAGGTCTAATATATCTATTGCAGAATCTGGAAGAAATCTGTCGCTTATATACCTTTGGGCTAAATCTATTATTTTCCTTATAACCTCTTCTGAATAGAATACATTATGAAATTGTTCGTAATATTGTTTAATTGAATTTAATATTTCAACGGTCTCTTCTTTTGTGTTTGGTTCTATGACTATTTTCTGGAACTTTCTGGAAAGAGAAGAATTGCTTTCAATTGCGTTGCGGTATTCTTTAAACAAACACGTTCCTATAACCCTTACTTTTCCACCAGAGAGCAGGTCTCCTATGAGTCCAGATATATCCGAATCCTTATCCTTACCCCCACTTTTTAATACGTTTTGAATATCATCAATGAACAAAATATACTTTCCAGAAGCTTCCAGTTCTTTTATCAGTTTTCCCATTCTGTCTTCAAGAATCCCCCTGAAGTGCGTCCCGCTCATAAGTGCCATGTGATTAAGCATGACAATCTCTTTTCCAGTCATTACCTCTGGAGCCTCGCCTTCCTCTATCATCTTCGCCAGATTATAAACGACGGCAGTCTTTCCAACACCACCATTACCTACAAGCACGACGTTATTCTTCTTTCTTCTTGACAATATCTTGATTATTTCAAGTGTTTCCTTTTTTCTACCAACAATTTTATCAACCTCACCATTCCTTGCAAGTTCGTTTATGTTAATGGTGAATTGTTTAACTGCATTTGAAGCACTATCCACCATTGCTGTCTGGTTAATCATACCCTTTATTGGAATATCCATGTTCTGTTTTTTGTTAAATTCATTTTTCTTGTTATTACATTTTTCAAAAACAAAGTCATATTTAATACCAAATTCATCAAAAACCTTCCATAAACCAAATCTATTCTCCTTTTTAAGGATGGACAACAAAACGTGTTCAGTACCCATTAATTCAGAATTCCCTCTGGTTGCCTCATCGTTTGCCGCAGAAAACAGTCTTTCAAGTTCTGGTTTAAACATTGGGTGTTCGCTTTTTAACTGCGGTTTTGAGTGGTCTTGCATGACAGATGAAAAAAGATGCACCAATTCTCCCATAGTCTGTTCGTTGAGAATGGACTCAAGAATCATATGGGCATGATTGTTTTTATTATCAAGTATTGATAACATAAGATATTCTGGTGCAATTAAATCCGTAGGGAACTCATGTATGAGAACACTTGTCATGTAATTTACGACATTTGTAAGTTCTAATGTCGGTTTTTTTCTTTTGATTTCCATTTGTTTTGTTTCCTAAAAAATAATTGAATGTTTTTGAAAATAAAGATATTCTAATTTGTTTTTTTCAGAAAAAATCCATATTTTTGCACAAAACATTGAAATTATGAGCAAGGTATTTGGATATTACAAGGAAGATGAGAATGGTGTCGGGCTTGATAAATGTTGGTTCGACAGTTCAAACGTGAAGTATTGCGAGTGTGTTGACAAGGAGGGCGAACGGAAAACTCTTAGAGTTGTATTCAATAATGGTTCACAATATGAGTATACTGGAGTTGACGTCGGTCAATATTTGCTATTTCGTGAAGACGCCTCTCAGGGAAAGGCGCTGAACAAGTACATCAAGGGGAATAAATACGAGTTCAAGAAACTTGAGGATAGGGATTTGTCACTACTCACCGAGGAGTGTGATTTCAGAAAGAATGGTGGTCTGTATGTTTTCTGTGATGATACAAAATTTACAATTATGGACAGTTTTGACAACGTTCTTTATGAGAATGTTCCTGGTTTTTATGACGGTGTTGTTGACACAATATGTGACATTCTCGTATCATTAGGAAATAAAATTAAGTTAAACGGAAAGAACTATGAGGCTTAGGGAAAACAAAACAGACTACACCGTTATTGACGAAATAAGAACGGTTATTGAGACACTGATGATTGTTTTCATTGTTATGAAAACAAACGGCATGATAGACTGGTCGTGGTGGACTATATTGTCTCCATTATGGGTTTTTGGTGGTCTATCTGTCATTTTTTTACTAATTATATACATTTTAAGAAAAATGGAGTGAATTATGGGGATTATTTTAAGTTGCTTTAAAGGAATAGGCAAGACGTACTTAGAGAACACAAAAGGTAAGGAAGCTAAGATTTTAGACCTTAGTAATTTATCTTCTAAAGAACCTTCATTCATTGAAACAATCGCGTCTGCCATCAATAAAAACGATATTGTGTTTGTGTCCTCACATGAGGATGTTAGAAACATATTAAATGATAATAACATAGATTATGATTTATTCTACCCTTCAAAGAATAGAAAGAATGAGTTTATAGAGAATGAAGTGAGGAAACACACAAATTCATCAGAAATACGAAACTTAGATAGGTATTTTGAAACAGAAATAGAATCAATAGAAGAGGATGAATCGAAAAATTGCTTCAAGCACTGCTTGTCTGGGTTTGGTGAGTTCTTAGGGAATAATCCAATACTTCTAAGCTATATTGATGACGTAAAATTAAACAGTAAAAATAAAAACGAACATACCCAAAAAAATAATGAATAGTTTTGATAAGGAGTATTTGAACCTTGTTAACGACATTATGTCGAATGGGGTTGATAAAAAGACAAGGTCTGGAAACGTTAAATCAGTATTTGGTAGGCAACTTAGGTTTGACCTAAAGAAAGGTATTCCAATTCTCACCACCAAAAAAGTATTTTCCAAGGGAGTAATCCATGAATTGTTATGGTTTTTAAATCATTACAAGGATGCTACTGGCGGAATGAACATTAATTACCTACTAAGGAATAACGTGCATATCTGGGACGATGATGCGTACAGGTGGTATAAGGAGAAGATGGATGAAGTCTTCAAGGATGTAAATGAGAAACATGTCACCATCAATTATTTTGTGGTTATGGATGATGATGAAAAGGGTGGAAATGGCACAAAATATCAATATTGGCTTGAAAATGAAATATACAGAGATAATGTAGAACACCTGAGAAATCTCTCAAAGGAAGAGTTTGTTGATATGTGTCTGCAAAACATTGAGGTTCGAATAAACACAGACCCATTACCGCAGAAATATCGTTTCGGAGAGCTTGGTCCGATTTATGGAAAGCAGTGGAGAAGTTTTGGTTTCTATGGTATTGACCAGATTGAAAAAATTATTAAGACGCTAAAGAAGAAGCCGAATGACCGAAGAATGCTTTGCGTTGCGTATAACCCAGACCAATTGGATGAGATGGCACTACCGCCTTGTCATGTGATGATGCAGTTCTACACAAGAAAGCTGACATGGGATGAGAGACTTGCAGAATACAAAAAAAGATACGGGAGGACAGATGTACCGATTACTACCATTAAAATGGATAGCCTTAGGGTGCCGAAGTATGGCCTTAGCTGCATGTGGATGCAGCGTGCGGTTGATTCACCTATAGGTTTGCCGTATAATATCCTGAGTTACAGTGTGTTAACATATATGATTGCAGAACTAGTTAATATGGTTCCAGATGAGCTGGTTGGTTCGCTTGGTGACACCCACATTTATCTCAATCAGATGGACGGAGTGAGGGAACAGTTGACAAGAAACGGCTCTGATATATATCCACAGTTGAAAATTACTGGAACGCATAAGAAGATTGAGGATTTCAAGTTTGATGATTTCGAAATAACGGACTATTATCCAGACCCGACAATAAAGTTTCCATTAAGTGTTGGATAATTATGGTTTCTAGAAAGATAAACGAAATTGTAAGGAATTTCTTTAAAAAGGGCCTGATAGATGAGTCGTTCGTAATGGAAGCCGTTTCAAAGACGCTTGGTGGACTATGTGAAAAATCAAAAGACAAAGAAGATATTGAAGACCATATAGATTTTTGGTGGGATTCTCCGAAGAAAGGAAAAATCGGCATAGATGTGAAGGGAATCAAGAAAGGAAAAAGAACTGACACCAACTATGATGATTCGATACATTGGCTCGAATTGAAGAACGTCCATGGAAAACCTGGTTGGTTGTATGGGAAGGCAGAATACATAGCGTTTAGGACGAAATCAAGAATCATATTCGTGAAACGTGAAAAACTGCTCTCATTTGCTAAGAATTGCATTTTGGGAAAAGAGGTGGTGTATGATACTCCTAATGACTTTTATGTACCTTACAAGCGAAAGAAATGGGGGAGGGACGATTTGTCAATAAAGGTACCAACAAGTGATTTGGTTTCACTTGCTGATTTTTGTATAGAATGTTGAGCGAATGGTGGTTTAATGCCACCATTTTTTTGTGAATACTGATATTTATAGGAAATAATAAACTTAGATTTAATTTTTCGAATTAATATGGAAAAAACAATGAACAGCAACATTCTGGACTACATGTACGAGGGATATGGATACGACTTCGAAGACCAGAGACTTTATAACGACCCAGAAAAGTACGAAGAGGCTTTGACAGAGGAAAGCAAGATGTCAACAAGTGGAATGGAGACATTCTCACATCAAGGTATTGTTAGCCACGACCCAGCACTTGAAGTTGAGAAGGCTAATAAATACACAGAACTTGGACAGTTTGTTGGAGAGAACGGAGCAAACTACACTGACCTAAGACCACGTATTTGCGGTTGCAACTAAAAATATTCATATCTGGTTTTTTAAATTGTTCTGATGGGAAAAATTGTTAAATTCATAGAATCTAACCTTTTGCCACTGATTCGCGCATTAAACGAAAATACCGAGGAAGGAGAATTCACCATCGGTATGGAAGATAATGCACCAGTCGGTGGTGAATATTATCATGTCATGGATGACGAACAGGATGATATAAGTGAAAATACCATTATTTCGGAAAACTCCACTGACAGGAGGGTTAATTCAATCATCAAGAAGTATTCTGGAGTCGATGATTTTAATGAGATACGCGCCATCAGGTCGAAGATATTGAAATTGATACCTAACGCAAGGGCGAAGAATGATATGTATCTTGGTGCTGTTGCAATGTGGTACTTGACTGGTTCTTTGAATAATACCAGTGACAGGTTTAAACTTAATTACCTTCTTGGTAAGCTCCATCAGGGGGCTTCTTTCGGCTATGGTAAAATCCTTAATGAGCAGGACTTCGGGATGGTGCCGTTCAACACCATGAAGCAGATTATTGATGAACTCATTCCTTCCGAAGAGACTGAAAACAGCTATAAATCTGGAAAAAAAATACAGAAGGTTGGTAATTATACCATATACAGGATGGATTCATATGATGACACCAAATATGTGCGCAGTCAGTTATCCCAGGTACATTGGTGTATCTTCGAAGACGATGGCACGTTTTCGTATATGAGTGAAGGGTATACTGTATATGTTTGTGTCAGGGACGATTATGAGAACGCCAGGATGATGTCATATGACGAGCTTGTAGAAAAACTTTTGTCACATGGAATGACAAATGCGGCTGAGTCACTTGAGGAGAATTACCCAAAGGATGACATGTATGATGACTTTATATTTGACATAGCGTATGATGGTGATGAAACGGCAGAACTTCTGTTTGTGGATAATGAATACGAACTTGGACTCCCTCCTTGCGATGATTATGGACTCTCTATGTTTGTTGTAATGATATCTAATGAAACATATGGGAACGAAAGAAACATCGCTGTCTACTCAAGGTATAACTTACCTAACATGTTTGACGGAGGTATTCTGTCAGTAAGTGAGCTTTCAAATGTGATAGGCGCTGATGCAATGTCGGTGTTTACGCCAAATGGGAATGTGCAGGAACAGAAAACAATAAGTGAAAACCTTGAGTTTGAGGTTGACAGTTCAGAAGTTGATTTATCTTCATTTAAGAAACAGGATTCACTTCCTTCCATCTGGAAGGATGAGGATACCCTTGACTCAAAGGTTAGGCTTAAATTGCTTGATATTGCTGATGATTTCTGGGAATTTGTAAACGTTACTTGGGTTGAGCCGAAGGGTATTATAATCACTGGCTCATTATGTAACTATAACTGGTCTGATTATTCAGATGTTGACCTTCACCTTATAGTTGATTTCAATGAAATTGGTGATAGGGAAGACTTTGTAAGACAATACCTTGATTCAAAGAAAAACGAATGGAATGAGGAACATGGTGCCTTGAAGATATACGGTTATCCAGTCGAGTTATATGTCCAGAACATTGATGAGGACGTTTCAGCTGGAGGTATATATGACCTTGAGGAAAACAAATGGATTAGGAAGCCAAGCTATGATGACATTGATGAAATAGATTCGGAATCAGACGAAATCAAGGATGAAGCCGCAAGAATCATGACAATCATTGATGACATGTGGAGTTATTTCAATAAAACAAATGATAACCATAAACTTGAATTACTTGGAAATGATGCTGACAATCTTTGGAAAAAGATAAAGGACATGAGGAAAAGCAGTCTTGAAGATGGTGGTGAAATGTCAAACGGAAACATTATCTACAAGTATATGAGAAGAAAGAAATACCTTGATAAACTATTCGACCTAAGGGCTGCAATCTATGATAAGACAAATACCATTACAGAGGGTGTGTCATATGATAAATTCAGGGATGGCCAGGCGTTCAGATATCGTATTATTGGTGCCATGATTAAAGACGGTTACTTGTTCCACGGAACCAACTCAGAATTCGATGAGTTTGAAAGTGACAGGATACATGGAGAAGAAAGAGGTGTTTATGGATATGGTGCGTATTTTA
>Ga0256404_1003608_pt1 | contig 30929 bp, 24 predicted proteins | sample RumenRJG_01DNA_FD_185990 | JGI IMG/M metagenome (GOLD analysis project Ga0256404, IMG submission 185990) | Bovine rumen microbial communities from Lethbridge, Alberta, Canada - RJG_01 | ecosystem: Host-associated > Mammals > Digestive system > Stomach > Rumen | place: Canada: Alberta | collected...
CGAGACCACGCTGATCGGCATGTTTTACGCCTCCCAGCTGCAGGCCATGCTGCCGAAGCTGCACAGCGACAATTTTGAGGGGATGGAGCTGATCCGCCCCCTGTACCAGGTGCACGAGGACGACATCATCGCCTGGAAGAACTACCACGGCCTGGAGTTCCTGCAGTGCGCCTGCCGCTTCACGGAAAACACGGCGGGCAGCGGGGACGGGATCGGCGCCTCCAAGCGGCAGGAGGTGAAGCAGCTGATCCGGGAGATGAAGAAGACCAACCGGGAGGTGGATGTGAGCATCTTCAACAGCATCCACGCGGTCTGTCTGGAGACTATGCCCGGCTGGAAGGAGAGGGGGAAGCAGCACAGCTTCCTGGAGAATTATGAGCAAGAATGATTCAAGGCTGGCCGGCGGCGTTTCCGGCGCCGGTTCTTCTGGCGCTGGTTCTTCCGGCGTCGGTTCCGTCGGCTCTTCCGGCTCTGGGGCCAGTTCTGGCTCTGGGACGCCGGGATCTCTCAGGCCGGTGCTGCTGGTGCTGGTCAGCGCGGTGCTCTGGGGCACCCTGGGGTCCTTTGTGACCCGCTACATGGCCTGGGGCCTCTCACGGAACGCCCTGATGGTGTTCCGGTTCGGAATGACGGCGGTTCCGGTGCTGCTGCTCACGCTGAAGCGGGAGCCGGCGGCGCTCCGGGTGTCTGCCCGGGACCTGCCACTGTTCTTCCTGAACGGCATTGTCAGCATCGTGTTTTTCACCACCTGCTACACCCTGGCGATCCAGTACACCAAGATCGCCACGGCGGCGGCCCTGCTCTACACGGCGCCGGCCATTGTGCTCCTGCTCTCGGCCCTCCTGTTCCACGAGCGGCTGACGGCGCGGAAGCTGCTGTGCGTCGGCATGTCGGTGCTGGGCTGTGCCTTTGTGTCCGGCCTTGGCGGCGGAGACCTGGGCTTCACGACGGAGGGACTTCTGTTCGGCCTTGGCGCGGGCTTTGGCTACGCCCTTTACAGCATTTTCAGCCAGATGATCCTGAACCGGGGCTATCCGGTGTTTACGAATCTGTTTTATACCTTCAGCATTGCCACGGTGTGCTACCTGGGCCTGGCCGTCTCAGACGGCGGGCTGGCAGAGCTCCTCAGAAACCCGGCGGCGGTGCTGCTCGCAACGGTCTGCGGCCTTCTGACGGGATTCCTCGCCTACCTCTTTTACACGGAGGGACTGAAGGGCCTGGAGCCCTCCAGGGCGGCGCAGATCGCCACCATTGAACCGGTGACGGCGGCGGTGCTCGGGGCGGTCCTGTTCCGGCAGTCCCTGTCGGGGGGCGAGCTCCTGGGGATCGGCCTGGTGCTGTTGTCGGTGCTGCTTATGAACCGGCCGGGGGAAAGCGGCTGAAGGCGGGATGAAAAGGCGGATGAAGGCCGGCTGGGCAACAGCTGAAAGGGGCGAAAGCCTCGCTGAAAGCGGCTGAAGGCCGGATGAAAACGACTGAAAGAAACGGAGGAAAATCAGGAAAGCTATGCAGGAAATATTAGCTCTTTCCGGGGGAATGCCAGCGTCCGGGACCTGGCTGCTCCGCGGCGCCCTGCTTCAGGCGGCGCTGCTGCTGTTCCAGAGCGTGACTTACTTTGGGATCGAGACCTTTGAGGGGCCGCCCCACGACGTGTCGGTGCCGCTCGACAGGATGATTCCCTTCCAGCCGGCCTGGGTGTTTGTGTACATCCTCTGGTTTCCGCTGATCGCGGCCTTTCCGCTGGCCCTGCTCTACTGGGGGACCCCGCTCTATCCGGCATACATTTTCGCGATCCTGGCCGACATCGTGCTGAGTCTCGCAATCTATTACGTCTACCCCACCAGCTTCAAGCGGCCGGAGGCCCCGGACACCTTCTCGGGGCGCACCCTGAAGCTGGTCTACCAGGGGAGCTACCGGGGCCTGAACTGCGCCCCCAGCATGCACTGCTCCATGTGCTATCTGGTGATCTGGTACGCCCTGCAGTGCCCGGCCATGCCGGCTCTGCTTCGGATCCTTTTCATCCTGGTTGCGGCCCTGATCGTGATTTCCACCATGACCACCCGCCAGCACGTGCTGGTGGATGCCCTGTCAGCCCTGCCCCTCGCCGCCCTCTGCGTGGTGATCGGAACCTGGCTTTCCGGGGCAGTGGGAGAGCGGCTGCTGGCCCTGATTGTGGGATGAGCGATCGAAGAAGGACACAAGAAGGACAAAAGAAGGACGTAAGAAGGACGTAAGAAGGACATAGGACACAAGAAGGAACTTGAATTACCATGCGCCCGGCCGTTGAGGCCGGGCGTTTTCTTCTGGATATGGTCGGTCTTTGCATGCCTTTGCGGGTACCTGACGCGGCTGTGATCTCACTCCCCCTGCGGTTTTCCGAGCTCCTTCAGCTTCTCCGCGAAGGGCCGGTTTTTCGGCGCCGCGCTGCCGGTGGCGGGCTCGCTCTGGGCCCGGCCTGCCTGCCGCCGCAGGATATCCTCCTTCAGGTCCGCGGCAGAGAGCAGCTCGCTGCCCTGGCTCCGCACGATGATCTGCTCCATGCCGTCGGAGGTGGCAACCATGACGCGGTCGCTCTTCGCGTGGGTCTCGGAGAACTGCTCGATGTAGCTGTCGGCGGTCTGGGCCTCCTTCGTGAAGACTACGTGGATGTTGTAGTAGTCCAGCAGCTCCTCCCGGTGGCCTGCGACCCGGTAGGCGTCAAATACCGCGATGACGGTGCAGTCCAGGTATCCCTGGTAGTCGCAGAGAATATCCAGGAGAGCGTCCCGGGCGCTGTCCACGTTCAGGCGGGCCAGATCTCGCAGCTCCTCCCAGGCGAAGATGATGTTGTAGCCGTCCACCAGACGGTATTCCTTCCGGGGGAGGGCTTTCTTTTTGTCGGAAGAAGCGTATTTCCCGGCCGCGCCGCCGGCTCCTGTGGCCTTGGCATTTCCTGCCGCGCCGCCGCCTGCTGTGTCGCCCCCGGCTGAATCGCCGGCCCTGCTGCCTCTGTATTCCAAGGTCTCCTTGTGCCGCCGCACGACGCCCGGGCGCTTCCGGGTGTGCTTGTCCTTCCGGTTCCGGAAAAAGGTGCGCTCAATGATGGCATCGATCTCGTCGATGGACATGAGGGGGGCGTCCCCGGCTGCCTGCTCGGCTTTTTTCCGCTTGGCGTTCAGGGCGGCGGGAGAGAGAAGGGAATCCGGGTCGTCCGGGTCCGGCGTGTCGTCGGCCCTGCTGCCGGAGGAGAGCACCGAAGGCAGGTGCATGTATTCCTTGACCTCGTACCAGGGAATCACCGTGCTGCTGCCGTGGGCGCAGAAGACGGAATCCGCGGTGTTCCGGAGATCCAGCTCCGGATCGTAGCCGGTTTCGGCGATGACCTCCTCCGCGTTGTGGCAGGGGCGGTAGCCGGCGTAGCGGAGGGAGAGCTCCCCGGCGCCGGCCGTGTAGGCGCGGAGCTGTTCCGCGTAGTTCCGGAGCTCGGAAACCGGCCCCTCGCCTGTGATGAGGGAGAACCCGCCGCCGGGGGATCCGCTTCCAGAGGACACACTGTCGGCGCCGCCGGACGACGAGCTGCCGCTGTCGGAGGTACCATCGACGGCAAACCCACCGGCGGCGCTGTCATCGTCCCCGCCCAGGGAGAATTTCGCCCCCATGCGGTCCAGGTCGGTGAAGGCCCGGCCCACGTTCTGCTGGGGCAGGCGCAGGGAGAAGGCGTACCAGGGCTCCAGAAGCACGGATTCCGCCTCCATGAGGCCGTTCCGCACGGCCCGGTAGGTGGCCTGGCGGAAATCGCCGCCCTCCGTGTGCTTCAGGTGGGCCTTTCCGGCGACCAGCGTGATCTTCATGTCCGTGATGGGGGAGCCGGTGAGAACCCCCTTGTGCTCCCGCTCCTCCAGGTGGGTGAGCACCAGCCTCTGCCAGTTTGTGGCCAGCTGGTCCGTGGGGACGGTGCTGTCAAACTGGAGGCCGCTGCCCGGCTCCCCGGGGGAGAGGACGAGGTGCACCTCGGCGTAGTGCCGGAGGGGCTCGAAGTGGCCGACGCCCTCCACCGTGGTGGAGATGGTCTCCTTGTAGGCAATGGCCGCGTCTGAGAAGCCGATGGTGTAGCCGAAGCGGTCCATGACCAGCTGCTGCAGCACCTCGGTCTGTACGGCGCCCATGATGCGGACGCGGATTTCCTTCGAGGCCTCGTCAAAGTCCACGTGCAGCTCCGGAAGCTCCTCCTCCAGGCTTTTCAGCCGGGGAAGGGCCTCCCGGGCATCCACCCCGTCCGGAAGGGTCAGGGCGTAGCTCAGGACGGGGGAGAGAAGCGGCAGAACGGTGCCGGACTCGGTCCCGAGGCCATCGCCCGCGCGGGTCTCCGTGAGGCCGGTGACAGCCAGGACGGTTCCAGGGCCGGCCTCCTGCAGGGCGCTCCAGCGGGTCCCGGAGTAGAGCCGCAGCTGCTCAGCCTTCTCGCCGGAGGCGGTGAGAAGCATCTTTGATTTCAGCGTTCCGCTGGTGACCTTCAGCCAGGTCAGGCGGGCACCCTGCTCGTCCCGGGTGATTTTGAAGACGCGGGCGCCGAAGGGAGCCGCGGAGGGATCGCCGCCGGACTGTGACTGGTTTGCTGTGGGAGCCCCGCCGGATGCCTGGCCTGCGGCGGGATCGATGACGGAAGGGGACAGCTTCGCGGCGGCAAACTCCGAGAGGAGGTCCAGGAGGGTATCGACCCCTTCCTCCCACAGGGCCGAGCCGAAGCAGCAGGGGAAGAGCTTCCGCGCCCGGATGAGAGCCCCCAGGTCCTCCCGGCCCACGGGGGTTCCCTCCTCCAGGTAGCGGTTCAGCAGGGCTTCGTCCAGAAGCGCCAGGGACTCCTGCTGCTCCGGGGAGGAGAGCAGGGCCTCGGTGCTGGTGAAGTCGAAGAAGCCGCCCTGGAAGGCGTTGTTCAGCTGCTCCAGCAGCCGGTCCCGCTTCGTGCCCGGCTGGTCCATCTTGTTGACGAAAACAAATACCGGGACCTGGTAGCGCTTTAAGAGGGCAAACAGGGTGCGGGTGTGGCTCTGGATTCCCTCGGGGGCGCTGACCACCAGGACCGCAGCGTCCAGCACCTGCAGCGTCCGCTCGGTCTCGGCGGAGAAGTCCACGTGTCCCGGTGTGTCCAGCAGCGTGAAAACCGTGTCCCCGTGGCGAAACACGGCCTGTTTCGCGTAAATGGTGATGCCCCGGCGCCGCTCCTGGGCGTCAGTGTCCAGGAAGGTGTCCCCGTGGTCCACCCGCCCCGTGCTCCTGATGGCGCCGGAGAGGTGCAGGAGTGCCTCGGAGAGGGTGGTCTTGCCGGCGTCCACGTGGGCAAGGATTCCCAGGGTGATCCGTTTTTCAAGAGAGTCTGTGCTCATGGGTTCTGTCCTTTAAGTCTTTTTTCTTCGACATGGATGCTGAAGTTACATAAATATAACATAAGCGCCGCATTTGATACAATTCCCGCGGACTCCGACCTTTGGTCGGGGAGCCCGTTTTCGCCCTGAAATATGGCTTATTTTGTGAAAAGAGCTGAATATCTTGCTAGGATTATAAACTTGTGTTAATATAATTTTAGCTTCGCTTAAGGTTTTCGTAAGCAAAGACATACTGAATAATCATGAAAGGGGGATTTATATGAGTTCCAATACTTCAACCAAGAAGAAGTCATGGTTCGACAGCTTTCTGGATTTTCTGGAGAGAGCTTGTAACAAGCTCCCAGTGCCTGCGATCATGTTCTTCTATCTGTCCCTGATCATTGCGGTGGTCAGCTGCCTGCTTTCCATGGCAGGACTTTCCGCGGTGAACCCGGCAACCCAGGAGGTGGTGGCTGTCGCCAACCCGCTGTCCAGTGAGGGCCTTCTGTGGCTGCTTGGCAACCTGGTCAAGAACTTTACCGGCTTTGCTCCGCTGGGCCTGGTGCTGACCATGACGCTGGCCATCGGAATGTGCGAGGAGAGCGGCCTGATCGTCACCCTGCTGAACGACAAGCTCCGCAACATTCCGCCGGCAATCCTTCCCTTCGTCGTCGCGTTCGTCGGCGTCTGCGGAAACCTTGCCTCTGATACCGCCATGGTCGTTATCCCGCCCATCGCGGCTATCCTGTACATCGGCGCCGGCAAGCACCCGGTCGTCGGTATGATCAACGGCTACGCCGGTGCACAGGCTGGTTTCTCTGCCAACCTGATGATCGCCGGAACCGACTCCCTGCTGCAGGGTATCACCAACACCGTCCTGGACGGCTTCCTGGGCGAGGGCAAGTTCCACGTGGACGTGACCTGTAACTGGTTCTTTATGATCGCCTCCACCTTCCTCTGTGCAGCAGTCATCGGCGCGGTTTGTAACACCATTGTCGACAGACGTTTCGGCGAGTACGTGCCCGGCGAGGACGTGGAAGTTCCGAAGCTTGAGGAAGTGGATCCCAAGGACAAGAAGGCCCTGGGCGCCGCCGGTATCGCGGCCCTGATCTATCTGGCCCTGGTCGTGATCGGCTACTTTGTGGGACCGCTGGCCAAGATCGGCGAGGACGGCTCCCGCGCGCTGGTGGGCTCCCCGCTTCTTAGCGGCCTGATCCCGGTTCTGTTCTTCTTCTTCAGTATCCCCGGCATTGTCTTCGGATTTGCCTCCGGACGCTTCAAGGGAAGCAAGGACGTGAACAAGGGTATGGTCCACCAGATGAAGAACATGGGCTCCTACGTTGTGTTCTGCTTCTTCTGCGGACAGTTCAACGCCCTGTTCAACTGGACCAAGCTCGGCACCGTGATCGCCATCGAGGGCGCCAATGCCCTGGCGGCCGCCGGCTTTACCGGTTTCGGCATGATCGTCTCCATCATCCTGCTGACCGGTCTCATCAACCTGTTCGTTCCCTCGGGCTCTGCGAAGTGGGCGATTCTGGCTCCCGTGTTCGTCCCCATGCTGATGCTGCTGGGCTATCACCCCGGTTTCATCCAGCTGGTCTATCGTCTGGGCGACTCCCCGACCAACGCCTTCACCCCGCTGTCCCCGTACATCTGGGTTACGCTCTCCGTGGCGCAGGCCAAGTATGACAAGAACCTGGAGATCGGTACCTTCGCAGCCGGCCTCTTCCCCATCGGAATTGTGCTTCAGGTCGCATGGATCATCTTCCTTGGTCTCTACATGCTCACCGGCCTTCCCATCGGCCCCGGTGTCGGCACTGCCCTTCCGGCTGGTATCCTGTAATCTCTGCGAAAAGCGGAAAATCAAGGACCTGCGCGGCCAGACAGACACGCTCCCCGTCTTTCGGACGGGGAGTTTTTGTGTTATGATACAAGGGTCATTAGCCATTTTTCACGGGCAGGCTTGTATGGCCTTGAAATATTGGTTAAATGGCTAATTGTTTCAAACGAGGGGGATTACTTATGAACGGGATGCAGATCTGGAAGCTGCACACGCTCTGGGACTATGTTTTTTTCTTTCTGACAGTGGGGGGCGGTATCGCCTTTTTTACTGCCTGGACCAATGTCCTGAAGAAGGGCCGCGTGCGGGAAAAGGCCCTGCCGCGGGCCGCGAAGAAGCTTCAGAAGGTCCTGGGGCCAAAGGCCCGCGTGTACACCGACCTGGTGCTCTCTGACGGGAGCGAGGAGCGGACCGCGGAGCTCCTGGCGGTGACCGGGGACCGGGTTTTCGTGGGGCGGGTGTACCCCTTCGGCCTCTTTGTGAACGGCGGCGCCAATGTGCCCCAGTGGGAGTTCCGGGACAAGGTGGAGCTCCGGAAAGAGAAGAACCCCATGCCGGAGCTGAGAGCCGAGAAGGCCCTCCTGAACCGGGTTTTCGCGAAAGAGAAGCTGAAGGACGTGCCGGTGGAGTTCCTGATCATCCTGGCAGATACCTACGGGGCGGCCAAGTGGAAGCTGGACGGCGTGGAGCACGTGTGCCCGGTCCAGCATCTGCCGCAGTTTTTTAAAAAACTCCCGAAAAAGATCGCCGGGGGCATTGACGCCGAACGAGTGAAGGAGGCTGTGGAGCGCTGCAGCAGAAAGGAGCAGGGGGCATGACCTTTGAGGGATTTGACCTGGAGAAGCTGGGACAGGAGCTGATTGCCCTGAGGAGAGAGTTCCACCGCTACCCGGAGTCCGGCTGGACCGAGTTCCGCACCACGGAGCGCATCATCGAGGAGCTGGAGAAGCTGGGGCTCACGGTGCGCTTCGGCCCGGAGATCCACGTGCGGGAGAAGATGTTCGGCCTCCCGAAGGAGGAGGTGCTGGAGGCCTGCTGGCGCCGGGCCATGGAGGAGTCGGAGCGGAAGGACCGGATCGAGAAGATGAGGGGCGGCTACACCGGCTGCATCACGGAGATCACAGGGGCCCTGCCGGGGCCCACGGTGGGAATCCGGGTGGATATTGACTGCAACGACGTGGACGAGGCCACCTCGGAGGACCACCGGCCCGCCAGGGAGGGGTTTGCGTCCCTGCATCCGGGCTGCATGCACGCCTGCGGACACGACGCCCACACGGCCATCGGCATCGGCGTGGCGAAGCTTCTGACCGCCTTTCGGGACCAGCTGCCGGGAAAGGTGATCCTGGTGTTCCAGCCCGGTGAGGAGGGCCTTCGCGGCGCCGCTTCCCTCACCGCCGCCGGCCATTTTTCCGGCTGCGACTACTTCTTCGGGGGCCATGTGGGCCTCTTTGAAGGACTTCAGGTGGGGACGGTGGTGGCCAGCGGCCACGGCTTCCTCTCCAGCACCAAGCTGGACGTGTCCTTCCACGGCGTGCCCTCCCACGCGGGGGCCTCTCCCGAGAAGGGACGGAACGCCCTGGCGGCGGCGGCCTGCGCGGCCCTGAACCTGCTGGCCATTTCCAGGACCTCCGAGGGTGCCAGCCGCATCAACGTGGGCACGCTGAAGGCCGGCACCGGCCGCAACGTGATTCCCGGGGAGGCGGAGATGACCCTGGAGACCCGGGGACAGACCCCCGCCATCAACGCCTACATGGAGGAGGAGGCCCGCCGGGTGATCAGGGCGGCGGCAGAGATGTACGGCTGCACCCACGAGGTGCGGTTCATGGGTTCGGCGGGAGACATCACCTGCGACCCGGCCCTGGTGAAGCGTACCGTGGAGATCCTCTCCGGGATCGAAGGGGTGGATGAGATCATCGAGGACCACTACTTTGGCGGCGGCGAGGACGTCACTACCATGATGCGGGACGTGCAGGAGCACGGGGGACAGGTGACCGAGCTGGTCTTCGGCATGCCCCTGAAAGCCCCCCACCACAACAGCTTCTTCGACGTGGACGAGCGGGTGATTCTCCTGGCAGCCCGGGTTTTCGCGAGCCTGGCCATGGAGGTGAGCCTCTGAGAGAACAGCCGAAGGGCGCCGCAGCCGGCGCCTGCAGGGGACATCTGAGAAATTTCATCATTTGGAGAAAACCCGGCCGGGAGGCCGGAAGAGGGGGATCAAATGGAGAACCATGAGGAAATCAGGGAACTGATTGAGAAGCACTGGCAGGAAATCCAGCGGGTGCGCTGCCACATCCACGCCTATCCCGAGCTCTCCCACGAGGAGGAGAAGACGGCGGAATACATCGCGGCGGAGCTTAGAAAGCTGGGGCTTAAGCCCCGGGAGCACGTGGGGGGCCACGGCGTGACCGCGGTGATTGAAGGCAGCGGGGAGGGCCCCTGTGTGGGCCTCCGGGCGGATATCGACGCCCTTCCCATCACCGAGAACACGGGGCTTTCCTTCGCCTCCCAGAACCCGGGGGTCATGCACGCCTGCGGGCACGACACCCACGCGGCCATGCTGCTGGGGGCGGCCCTGGTGCTGAACGAGATGAAGGATCACTTCCCCGGAAAGGTGAAGCTGATTTTCCAGCCCTCGGAGGAGGATGCCACCGGCAGCGGCGCCAAGGCCATGATCGCGGACGGCGTCCTGGAGTACCCGAAGGTGGATTACATGTTCGGCCAGCACGTGTGGCCCGCCCTTCCCACGGGCGTCGTGGGGGTGCGGAACGGCGCCATGATGGCGGCCTCGGACCGGTTTTTCATCACCATCAAGGGCAAGAACAGCCACGGCTCCCAGCCCCAGGAGGGCATCGACGCGATCGTGATCGCGGCCCAGGTGGTGTCTGCGCTGCAGAGTATCATCTCCCGCAGGGTCGGGCCCCTGGACAGTGCGGTGGTCAGCATCGGCACCGTGCACGGCGGCAACCGCTACAACGTGATCGCCGACGAGGTGAAGCTGGAGGGAACCTGCCGGAACCTGAACCCGGAGGTGCGGGACCTCATGCCGGAGCGCATCGGGAACATCGTGGAGGGCGTGGCGAAGGGCATGGGCGGAGACTGCGAGTTCCGCTACGTGCGCTGCTATTCCCCCACGATCAACGACCCGAAGCTCTTCCGGGTGGTCCGGGCCTCGGTGGAGGAGTCCCTGGGCAAGGAAGCCCTTGTGATTCCGGAGCACTCGGCCCTCGGCGGCGAGGACTTCTCCTTCTACTGCGAGAAGGTGCCCTCCGCCTTTTTCTGGCTTGGCTGCCACAAGGAGGGAACCCCCTATTATCCAATTCATCACGGCTCCTTTGTGCCCGACCTGGAGGCGCTGCCGAAGGGCGTGGAGGTGATGGTCACCTCGGCGCTGAAGGCGCTGAAGGGAGAGTGGCCTGAGGAGAGGAGAGAGGAATAACCATGAAAACAGTGATTCTGGCCGGAGGCTTCGGCACCCGGATTACGGAAGAGAGCCACCTGAAGCCGAAGCCCATGATCGAGATCGGGGAGCAGCCCATTCTCTGGCACATCATGAAGCACTACTCCTATTACGGCTTCAATGACTTTGTGATCTGCCTGGGCTACAAGCAGTACGTGGTGAAGGAGTACTTCGCCGACTACTTCCTGCACACCTCCGACGTGACCTTCGACCTGGCAAACAACACCATGGAGGTGCACCGGAAGCACGCGGAGCCCTGGAGAGTCACCCTGGTGGATACCGGCCTCAACACCATGACCGGCGGAAGAGTGAAGCGGATCAGGGAATTTACGGACAACGAGCCCTTCTTCCTGACCTACGGCGACGGGGTGTCCGACGTGAACCTGAAGGAGCTCCTGGCCTTCCACAAGGCCCACGGGAAGGCCGTGACCCTCACCACGGTGAACATCGGCCAGGCCAAGGGCGTGCTGGACGTGGGGAATGACGGCAGCATCCGCTCCTTCCGCGAGAAGAAGGACAGCGACGGGACCCTTATCAACGGCGGGTTCATGGTGATGAACCAGAAGATCTTCGACTACCTGGAGGATGATTCCACCATCCTGGAGCAGGGCCCGCTGCAGAGACTGGCTGCCGACGGGGAGCTGATGGGCTACAATCACCAGGGGTACTGGCAGTGCATGGACACCCAGCGGGAGAAGAAGGCCCTGGAGTCCCTGTGGCAGAGCGGCAAGGCCCCGTGGAAAATCTGGGACTGACCACTTTATGAGAGGAACGATACCTGGCATGAGTGAATTCTGGAAAGACAGGCGGATCCTGGTGACGGGACACACGGGCTTCAAGGGGGCCTGGGTGTCGGAGCTCCTCCTTGGCCTGGGCGCCGAGGTGACGGGCTACGCCCTGGAGGCGCCGACGGACCCGTCACTCTTTGACATTCTGAAGCTCTCCGGCCGCATGCGGTCTGTGGAGGGGGATATCCGCGATCTTCAGCATCTCTCCCGGGTGTTCCGGGAGACGGAGCCGGAGCTGGTGCTGCACATGGCGGCCCAGCCCATCGTCAGGACCTCCTACCGGGAGCCGGTGCTGACCTACGAGACCAACGTCATGGGCACTGTGAACCTCCTGGAGTGCGTCCGGAACACCCCCTCGGTGCGGTCCGTGCTGAACGTGACCACCGACAAGGTCTACGACAACACAGAGCTGGGCAGCGGCTTCCGGGAGGATGACCGGCTGGACGGCTACGATCCCTACTCCAACTCCAAGTCCTGCTCGGAGCTGGTGACCCACAGCTACGTGCGGAGCTTCCTGAAGGAGCAGGGGGTGGCGGTGAGCACGGCCAGGGCGGGAAATGTGATCGGAGGCGGCGATTTCGCGCCGGACCGCATCGTCCCCGACTGCGTCAGGGCGGCGGAGAAGGGAGCGCCCATGGTGCTCCGGAACCCCCGGTCGGTGCGGCCCTACCAGCACGTGCTGGAGCCCCTGACCGTGTACCTCAGGATCCTCGAGGCCCAGCTTGAAAGGCCGGAGCTCGCGGGCTCTTACAACGTGGGACCGGAGGTCACGGACTGCGTGACGTCGGAGACCATCGCGGAGCTCTTCCGGAAGGCCTGGGGGCCGGAGTTCCGCTACGAGATCCGCCCGGACGGCGGGCCCCACGAGGCGGGCTTCCTCCGCCTGGACTGCGGGAAGCTGAAGGAGACCTTCGGCTGGAGGCCCCGGTGGCAGATCGGGGACGCGGTGAGAAAGACCGCGGAGTGGGCAAAGGCCTGGCTCGCCGGGGAAGACATGACCGAGGTGACGGACCGGCAGATCCGGGAGTTCCTGTCGGTGTGACGGACCGTCAGATCCGGGACCCGCTGTCGGTTTGACGGACCGGTCCAGAATGATTTATCCAGCACCTATGTCTCAGAATGCTTTGCATTCTGCCTTTTGCATGGGTGCTGAAAATTACATATAAAGGAGTGCAGAGCAGCGCATGTTTGAACACAGCACAGAGCAGGAGGCCCGCCAGGAGATTCTCTCCATGGTGGACGCCTACTGCAGAACCTTTCACAGCCAGACGAAGGAGTTTCACCCGGGGGACCGGATTCCCTACGCCTCCCGGGTCTACGACAGCCGGGAGATGACGGCGCTGGTGGACAGCGCCCTGGAATTCTGGCTTACCAGCGGCCGGTACACGGACCAGTTCGAAAAGGGCCTCGGCGAGTATCTCGGGGTGCCCTTCGTGTCCCTGGTGAACTCCGGCTCCAGCGCGAACCTGCTGGCCTTCATGGCCCTGACCTCCCCCCTTTTAAAGGAGCGGAGAGTGAAGCCGGGGGATGAGGTCATCACGGTGGCCTGCGGCTTCCCCACCACGGTGACGCCCATGCTGCAGTACGGCGCCGTTCCCGTGTTTGTGGACGTGACCATCCCCCAGTACAACATCGACGTGAATGAGCTGGAGAAGGCCCTGAGCGATAAGACGAAGGCCGTGATGATCGCCCACACCCTGGGAAACCCCTTTGACCTGAAGGCGGTGAAGGACTTCTGCGCCCGCCACGGGCTCTGGCTCGTGGAGGACAACTGCGACGCCCTGGGGAGCCGGTACTTCATGGACGGAGAGTGGCATTTCACCGGCACCGTTGGCGACATCGGCACCTCCAGCTTCTACCCGCCCCACCACATGACCATGGGGGAGGGCGGCGCCGTCTACACGAAAAACCCGCTGCTGCACCGCATCGTCCGCTCCCTCCGGGACTGGGGGCGGGACTGCCAGTGCCCCTCCGGCGTGGACAACCTGTGCCGGCACCGCTTTGACGGCCAGTACGGGGAGCTGCCGAAGGGCTACGACCACAAGTACGTCTACTCCCACTTCGGCTACAACTTAAAGGCCACGGACCTGCAGGCCGCCATCGGCACGGAGCAGCTGAAGAAGTTCCCGGGCTTTGCCGAGAGGCGCCGCCAGAACTACGCCTTCCTGAAGGGGGAGATCTCCGGCACCGGGGACCGGCTCATCCTGCCTGAGCCCTGCCCGGATTCCGATCCCAGCTGGTTCGGTTTCCTCATCACCCTCCGGGAGAAGGGAAAGCGGGAGCAGGTGGTCCGTTTCCTGGAGGATGCCGGCATTCAGACACGCATGCTCTTCGCCGGCAACCTGACCCGCCACCCCTGCTTCGACGAGCTCAGGAAGACGGGAGAGGGATACCGGGTGGTGGGAGACCTCGCCGTCACGGACCGGATCATGGAGGACAGCTTCTGGGTCGGCCTGTATCCCGGCATGACAGAGGAAAAACTCGCCTATATGGCGCAGAAGATCAGGGAGGCCTTATGATTATTACCCAGACCCCCTTCCGCATGTCTTTCTTCGGCGGCGGAACGGATCTGCCCGCATTTTTTGAGGAGCACGGCGGCGCTGTAATCTCCACCAGCTTCGACAAGTACTGCTACGTGAACGTGCGGCACCTGCCCCGGTTCTTTGAGTATTCCACGGAGATCTCCTACTCGAAGCTGGAGCGGGTGACCGACGTGGAGCAGATCCAGCACCCCGCGGTGCGGGAGGCCATGAAGTACCTGGACATGCACGAGCTGCGCCTGAGCTACGAGGCGGACCTTCCTGCCCGCTCGGGTCTCGGCACCAGCTCCTCCTTCGCGGTGGGCATGCTGAACGCCTTCTACGCCCTGAAGGGCAAGTACGCCGACAAGAAAAAGCTGGCGGACGAGGCCATCTACCTGGAGCGGGTCCTCTGCAACGAGGCGGGGGGACTGCAGGACCAGATCGCGGCCTCCTTCGGCGGATTCAACCGCATCAGCTTCAGCGCGGAGGGCTATACGGTCCGGCCGGTGATCATCTCCCCGGAGCGGAAGGAGCAGCTGAACCGGAACCTGATGCTCTTCTTCACGGGCTTCTCCCGCTTCTCCTCGGACATCCAGACCTCCACCAGCGCTGCGGTGCGGGACAAGACCGCGGAGCTGAAGGAGATGCTCTCCCTGGTGGACAGCGCGGAGGATGTGCTGACGGCCAAAGGGGATCTCGCGGAATTCGGGCGGCTCTTAGACCACAGCTGGAAGCTGAAGCGGGGCATTTCCTCCCGGATTTCCACAAATTCCATTGACCAGCTCTACGAGACTGCGAAACAGGCCGGCGCCGTGGGCGGAAAGCTTCTTGGCGCGGGCGGCGGCGGCTTCCTCCTGTTCTACGCGGAGGAGGAGCGGCAGCCTGCGGTGAAGAAAGCGCTGTCCGGCCTTCTTCACGTCCCCTTCCGCTTTGAGAACGGGGGGACCCGGGTGATCTTCTATGAGCCTGAGCACTACGAGGCAGCGGCCCGGTAAACAAAGGGTTCCAAGGCTGCACATCAGCCGGGTGTCCCGGCTGAATATTCTCTGGTTCCTCCTGGCCTTCTGGGCCGGGGGGCTCCTCCGGAGGGTCACGGACAACTTCCCCTTTGCCCAGACCACAATGGTGGTTTACGGGGGAATCATCATTGCCTGGTGCCTCACGGTGCGTCAGCGGGTCCTGAACCGGCGCACCCGGGGCCTTCTTCAGTTGCTCTCCTTCAGCATGCTGTTCCTCATCCTGATGCGGGCCGGAAAGTACCTGATTTTCGAAGAGCTGCCCGACATACAGCGCATGGTGTTCTACCTGCAGAGCGGCTGCTTTACCCTGCTGTCCTGCCTGTGCGCCCTGACCGCCCTGAGCCTCGGAGAGAGGGGCGAGGGAGAGGGCGGCGGCAGGCTGCCCCGTCAGGTCCTGATCTCCGGCGTGTCCGCGGGATTTCTCCTGCTGCTTGTGACCAACGACCTGCACCACCTGTTTTTTACCTTTCCCTCCGGACCCGCCCTCTGGTACCTGGAATATACCCGGGGCGTCCTTCACGTCATTCACCTGGTCTGGATCATCTTCCTGTTATCCTTGAGTCTCCTGACGGTCCTGAAAAAATGCCGGGACAGCGGCGAGGCGCGCTTTTCCTGGCTGTTCCTGGTTCCCATGGGAACCGCGGCGGCCTACTTCCTCATCTTTTACCTGAACGGCGGAAACACCAATGATTTTCTGTGGCCCCATCTCTTCAACCCGCCGGAAATGATCTGCTTTGTGCTGGTGCTCTTCTGGGAGATCGCCATCCAGATCGGACTCATCCCCTGCTGTACCGGGTACGCGGAAATCTTTGACCTGGCCCCGGTGCCGGCTTTTATTACCAGGGAGGACGGGACCGTCGCCCTGAGGAGCCGCCAGGCGGAGGTCTATACCGGGGAGGAGCGGGACCTGGCGAAGGAGCAGAGCCTGCGGGTGGATCCGGACACCCTGCTGGAGAGCCGGCCCATCAGCGGCGGGCGCATCTACTGGACAGACGACCTCTCCGACATCAACAGCCTGAACAGGGCGCTCCAGGAGTCGCTCCTCAGGCTCTCGGAGGAGGAGACGCTTCTCACGGAGCAGAATCTCCTGAAGGAGCGCCAGGTGCGCTACGAGGTGCAGACACGGTTCTACGACAGCATCACCCGGGCGGTGCAGCCCCAGATGGACGCCATCTCCCGGATCATCAGCACCCCGGCCGACACGGAGCGCCGCTTCCGGGCGCAGCTTAAGCAGCTGGCGGTCTACGGGGCCTTCGTAAAGCGCCGGGCGAACCTCATGCTGCTCTCCGAGAGGGCGGAGAGCCTGCCCCTGGAGGAGCTCTATCTCTCCCTCCGGGAGTCCCTGGACATGCTGTCCCTCTCCGGCGTAAAGACCCGCCTGGTCCTCCAGGGGACCGACCGGCAGGGAAAGACCGGTCTGCCCGCCGGACTCCTGATCGAGGTCTACGACTGGTTTGAGGCGCTGACGGAGGCCTCTATGAGGACCCTGGACTCCGTCTCCGCGGAGCTCCGGGTCGGTGAGAAGGACTGCAGCATCTGGCTTTCCTTCACGCCGGGTCTGGAGGCTGCTCTACAGGCTCCGGCGGGAAGCAGGCTCCGGCCGGAGACGCTGTTTAACGACAGAGAGGGTACCCGGGTCTGCTTCCTGCTGCCGCTGGAAAGGGGGGGCGAATGAGCGCTTACATCGACCTGAATCCCCTTCTTCGGGCCTGGTTTTCCTTCTGCACCTGCATCCTGCTCCTGGCCTCCATCGGCGCCCTGTTCCTGAATTACCAGTTCTACCGGCGCGGCGCCTGGTTCCGGCAGGCCCTCCTTTCCGCCTTCTGCTCCTACCTGCTGCTGCAGCTGGAGCTCTCGGTCATGCACCGGAGTCTGGGACGGGAGGAAAAATGGATTCCCGCCATGTCCGGGCTTGCTGCCCGCATTCCCACCTGGCTGGTTCTGGGTGTCTTCTTTCTGCTGGTTTTCTTTGTGGCCGGACTCCTGGCAGAGATCGTGATCCAGTCCCGGACGGACCTGAGCCTCCTCTCGGTGAAGGAGGGAATCGACGCCCTGCACACGGGGCTGTGCTGCTACTGGGAGGGCGGTCTTATCCGCCTGGCAAACCCGAAGATGGAGGAGCTCTGCCGGCAGGTGACGGGAGAGGAGAGGCTGGACGGAGAGAAGCTCTGGGCCCTCCTTTCCGAGGGAAAGAGCGCCGGCAGCGCGGAGATTTTGAGCGGCGGCGAACGCCCGGCGGCCCGCTTCGACGACGGATCCGTCTACGCCTTCTCCAGGGAGGAGCTGCAGCCCGAGGAGAACGAGGGGGATGTTCTGTACGCCCTGGTGGCCACCGACGTGACCGAGGAGTGGAACCTCTCCGCGGAGCTCTCAAAGCAGGAGGAGGTCCAGCGGCAGTTCAACCAGCGGCTGATCCGCCTGGGACAGACCATGGACGAGACCGGGGCCCGGGGAGAGATCCTCTACATGAAGATCCGGATCCACGACGCCATGGGGCGGGCCCTGGTGGCAACCCGCTACTACCTCTCGGGATCCCGTGAGGGCGGGGAGCAGATCTCCGGCAGCGAGCTCACGGCCCTCTGGAAGGAGGCGCTTCTGTTCCGGAGCATCGCCAACCAGGAGGAGTACGACGACCGGATCCTGGAGGAGCTGGAGAGCGCGGCCGATGCCATCGGCCTGAAGATCACGGTGGATGGGGAACTGCCTCTCCGGAACCCGGGGGCCATGAACATGATCCTGTCGGCGGCCCGGGAGTGTCTCACCAACGCCAGCCGCCACGCGGACGCGGAGCAGCTCATGATCCGGGTTCGGAGAGAGGAGGGGCCCTTCCTCACCGTGGAGTTCCGGAACGACGGAAGGCCGCCGGAGGGGCCTGTCCGGGAGGGCGGCGGCCTGTCCTCCCTGAGGCAGCTGGTGGAGAGCCGCATGGGCCGGATGGAGATACAGAGCACCCCGGAATTCGCACTGATTCTGCGGATTCCGGAGACAGACGAGAGGTCTTAGGCTGATAGGCCTCAGGCGAGGGGTCTCAGGCGATAGGTCTTGGAAGAGAGGACTCCGAAGAGAGGACACAGGGAAGAGAGGAAGCAGGGATGAAAGGAAAGCTGCTGGAGGGAAGAGAGGAGTTTGAGCAGCTCTGCGCGAGGCTCTGCCGCGACCGGGGCAGGGCGGCAGGGATCAACGGCGTGTTTCTGGCGGAGATCGACAACTACCGGGAGCTGGGGAGCCGCTACGGCATGGAGGGCCAGGACCGGATGGTGGGGGAGACGGAGGAGCGCTTAAGGCAGTTCCTGGAGGACGACATGGCAGCGGCCCGCTTCGGGGACGCCATGTTCCTCCTGTCTGCCCACGGCCTCCCGAACACGTCGGCCATCGAGGAGACGGGAAAGCGGCTGAAGGCGGCCCTGGCGGGGGAGACCCCGGGGGGAGAGCCCCTGACCGTCAGCGTGGGGGCGGCCCGGTGCCTGCACGACAGGGAGCAGGGCTACCGCTGCGCCTTTGACCTGGCCTACAAGGCGCTCCACAAGGCGGAGACCGGCGGCGGAAACCAGGTGGTGACCATGCTGGACGGCCGGTACCGGGGCGAGAAGAAGACCCGGGTCCTCATTGTGGAGGACCAGGAGATGGTGCGGCAGCGCTTCGAGCAGCTCATCGCCGACAGCGAGCGCTACGAGCTGGTCTATTCCATCCGGAACGCGGCCCTGGCGGACCTGTACTGCCAGAAAAACCGCATCGACCTGATCCTCATGGACGTGTACACCGCCTTCGGCTCCAGCGGTCTGGAGGCGGCGGCCCGCATCAAAAAACGGTTCCCCGGGATCCGGATCATCATTGTGACCTCGCTGCCGGAGTACTCCTACCTGGAGCGGGCCAGGGAGGCAGGGGTGGACAGCTTCTGGTACAAGGAGATGGAGGGGGAACCGATTCTGACGCTGATGGACCGGACCATGCGGGGAGAGTCCGTGTACCCGGACCGGTCGCCGGAGGTGATGATCGGAGAGGCCTCCAGCTATGACTTCTCCCGGCGGGAGTTGGAAATACTAAAGGAGCTCACCAGCGGGGACACCAACGAGGAGATTGCGGACAGGCTGCATCTCTCGCCCTTTACGGTGAAGTCCCACATTGGAAAGCTCCTGGCGAAGACAGGGTTGAAGAGCCGCACCGAGCTGGCCATCCGGGCCAGGGAGAGCGGGCTTGTGATTCTGGATCCTGATGAATAAGTTCGGGTCAGTGATCCCGGGAACCGGCGAATGAGGCCGGGCCAGGGATTTCGGAACCGGCGCGTGAGGTTTACTGCGCCTCCGGCTCGCCGATGCGGTCGATGACCTCTCTCTTCAGCTTCAGGTAGAAGAAGAGGCTGCAGGTGAAGGACATGACCTCCGCGATGTCGAAGGACCACCACACGTTGTTCAAAACTCCGGTTTTGGACAGGAGCCAGGCGGAGGGAAGAAGCACCACCAGCTGACGCATGATGGAGTTGATCATGCTGTAGACGCCCCGGCCCATGGCCTGGAACACCGAGCCGGAGGCGATGCAGAAGCCCGCCACGGGGAAGCTCAGGGCGATGATCCGGAAGGCCGGCACGCCGATGGAGAGCATGTTGTCGGAGGCGTTGAACAGCCGGAAGAGCTGGACCGGGAACAGCTGGAAGATGAGGCAGCCCAGCGTCATGATGGCAATGGCGGAGAGAAAGACCAGCCGGATGGTCCCGGTGACCCGCTCCTTCCTTCCGGCACCGTAGTTGTAGGCGATGATGGGGACGCTTCCGTTGTTCAGGCCGAACACCGGCATGAAGATGATGGAGTTCAGCTTGAAGTAGACCCCGAACACCGCCGTGGCGGTGGGGGTGAAGGTGATCAGGATCTGGTTCATGCCGTAGGTCATGGCAGAGCCGATGGCCTGCATGATCACGGAGGGCAGCCCAACGGAGAAGATGCCCCGGATGACCTGGGGGTCCGGCCGGAAGCCCCGGAAGCGGAAGCTGACCTCCGGATTCTTCTTCAGGTTGAAGAACACCGCCAGCACCGCGGCGATGTGCTGTCCCATGACCGTGGCGACGGCAGCGCCGGCGATGCCCATCTTCGGCGCGCCGAAGAGGCCGAAGATCAGGACCGGGTCCATGATGATATTGAAAATTGCACCGGTCATCTGGGTGATCATGGCGTAGAAGGTCCGCCCGGTGGACTGGAGAATCCGCTCGAAGGTGATCTCCATGAAGAAGCCCAGGGAGCAGCAGCAGACAATGGACAGATAGACACGGCCGTATTCCGAGATCACCGGGTCGTTTGTCTGGACCCGGAAATAGGGAGCGGAGCCGAGCAGCCCGATCAGGAAGAAGGCCAGCATGACTATGAGCTCGATGAAGATGCCGTTCACCGCGCTCTTATTGACCCGCTCGAAATCCTTCTGGCCCAGGGCCTTCGACAGGTAGGCGTTCAGGCCCACGCCGAGACCCACGCCGAAGGAGATCATCAGGGTCTGCAGCGGGAAGGCCAGCGAGACCGCCGTCAGGGCGTCCTCGCTGATCATGGCCACAAATACGGAGTCCACGATGTTATAGAGCGCCTGCACCATCATGGAAAGCATCATGGGAACGGACATGGAAAACAGGAGGCGGCCGATAGGCATGGTGCCCATCTTGTTCTCCCTGCGAACTGGCTGTGACATAAAAAACCTCGTTATAAAAGAAAAAAACACCGCCCGGCAGCCAATAGAAGCGCATGCCAGCGGCAATCGTCGGTGACCGCCCACGGCCCCATAACACAGAGCGTTCCGGGACCTGGGTGCTGAGCAGATACAAGGATAGCAGTATTTCGCTTCAAATGCAAGGCGTGAAAAAGGAAGCTTTGTGCTATACTGGTAAAAATTGAACCGTTCAGATGCCGCTGAAGGCGGCAGCGGATCATGAGACATTATTTAAGTGAAGCGGATTGCGAATGTCCGCTTTATCCTAGCAGGAGGTGTATATGATTGAAGTCACTGCGATCGGCGAGCTGCTGATTGACTTTGCCCAGAAGGAGACCGACGGGGACGGCTATCCCACCATGGCGGCCCACGCGGGAGGCGCGCCGGCCAATTTCCTGGCGGCCCTGAACCACTTCGGCCACCCCGGGGCGCTTCTCGGAAAGGTGGGAGACGACGCCTTCGGTGCCCTGCTGGAGGGAACGCTGGTGAAGGCCGGCATCTCCGTGGAGGGCCTGGTGAAGGACCCCTCGGTGTTCACGACCCTGGCCTTCGTGACCTTTGACGGAAACGGGGATCGCTCCTTCAGCTTCGCCCGGAAGCCCGGGGCCGACACCTGCATTTCCTTTGACGAGCTGAAGCTCTCCCTCATTGACGAGGCCAAGGTGTTCCACTTCGGAACTCTCTCCCTCACCGGGGAGCCGGCCCGCTCCGCCACCAAGGCCGCGGTGGCCTATGCGAAGGCGAAGGGGAAGCTCATCACCTGCGACCCGAACCTGCGCCTGGGACTCTGGGAGAGCCCGGAGGAGGCGAAGAAGCAGCTGAACTGGGCCCTCTGCCAGGCGGACGTGGTGAAGATCAGCGACGAGGAGGTGGAGTTCCTCTGGGGGATCAGCCCGGAGGAGGGCGCCGACTATCTGCTGGAGCACTGCGGCGTGAAGCTCGCCATGGTGACCCTGGGGCCGAAGGGCTGCCTCCTGAAAAACCGGGGCGCGGCCGCCAGGGCTGAGAGTCCCTCGGTGCACCCGGTCGATACCACCGGCGCCGGCGACATCTTTGGCGGCTCTGCGGTCAGCAGGATCCTGGAGATCGGAAAGGACCCGGCTGAGCTCAGCGCGGAGGAGCTGTTCGACATCGGAAGCTTCGCTTCCTGCTCCGCGTCGCTCTCGACAGAGTTCCCGGGCGGAATTCCCAGTATCCGGGACCGGGAGACGATCCTTGCGAGGCTCAGACGATAAATTAAAAGGCGGTTCCGTTTCAGCCGATTCCACTGCCATGTTCCCCAGGTGTCCGGCTCTGCAGGAACAGACGTCCGATTTCAGATGAACACATCCCGGAGGGGAAGTTCACTTCCACTCAGGGATGTGTTCAGATGAAGCGGACGGATGTACCTTGCAGCGTCCGAACACAGGGGAACAGGCAGGGAATCTGGCGGAAGGAACCGCTTTTTTCACACGTTATAGAGCGGAGAGGACAGATACCGGTCCCCGGAGTCGGGAAGCAGCACCACGATGGTCTTTCCAGCGGCCTCGGGGCGCTTCGCGATCTCCATCGCGGCCCAGAGAGCCGCACCGGAGGAGATGCCGGTGAGGAAGCCCTCCAGCTTGCCGGGCAGCTTTCCGGTCTCGAAGGCGTCCTCGTCTGTGACGGCGATGACCTCGTCAGGGACGGAGGGGTCCATGGTGGCGGGGATAAAGCCGGCGCCGATGCCCTGAATTCCGTGGGGGCCGGCCGGCTTTCCGGAGAGGACCGCGGAGCTGGCGGGCTCTACCGCCACGACCTGGATCGCCGGATTCTGTCTCTTTAAGTAGCGGGCGGCACCTGTGAGGGTTCCGCCGGTGCCGACCGTCGCCACGTAGTAATCCACCTGCCCATCGGTATCCTGCCAGATCTCGGGGCCGGTGGTTTTTTCGTGGGCGGCAGGATTGGCGGGGTTGGTGAACTGGCCGGGAATGAAGGAGCCGGGAAGTTCCGCAGAGAGGGCCTCCGCCTTCTCGATGGCGCCCTGCATGCCTTTTGCGCCGGGGGTCAGGACCACCTCAGCGCCGTAGGCCTTCATGAGGTTGATGCGTTCCGCGCTCATGGAATCAGGCATGACGATGACGGCCCGGTAGCCCCGGGCGGCGGCCACGGAGGCGAGGCCGATGCCGGTATTGCCGGAGGTAGGCTCGATAATGACGGCCCCGGGCTTCAGCTTTCCGGAGGCCTCGGCATCGTCCAGCATTTCCTTCACGATCCGGTCCTTGGCGGAGCCGGTGGGGTTTAAAAACTCCAGCTTTCCGAGGATCCGGGCGCTGGTGCCGATGAGGGCCTCCACGTGGGAGAGCCTTAAGAGCGGTGTTCTGCCGATCAGCTGGTCAATGGAGGATGCGATCTGTGCCATGGTAGTTCTTCTCCTGTAAATGATGTGTTTGTCGGAAGCTGATGAAGCGCCGCTCTGTGCATCGCAGGTTTGGCGCTGGGTTTCATCTCAAATGATATAGTTGTTATCGGAAGCATCCGGGACCGCCAGGTCCTTAAGGCTCACGCTGTCCAGGTAGTCGTTCACCAGCTGGTCCAGCTTCTGCCAGAGGGGCAGTGTCCTGCAGACGGAGGTTCTCCCGCAGGCCGGGCTGCCGGGCTCCAGACAGGCCACAGGCGCCATGGAGCCCTCGGTGAGGCGGATGATCTCGCCGATGGAGTACTCCGCCGGCGGGCGGTTTAAGCGGTAGCCGCCGCCTTTTCCCCGGAGGGCGTCCAGAAGGCCGCCTTTTACCAGGAGCTTGGTGATACTCTCCAGGTATTTCTCCGAGATCTGCTGCCTGTCCGCAATTTCCTTCAGGGGAATAAAGCCTGCGTCGTCGTGCTCGGCCAGGTCGATCATGACGCGGAGGGCGTACCGCCCCCGGGTGGATATCATCACGGAATCTGCTCCTTTCCGGTCCGAAACCAGACGGCGCCGGGCCAAGCTGGAAAACCTGCTGTATGAACAGGCTTATAACGCTGATATTGTATAACCTATCTTAGTGCAGGGTTTTAAACTTTGCAAGCGGAACGCGGGAAGCTGTGGTAGACTATAAGGAAAGCAAACGATCCGGGAGGACAGAAGCAATGGCATCATTTAAAAGAATCTTGACAGTTCAGGACCTTTCCTGTGTGGGGCAGTGTTCCCTGACGGTGGCGCTGCCGGTCATTTCCGCCTGCGGCGTCGAGACGAGCGTGCTTCCGGGAGCGGTGCTCTCCACCCATACCGGGGGATTTCCGGGGCAGAACACCCTGCGGGACCTGACGGAGGAGATCCCCGCCGTCGCGGCCCACTGGGCTGAGGCCGGCATTCGCTTCGACGCCCTCTACACCGGGTACCTGGCGGGAGAGGCGCAGATTAAGGAGGTCCTGGCGCTGAAGGAGCGGGTCCTGAAGGAGGGCGCCCCGGTGATCGTGGACCCCGCCATGGCGGACCACGGAAAGCTCTACAAGGGCTTCGGGCCGGAGTTCCCGAAGGCCATGCGGAGCCTCTGCAGCGAGGCGGACATCATCCTCCCGAACCTGACCGAGGCCTGCCTCATGACGGACACCCCCTGGGGGTCGGAGCTGCAGCAGGAGAGCGCGGTGCGGGAGCTTCTCGCGAAGCTGGACGAAATCGGCGCGGAGACGGTGGTGCTGAAGGGCATTTCCTTCGACGAGGAGCGGCTTGGGGTCGCGGTGCACAGCGCCGCCACCGGAAACACCCGCTTCTACTTCACGGAGAAGGTTCCGAAGCAGTCCCACGGCACCGGCGACTGCTTCGCCTCTGCCTTTACGGGGGCCCTGATGCGAGGCTTCAGCTGCTTTGAGGCGGCGGCCCTGGCGGCGGACTTTGTGGTGGAATGCCTCACGCAGACCCTGGAGGATGCGGACCACTGGTACGGGGTCCACTTTGAGCAGGCCCTTCCCCTCCTGATCCGGGAGCTGAACCGGGCGGAGATGAAGAGCCCCCGGGCGGCGGAGCGCATGCAGGAGAGGCGCCGCTTTGTCCTGGACGGCAGCCGCATGGACAGCAGGGAGGCCTTCTATCGGGAGGTGAACCGGGTGCTGACCGCGGGGAATGACGAAAACCTGGGCGGAAACCTGGACGCCTTCAACGACATCTTAAGGGGCGGGTTCGGGCGCCACGGCTACGGCGAGCCCATCGCCCTCATCTGGGAGAATTTTTCCGACGCCCGGGACAGCCTGGAGGAGGACTTCCTCCTGAGGGTGATCTCCATCATCCTGAACCCGGAGGACGACCACGACTGCACGCTGGAACTGGTGCCGTAAAACAGATGAATGGATCGATGTCCTATAAGCGGATCCCATGAAGCGCCTGCATGGTTCCGACGATTCTGAAAGATGTCTGGATTTGTGAATAAAGTAACTATATTTTCGCCTGTTGGATTGACTGACCCACACCTGACAGGTTAAAATATGACAGCAGGCATTAGTAAAGCTTTGCGTCAAATGAAGGATGCTGACGACAGCAGAAGGTATGCAGAAAGACCGTTCCTGAGGCTGCCGCTTCGGACCCTGAACGGTCCCAAGCGGCGGCTTTTTCTGTACTGTCGAAAGAAAACCTGCATCAGAATCCACGGAGGAAAAACAATGGCAAAACTGGAATGGAGCGCAGTAAAGAAAATTCTGGAGATCTGCCAGCGGTATAAGGATGAACCGACACCGCTGATGATGATTCTCAGTGATATCCAGAGCGAGTACGGGTACATCCCCTTGGAGGTTCAGGAAATCGTCTCGGATGAGACGGGAATCTCCGTGGCAGAGATCTACGGCGTGGTTACCTTTTACTCCTTCTTCTCCCTGACACCCAAGGGCAAGTACGTCATCGGCTGCTGCCTGGGCACGGCCTGCTACGTCAAGGGAGCGCAGAAGGTCATCGACCGCTTCTCCGAGATCCTGAAGATCAAGCCCGGCGAGACCACGAAGGACGGCCTGTTCACGCTGGACGCCCTGCGCTGTATCGGCGCCTGCGGCATCGCCCCGGCCATCAGCATCAACGGCACGGTCTACCCGAAGGTGGAGGTGAGCCAGGTCCCGGAGATCATCAAAGAGTATAAGGCAAAGGAGGGAGCGGCATGATCAATTCTGTGGAACGGCTCGACGAGCAGATCCAGTCCTGCACCTCAAAGCTGGACGGAAAGCTTCAGGGAACCGACGGAAAGCGCCACATCGTGCTCTGCGGCGGCACAGGATGTCTCAGCTCCCGCTCGGCAGAGATCAAGGAAAAGTTTGAGAAGATCCTGAAGGATACGGGCCTGGAGGAAAAGGCCACGGTGAACCTGGTGGGCTGCTTCGGCTTCTGCTCCCAGGGACCCTTTGTGAAGATCTACCCGGAGGACACCCTGTACCGCCTGGTGACCATGGACGACGTGGAGGAGATCGTGGAGAGCGATATCCGGAACGGCCAGGTCGTTGAGCGGCTCCTCTACGTGGATCCCGTCACCAGGGAGAAGGTCACCTCCCAGGACGACATCAACTTCTACAAGAAGCAGAAGCGCATCGCCCTGCACGGCTGCGGCGTCATCAATCCGGAGGACATCCACGAGGCCCTGGGCATGGACGCCTTCCAGGGACTGAAGAGAGCCCTGACCATGACCCGTCAGGAAGTGGTGGATGAGGTCCTGAAGTCCGGTCTCCGCGGAAGAGGCGGCGGCGGATTCCCCACCGGCAAGAAGTGGCAGTTCGCCCTGAACGTGGAGGCGGACCAGAAGTACGTGGTCTGCAACGGCGACGAGGGTGATCCCGGCGCTTTCATGGACCGCAGCATCCTGGAGGGCAATCCCCTGGCGGTGATCGAGGGCATGATGATCGCCGGATACGCCTTCGGTGCCAGCGAGGGCTATTTCTACGTCCGCGCGGAGTACCCCATCGCGGTGAGACGTCTCAGGAACGCCATCAAGCAGGCTGAGGCAGAGGGACTCCTGGGCGACAACATCCTCGGGTCCGACTTCAGCTTCCGCTGTCATCTGCGTCTCGGCGCCGGCGCCTTCGTCTGCGGCGAGGAGACCTCCCTCTTAAATTCCATCGAGGGCAAGCGCGGCATGCCCAGGCCCCGTCCGCCGTTCCCGGCCGTGAAGGGCCTCTGGGGCAAGCCCACCTGCGTGAACAACGTGGAGACCCTGGCCTGCGTTCCCTACATTCTCCGGAACGGCTGGCAGAAGTTTGCCGAGGTCGGCACCGCCGGCTCCAAGGGCACCAAGGTGTTCGCCCTGGGCGGAAAGATCAACAACGTGGGACTGGTGGAGGTCCCCATGGGAACCACCCTCCGGGAGCTGATCTACGACATCGGCGGCGGCATTCCCGGCGGCAAGAAGTTCAAGGCCATCCAGACGGGCGGCCCCTCCGGCGGATGTCTGACCAGGGAGTACCTGGACGAGCCCATCGACTTTGACAACCTGGTGGCCAAGGGCTCCATGATGGGCTCCGGCGGCGCCATCGTCATGGACGAGGACAACTGCATGGTGGACGTGGCCAAGTTCTACATGGAGTTCATCTGCGACGAGTCCTGCGGAAAGTGCTCCCCCTGCCGCATCGGCACCAAGCGCACCCTGGAGATCCTGACCCGCATCACCGAGGGCAATGGGCAGCCCCAGGACATCGACGCCCTTGAGGAGCTCATCGAGACCCTTAGGAACAACTCCCTCTGCGCCCTGGGACAGACGGCCGCCAATCCGGTCAAGTCTACTCTGGCGCATTTCCGGGACGAGTACCTGGCCCACATCGTGGAGAAGAGATGTCCGGCCCACGTCTGCAAGAACCTGATGAGATACTCCATTGATCCGGAGAAGTGCATCGGCTGCGGCATGTGCGCGAAGCAGTGCCCCGCCGGCTGCATCAGCCGCACCGATTATATCGCCGATGGACACAAGCTGGCATCCATGCAGATCAACAGCGATGCCTGCGTGCGCTGCGGCGCCTGCATGTCCACCTGTAAGTTCGGCGCAGTGGAAAAGAAATAAGGGAGGACAGAGATGGGTCTGATTAATATCAAAATAGATGGTGTCGCGTTCCAGGTGAAGGACGGCCTGACAATCCTGGAGGCGGCAAAGAAGTGCGGTTTCGAAATTCCCTCCCTCTGCACCTACCGGAACGGGGAGTGCAACCAGGGCTCCTGCCGGGTCTGCCTGGTGGAGGCCACCGGCACCAGGGGACTGGTGGCGAGCTGCGCCTACCCGGTGGCGGAAGGCATGGAGATCATGATCAACTCTCCCCGGGCGACCGAGGCGAGAAGAAGAAGCGTCGAGCTGCTGCTGTCCAACCACAACAAGAACTGCCAGCAGTGCGAGAAGAACGGGCAGTGCGAGCTCTTAAACCTGGCCAGCATCACCGGCGCCAGGGAGGAGGTCTTCCAGGGCGTCCACACGGAGCGCACCTACGACGACCTGTCCCCGTCCATCATCCGCGACACCTCCAAGTGCGTGCTCTGCGGCAGATGCATCGCCCGGTGCCAGAGCGCCCACGGAATGAGCATTCTGGGCTACCAGAACCGCGGCTTCAAGACCATCGTGGGTCCCGCGGAAAACAGAAGCTTCCGCGATTCACCGTGCATCCAGTGCGGACAGTGCGTCAGCGTATGTCCCACCGGAGCCCTCATGGAGAAGAGCGAGATTGACAAGGTGGACCAGGCCCTGAAGGAGGGCAAGCACGTGGTGGTCCAGGCCGCTCCCGCGGTCAGAGCCGCCCTGGGCGAGGAGTTCGGCTATCCCGTCGGCACCCCGGTGACCGGCAAGATGATCACGGCCCTGCGCCGCCTGGGCTTCGAGCGCGTCTACGACGTGAACTTCGGCGCGGACCTGACCATCATGGAGGAGGGCACGGAGCTCTTAAACCGCTTAAAGAACGGCGGCAAGCTTCCCATGATCACCTCCTGCTCCCCGGGCTGGGTGAACTACGCCGAGTATCACTACGGAGACCTTCTGGACCACCTGTCCACCTGCAAGTCTCCCCACCAGATGCAGGGCGCCATTATCAAGCACTACTGGGCCAAGAAGCAGGGCTACAAGCCGGAGGATGTGTTCGTGGTCTCGGTCATGCCCTGCACCGCCAAGAAGTTCGAGAAGGAGCGTCCCCAGAACCGGGTGAACGGCATCCCGGACGTGGACGCGGTCATCACCACCAGGGAGCTGGCCAGGATGATCCGCCGCATCGGTATCCTGTTCAACCACCTGCCTGACCAGGGCTGGGACTTCGATATCATGGGCGATTACTCCGGCGCCGGCGTCATATTCGGAACCACCGGCGGCGTCATGGAGGCGGCCCTCAGAACCGTCTACTACAAGCTGACCGGCAAGGAGCGCGACCGCATCATCTTCGATGAGGTGCGGGGCAAGGAGGACGGCATCCGCGAGGCCTCCATCGACATCGACGGCACCGTGCTGAACGTGGCTGTGGCCTCCGGCATGAAGAGCGCCAAGATCCTGATGGACGAGATCCGCGCCGGAAAGTCCAAGTACCACTTCATCGAGATCATGGGATGTCCCGGCGGCTGCATCAACGGCGGCGGCCAGCCCTACATCCGCCACGTGTTCCATCCGGAGGAGCAGCTGAACATTCTGGACACCTTCAAGAAGAAGAGGGCCCGGGCCCTGTACCTGGAGGATGAGCGCCAGACCATCCGCCAGTCTCACAACAACCGCCAGATCCAGGATCTGTACGACAAGTTCCTGATCGAGCCCAACTCCCACAAGGCCCACCAGCTGCTGCACACCTCCTACACCTCCCGCGAGGGCTTCGACGAGCTCCCGGAGAAGTGAGAGAGGACAGAAGCGGATTGACGGGAGAGGACTGACAGAAGAGAAGTGACAGAATAAAGAAACCCGGCTCCAGGAGCGATCCTGAAGCCGGGAATTTTTATGGCCAGATACAATTGCGGAACGGGTATGAGCGGGACCTGGAAGCTCCGTGCCGCCGGAATTCGGGTAGAGCAGGGCATGCCTCATGTCTTCAGATTCCCGGAATCATCTCCACCAGGAAGACGGAGAGACAGCAGGCGATGGAGACGATCATCAGGTCGTTCCCCTTGAAGGCCAGCACGATGCCCACCACCAGGGCCACGGCGGCCGATATGGGCGTGGCGGTCTCGTAGAGGATGGCGGGGAAGGTCATGACGGCCAGTGTCACGAAGGGCACGTAGTAGAGGAAGGAGCGGATGGTCCGGTTCCGGATCTGCTTCCGGATCAGGGTCAGGGGAAGCACGCGGATCAGGTAGGTGGTCAGGGCCATCACGAGAATATAGGACCAGATGGAGTGTTTCATTTTGATTCCTCCTCCTCAGGGTTGATGGGGAACAGGATCGCTGCCGCCAGGGAGAGAACCACCGTCAGCAGGATGATGCGGGTCCCGCTGGAAATCGGCAGGATTCCCAGGTCCGAGAGCTTCCGGAAGACCCAGCTCACCGCCATGGAGAGGGGAACCAGCCCTGCCAGGACCTTGTATTTCCGGGTTGGGGGAATGATGATGGCGAGGAACATGCCGTAGAGCCCCACGGAGAGAGCGCTGACCACATTGGCCGGGAGGATGTTTCCCATGACGACGCCGGCGCAGGTGCCCGCGATCCAGCCGGGCCAGGAGACGGAGATGACCCCGTAGCTGTAGAAGGGGTTCAGGGTCCCGGGCCAGTTGATGGAGAGGGCGAAGATCTCGTCGGTGACGAAGTTCGCCAGGATCATGCGGTGCAGGGTGGAGAGCTTCGGCGAGAGCTTCTGGGTCAGGGCGCAGGACATGAGCAGGTACCTGGCGTTTACCACCAGCTCCATCACTGCCATTTCCACAAAGGAGCCCGCCGCCTGGGCCACGGTGATTCCCGCGAATTCCCCGGCGCTGGCGGTGCAGACGGCGCTCATGACAGAGGCCTGGAGGGCAGAAAAGCCCGCGTTTCTGGCGGCGATGCCCAGGGCGAAGGCCACGGCGAAATAGCCGACACCGATGGGCCAGCCGTTCCGCATGCCTTTGATAAAAGCGGCTTTGTTTTCCTGCTTCATATGGATCCGAACCTCATTTACTGAACTAAATCGATACCGGCCGGATTTTTCCGGCCGCTGCGCGTATGTCCCGCGGAGCGGGGCCTGGACTCCCCGAGGAGACCCGTTCAATCGGGATCGGCTTGCCGATCCCGCGCGGTCAGGACAGCGCGCTTGCGCGCTTTCCATCTCGTGTGCGGTGCGCGGGGCGCTTGCGCCCGCGGTGCGCGCGCGTTCCTCTGTCCTGACCTGCGATCCGCCGGAGGCTCACCGCAGTGGGGGATTGCTACCCGCCACTGCGGCTGATTTGATTA
>Ga0256404_1003609_pt1 | contig 30916 bp, 34 predicted proteins | sample RumenRJG_01DNA_FD_185990 | JGI IMG/M metagenome (GOLD analysis project Ga0256404, IMG submission 185990) | Bovine rumen microbial communities from Lethbridge, Alberta, Canada - RJG_01 | ecosystem: Host-associated > Mammals > Digestive system > Stomach > Rumen | place: Canada: Alberta | collected...
TACAACAGCTCAGTACAACCTGCTTAATCGAATGCGTATAACAAGAAGGCGGCTGATACTTTCTAATACGAACGCAAAGTTCTAAGGAGGACCCATCAGACCATTACCTTCTCATTATACAAAAAAAACAAGCATAGTCCCATACCAACTGTAGTCAGCAGTAAGACTATGCTAATATTGTACCAAAGAAGGAAATATTATGAGCAAAGTAACAGTATTCGATCATCCGCTGATCCAGCACAAACTCTCTATCCTGCGCGATGAGAAAACTCCGACAAAGGAATTTCGTGAATTGATTTCCGAGATCTCCATGCTGATGTGCTACGAGGCCACCCGCGATCTTCCTCTTGAGGACGTCGAGATCAAAACTCCGATGGCTCCGATGGTCGCGAAAAAAATCGCCGGCAGAAAGCTCGCTTTTATCCCGATTCTGCGTGCAGGCATGGGTATGCTTGACGCCATGCTGACGATGGTTCCGTCCGCAAAGGTCGGTCATATCGGCCTTTACAGAGATGAAGAAACACACAAGCCGGTCGAATATTATAATAAGCTTCCCGGTGACATTGATGAAAGAGACGTATTCGTCCTTGATCCCATGCTGGCTACCGGCGGAAGCGCAATCGACGCGATCGACATCATCAAGCGTTCCAACCCCCGCTCTATCAAGTTCCTGTGCATCATTGCTGCGCCCGAGGGCATCAAAGCGTTGACCGAAGCTCATCCCGATATTGACCTTTTCTGTGCCGCTCAGGATGAAAAGCTCAATCCGAACTGTTATATTATTCCGGGTCTCGGTGACGCGGGTGACCGTATTTACGGTACCGATGTTGTCGGAGAGGTTTCTGTCGATAAGCGAGGAAGTACCGTCAAGCTTCATTCCAAAACAAAATGATTCGAAAATTAACAGCCGTTCTGAGCTTTTGTTTGATCTGTCTGGTGGTGCTTTCCGGATGTTCAGCCAAACCCGCTGACGGTGAATATACTCCGATCAAGGATGACAGCGGTGCTGTCACCGGATATGAAAGAAAGTATCACAACGATAACGGTGATGTCACACGCTGGGATGTCTATGACGCGTCCCAACAGTACGATCACTATGTTCTCTATGAATATGACAGCAATAACCGTCTTGTGAAGGAGACCTATTATCTTGCCAACGGAATAGGGGAGTACTACTACGCCTATTCTTATGACGAAGAAGGAAATCTGGCAGAAAAAGATTACTGCACCGCTAAGAACGGTTCCGAACGACTGCGGTATCAAAACGGCGTCGAGTCGGAGCGCATGACATATGACAGAGATGACAACCTCATTAAGTATGAAGTGTATCGGAATGATGCTTGGACAGAAGCCGAGCCACCTACAGAATCTAACGATTTCACAGAACCTACCGAATAAAACAAGCCGCTTTCCCAAAAAAGGAAAGCGGCTCTTTTGTACCGGGAGTATTATTCTGCGGCGGGTACAGCATCAGCGGATGCTTCAGCAACAGGTTCTTGAACTGTTTCCGGCTCAGAAACCTCAGTTCCTTCAGCCTGTACATGGATATTATCCTTCTTAGCCCATTCCATCGCAACATCATAACCGGCCTTTGCGGTATCGACGACAGAAGCGCTCAGGTCGTTGATCGCGAGAATGAAGGATTTCGCGGTCTGCTGCCAAGATTTTTTTAAGTCTGCCATAAAACTTCCTCCTGTTAGAACATTCTGTTAGATAAAAGGACATCCTCCGCAGGATGTCCTTTTATATTGTTATGGTGCCGGTAGTGGGACTCGAACCCACACGCCCGCAAGGACAACAGATTTTGAGTCTGCATCGTCTGCCAATTCCGACATACCGGCTTGAACATTTGATATTATACAACAAACCGATAGATAAATCAAGTTTTATTTTATCATATGATACATGTATTCTTAATTAAACCAATTATCTATTGACAAATTAAGTGATCTTTTTTAGAATATGAGTGAAATTATTGAAAAGAGGGATACCATGTCGAAGTATACGATCTTATTCAATTCACAGAGCGATAACCGAAAGGGAGAGGCTGAAGCGAAACAACTGGACGCTCTTTTAAACGGAGATGACCTCACTTATATCGACATACAAAATCAAGATAAAAAAACTGTTATCTCCGGATTACAGGTTGACGAAAAATTGATTATTGCGGGCGGTGACGGCACACTGAATCATTTTATCAACGATACCGACGGTATGGATATCCGGAACGAAGTATATTTCTATCCTACCGGTACAGGTAATGATTTTTTGGCCAGCGTAGGGGAGGAGAGGGGAAAGATGATTCCCCTGAACAGTTTTCTCGAAAACCTGCCCACAGTAACCGTTAACGGAAAAGACTACAAATTCATCAACGGCGTAGGTTACGGCATCGACGGTTATTGCTGTGAAGTAGGTGACAAAATACGCGAAACAAGCGATAAACCGATCAATTATACCTCCATCGCAATCAAGGGGTTGCTGTTCCACTTTAAACCCGTCAACGCTAAGGTTACCGTTGACGGCAAAGTACATCGCTTCAAAAAAGTTTGGCTCGCTCCTACCATGTTCGGTAGGTTTTACGGCGGTGGCATGATTCCGACTCCCGATCAAAAGCGCGAGGACGGCACAATTTCCACAATGGTTTACCATGGCTGCGGTAAGCTCAAGGCTTTGATGTTGTTTCCGTCTATCTTTAAAGGCGAGCATGTCAAGCATAACGAAGTGGTTACGGTTTTCAAAGGACACCATGTGAGAGTGGAGTTTGACAGACCGACTGCTCTGCAGATCGACGGGGAAACCATCCTCGGCGTGACATCCTATACCGCTAAGATTTGACAGAGTATACCCACAGTTCGCAACTGTGGGTATTTTTTATATTAAAAAACTACTTGACAAGTAGGCAAATCTATGATATTATATCATCAACCTACTTGGTAGGTGTATTATAGGGCAAATGAGGTACTATGATGAAAATATATTTTGAAAAGCTTGTAAGAGCAAATTTCAGATACGGTCGAATGTAACTCTCTTTCTGCTTCACCACCAGCTATATCTATCATTATTACAGAAAGAGGTATTTATTATGAGTAACTATAAATTTGAAACTTTGCAGCTCCATGTAGGTCAGGAACAGCCTGATCCTGCTTCTGACGCGCGTGCCGTTCCGATTTACGCTACAACTTCCTATGTATTTCATAATTCTCAGCATGCGGCTGACCGCTTTGGCCTTGCTGATCCCGGAAACATTTACGGCAGACTCACCAATTCCACGCAGGGAGTTTTTGAAGACCGTATAGCGGCCCTTGAAGGCGGCGTTGCCGGTTTGGCGGTGGCGTCGGGAGCTGCGGCGATCACCTATACAATCCAGGCTCTTGCGCAAAAAGGCGAGCACATTGTTGCCCAAAAGACGATTTACGGCGGGTCTTATAACCTTTTAGCACATACGTTGCCCCAGTATGGCATTGATACAACCTTTGTAGATGCGCATCGTCTCTCTGAGATTGAAAACGCCATTCAGGATAATACCAAAGCGATTTATCTTGAAACACTCGGCAATCCTAATTCCGATATTCCCGATATTGACGCGATAGCGAAGATTGCCCATCAGCACGGATTACCGCTTGTAATCGACAACACCTTCGGAACCCCGTATCTGATCCGTCCGATCGAGCACGGTGCCGACATCGTCGTACACTCTGCGACCAAATTTATCGGCGGTCACGGAACAACCCTTGGCGGCGTCATTGTTGACAGCGGCAATTTTGATTGGAAAAAGAGCGGCAAATACCCGAACATTTCCGCTCCCAATCCCAGCTATCACGGCATTTCGTTTGCAGATGCGGTAGGTCCCGCTGCTTTTGTCACCTATATTCGCGCGATTCTGTTGAGAGATACAGGCGCTTCGATCTCACCGTTTGCGGCGTTCTTGCTTTTGCAGGGCACAGAGACACTTTCTTTACGTTTAGAGCGTCACGCCGAGAACACAAAGAAAGTGGTCGAGTATCTCGCGAATCATCCGAAGGTAACAAAAGTCAACCATCCTTCGTTGCCCGATCACCCCGATCACGCGCTATATCAGAAATATTTTCCCAACGGCGGCGCTTCTATCTTCACTTTTGACATCAAGGGCGGCAAAGATGAAGCATATGCTTTTATCGACTCTTTGGAAATTTTCTCTCTGCTTGCCAATGTTGCTGACGTCAAGTCGCTGGTCATCCATCCCGCAACCACAACCCACAGCCAGCTGACTGATGAAGAACTTGCCGATCAGGGAATCTCTCAGGCGACCATCCGTCTTTCGATCGGTACCGAACACATCGACGATATCATCGCAGACCTTGAAAAAGGTTTTGCGGCAGTTTAATCAATATTAATCTCTTAAAAGCTCCGTACATTTCGGAGCTTTTGTTTTTGGTGTTGATTTTATCCGATTTCGTAGTACAATAGAACTGTGAAATTGAGGTGTACCATGAAATCAAGTGCTTTTAAAAAAATAGCCGAACAATTGAATAGGGGAGAAAGTTCCGAATTGGTTCTCAAGACAGAGAATAAAGAATACATCCGTAAATTCGAAAAGAATGACAGGTTAATACTTTTGGGCTGCGGTCATGTATCTCTTGACGTCTACCGTTTCGCTGTCATGCTGGGATTTTCCGTTGTAGTTGCGGATGACAGACCGACGTTTGCGAACAGTGAGAGATACCCGCAGGCTCAGTTGATATGTGACAGCTTTTTATCCGCTATTGCTAAGATCGGTATTACTGAACGGGATTATGTTTGTGTTTTAACGCGCGGGCACCGCTGGGATCAAGAATGCGTCAAAGCGATTCTCTCGGGGACAATGCCCTTCTATCTCGGTATGATCGGTTCACGCAGACGCGTTGCGGGATTGAAAGAAACGCTCCTGGAGCATGGCTTTGACAAAAATAAAATTGAACAGCTTCACGCGCCGATCGGGCTTGACATCGGGTCTGTCACGACAGCAGAGATTGCCTTATCTATTTGCGCACAGCTGATACAGGTAAAGCGAAAGGTTCAACACAAGCCAAAGGAGAATGAACTTGCTCAAACGAATGTCGATGAACAGCTGATCGCTTATCTTGCTGATGTAAAAGAGCCTTGCGCGCTGGTAACAGTGCTGGAATCCACCGGCTCTACCCCTGTCAAAAGCGGCAGTATGATGGCGGTTGATCGTATCGGCAGGACGGTAGGTACAATCGGCGGAGGATGCAGCGAAGCGGCCGCGATCGCAAAAGCAAGAAGAACCATCGGTTCGGGAAACAGTGAAATCATACGAATCGACATGAGCAACGAGATCGCCGCGGAGAGCGGAATGGTCTGCGGAGGAGAGATGACTGTGATGATTGAGGAGATTATTCCTTCGTAATATTGCTTTAAAGCGATAAATATGTTATACTAAGAAAAAACAAAAAAACAGGTGAACGATATGAAAATCATCAAAATTTTGCAAAACAACAGATGTTCCCTTTCCTTTGAAGTGTTTCCGCCTAAGGCTTCCACCTCTTTCGAACAGGTAAAACCCGCTATCGAAAAGATAGCTAAGCTAAAGCCCGCTTTCATGAGCGTTACCTACGGTGCGGGCGGCGGTACAAGTCAGTATACTATGGATATCGCGAGAGATATGCGCAACCGCTACGGTTTTCCGACGATGGCGCATTTGACCTGTGTATCTTCCACCAAAGAAACCGTCGCGCAGAAGATCGAAGACCTCAAGCAGGCGGATATTCAGAACGTTATGGCACTCAGAGGCGATCTGACGCCCGAAATGAAACTGGACGACGCTCGTCACTGGGACTATTCTCACGCGGTTGATCTGATTCGTGAGTTAAGGGAAAGCAACGCTGATTTCTGTATCGGATGCGCTTGCTATCCTGAGGTACATCCCGAAAGCCCTTATCAAAAGGAAGATATTAAATACCTGAAAGAGAAGGTCGACGCCGGCTGTGATTTCATGACAACACAGATGTTTTTTGACAATAACCTGCTGTACAACTTTTTGTACAAAATCCGTGAAGCGGGTATTACCGTACCGGTTCTGCCGGGCATTATGCCGATCACAAAAGCCGCTCAGCTTGAACGCGCGATCAAGCTCTCCGGTTCGTTTATCCCTCAACGCTTCAAAGCGCTTGTCGACCGCTTCGGCAACGACGACAGAGCGATGGCACAGGCAGGTATCGCGTATGCAACCGATCAGATCATCGACCTGTATGCCAACGGCATCCAAAATGTTCATCTTTATACCATGAATAAGCCTGAGGTAGCCAGAGCGATTCAGAACAATCTCAGCAGTATTTTAGGCAAATGATCCGCACTCTTTCTTTTGATCCTCCTGCATGGAATAAAAAAGAGATCATGCGCTATGCAAAAATACGCGGAGCGGATGAAGTATATGAAAAATTGATCGAAGAGTGTATCGCCGAAGCAAAAACGACGCTGAGCTATCGCGTCTGCTATACTGTTACGGAAGTTATCCGAAATAACAACGCGATTACCTTCGGTAATATCATGACTGATTCCGACACAATTCAAAAAGCAATAGGAGAGTCGCATCGGGTATTACTGTTTGCGGCAACCATCGGTGCGTCTTTTGACAGACTGTTACAGCGCTACAGCCTGATAATGCCGAGCAAAGCGCTGATCCTGCACGCAATCGGCGCAGAGCGCGTAGAAAGCCTTTGCGACGCTTTTTGCGCGCAGATAAACAATGAGTTGAACTCAGCACAAAAACAGCTCACGCGGCGCGTCAGCCCCGGTTACGGTGATATTCCGCTCGCTATGCAAAAGGAACTGTTCTCCGTGCTGGACTGTCCGAGAAAGATCGGGCTGACGTTGGACGAAAGCCTTTTGATGTCTCCGTCTAAGTCTGTCACCGCGATCTGCGGCATTACCGACGACAATATATGTGAAACAGATAAGTGCAGTGCTTGCGGCAAAACAGATTGTGCTTACAGACAGTGAGGAAAACATGGATTTCAGAAAGTTTTTACAAGATAATATAGTGATTTTGGACGGCGGTATGGGAACCCTGTTGCAGGAACGCGGCTTACAGCCCGGTGAAGCTCCGGAGCGTTGGAACACAACCCATCCAGAAGAGGTAACCGCGATCCACAAAGCGTACTATGACAGCGGATCAAACGTTGTTAATACTAACACCTTCGGCGCGAACCTGATGCACTTTACCGAAGATGAGTTGGAAGATGTTATCTGTTCGGCGATCAAAAACGCCCGTAATGCTGCTGAGCAAAGCAATTCCGCACAGGATAAGTTTGTCGCTTTGGATATCGGGCCTACAGGCAGACTACTCAAGCCCATAGGCGATCTCGAGTTTGAAGATGCAGTCGCAGTTTTCGCTCACACAGTCAGGCTTGGTGTAAAGTACGGCGCCGACCTCATTATGATCGAGACCATGAACGACAGCTATGAGACCAAGGCGGCGCTGCTGGCCGCTAAGGAAAACAGCGATCTGCCTGTATTGGTATCAAACGCCTACAGCGAAAACGAAAAGTTGATGACAGGCGCTTCACCTGCGGCAATGGTTGCGATGTTGGAGGGCATGGGCGCCGACGCGATCGGCGTCAATTGCTCTTTCGGGCCCGATAAGCTTGCGCCGATTGTCAAAGAGTATTTACGTTTTGCGTCTGTTCCCGTTATGCTCAAGCCGAACGCCGGCTTGCCTCACAGCGAGAGCGGTCGAACCGTCTATGATATTTTACCGGATGTCTTTTCTGACATCACAGCTTCGCTGGTTGCTGAGGGTGTGCGAATTGCCGGCGGTTGCTGCGGTACGACTCCCGAATACATCCGATCTCTGTGTGAAAAAATATCTGTCAGCGTACCTGCGATTGAATCAAAACATGATACGATCATCTCCTCTTATACTAACGCCGTGATCTTTTCCGACGATCCCGTCCTGATAGGGGAAAGGATCAATCCTACCGGCAAAAAGCGTTTAAAAGAGGCGTTGAGAAACAATGAGCTGGATTATATTTTAGGCGAAGGACTGAAGCAACAAAGCGCGGGCGCAAAAGTGCTGGACGTCAATGTCGGTCTGCCCGAAATCGACGAACCCGCTGTGCTGACAAAGGTTGTCTATGAGTTGCAGTCGGTCAGCGACCTTCCTTTACAAATCGACACCTCCGATCCTGTTGCTATGGAAAAAGCCCTGCGTATCTATAACGGCAAGGCGTTGATAAACTCTGTCAACGGAAAACAGGAGAGTATGGAAGCGATCTTCCCGTTGATGAAGAAATACGGAGGCGTCGCAGTCGCGCTGACTTTGGATGAAAGCGGTATCCCCGATACGGTTGAGGGACGTGTTGCGATTGCGAACAAGATCATCGAAACAGCAAAAGCATATGGCATTGACAAAAAGGATCTGATTTTTGACACTCTCGCGATGGCTGTCAGCGCGGATAAGAACGCAGCTGCTGTAACGCTTCAATCGCTGTATACGATTCGAAGGAAGTTAGGGGTACACACCTCCTTAGGTGTATCCAATATATCCTTCGGTTTGCCTAAAAGAGAGTTTGTCAACGCGACGTTCTTTGCACTGGCTCTCGAAAACGGCTTATCGGCAGCAATCATGAATCCTTTTTCTGCGGAAATGATGAAAACCTACTACACCTATCGCGTGTTAAAGGGACTGGATGAGAACTGTTCCGGTTATATCTCCTTTGCGGATTCTGTGGAAAGCCACGTAACCGTTGCATCCGGCGCCGGTGTAAGCGGCCTGTCAGACGATTCGTTGACGCTCGGCGGCGCTGTTATCAAAGGCTTGAAAGATCAGTCGTCAAAACTATGCGCAGAGCTTCTGCAGCATACAGAGCCTTTGACTGTTGTTAACGAACATATCATTCCCGCGCTTGACACCGTCGGCAAAGATTATGAGCAGGGAAAGGTCTATCTCCCGGGCTTGTTGATGAGTGCCGAAGCGGCGAAGTGCGCCTTTGAAGAGATCAAGGCGCGGATGCAGAGCGGCAGCGGCAAAGAAAAATGTGCCTTTGTGATCGCGACAGTGAAGGGCGATATCCATGATATCGGCAAAAACATCGTCAAGCTCCTGCTGGAAAACTACGGTTTTGCTGTCAGCGACCTTGGAAAGGACGTACCGCCTGAGATGATCGTGGAAGAAACCGTTCGTCTGCACGCGCCTCTGGTAGGGTTATCCGCATTAATGACAACTACAGTACCCGCGATGGAAGAGACAATCAAACAGCTCAGGATATCCGCTCCATGGGCTAAAGTTGTTGTCGGCGGCGCGGTTATGACCAAAGAATATGCTGACTCGATCGGCGCGGACAAGTATGCAAAGGATGCGATGGACACTGTTCGTTACGCTGAGGAAATCAACTCAACTCTGTAACCTTATTGTCATGACATATTTTCGCAAAACACTTGACAAATTCCTTACTTTCTTATATAATATTTAGGCTGACTGATGTCAGCTTACTTGCGCCAATAGCTCAGTTGGATAGAGCAACTGCCTTCTAAGCAGTAGGTCAGGGGTTCGAATCCCTTTTGGCGCGCCAGTTATGGTGGGATTAGCGTAGTCGGTTAACGCGCCAGTTTGTGGCACTGGAGACCACCGGTTCGAATCCGGTATCCCACCCCACATGACTCATTAGCTCAGTTGGCAGAGCACTTGACTTTTAATCAAGGTGTCCGGAGTTCGAATCTCCGATGGGTCACCATGATCAAAGGTTTTCGCTTGGTTTGAGAAGTGTATGACTTTTGATCTCAGAGTTGCACATATAGCATGTGTAGCTTTTAGGTTTTGCTCTTCAAATAAAAATATTCTACTGTCAAGGTTCACTACATTTATTTTGCCTTTGGTTCCTGAATGTAGCTCAAAACAAAGCAGGCCAAGGATCATTATGTACAAGATGGTAGAAGCAGAGCTAACTAAAAGAGAATAGCTTTCGACCGATCTGCTTAATTATCCAGTCGAAAGCTATAGTATCACACCGTGTTACACGATGGGATAGGCACAAATAACCGAATGTTATCTTTCGACGGAATAATGTTTGGAACGAGGGCTTGCTGGTAACAAGTCCTTTTTGTGCTGTTCGAAACGATTATTAAATTTATTGTACTCTATATACTATTTGTTGTCAAGATTTTTTGATGATAATGTAACAATTTGTAATCTTTTCTTGTGATTATATTATACTACTCATATGAGTAGTAGTCAATTAATAATCTTTACAAATTTCAATTGTGTTTTTGTATAGTATTACCATAAACCCAGTTTTTATCACGATTTCGATTAAAAAAACTTTAATTCTGTCAAATCTGTTAACGACTTTTTACTTTTGACTGTTTTAAAGGTTTTTTATTATTCTTTACAAATTATAACGTACCCACCCGGAGAATCTTTTGATCTCTCCGAGGGGGTACTTAGTTTATTTAAAAATAATAGATTGCCTTTCCGTCTTTGTCAAACGATATATTTAATTTACAAGCTATCTGATTGAACAATGGTTTGTCCAATTCTATTATGTACATGCTTTGATTATGTATCAAATCAAGATAGGATTCTATAGACGGTAATTTTTTGCTAAGCAGAGCTGCGATTTGCTCCTTATAAGTATCTTCTTTAATTTTATTTCTTATTTCTTCACTATTGAAATCATCAAGCATACAGTAGGGGATCCTGTTTCGATCTAATGCCGAAATGTTCTTTTCTGATATTTTTTCCTTTTCACCCAATATAAAAAACTTTGCTGTTGAGCTTATAGAGTCTATCAGCCCCCAATAGTCACTATCTGATGTAGCTAGAATGAATCCATCAATCCCGTCTCTGTAATGAAGTGCTGTTATGCAGGATGCCATTTTAACATCGAGAGTAGATTTGTTGTCTTGTATTCTTGGACATTCTATTCTTTCAAATTCAACGGGAAGATCAATACTATAGAAATTCCACCCTAATTTCAAATTGCTGTCATTAAACAATAACACTTTTTCGATTTTATTTAATATTTCTGATCTTAGCTGGGTTATCGCAGTATAGAAAGATATATAGTCTACATTTTCACAGTCTACACATATAACTAATCTATTGCAGTTCTGTGAGTAATTGTACAGACTATTCATCATGCTTTCTTTAGAAACTGCATATTCTTTTCCTTTGTTAAAATAGAGAATCGACATGAATTTCGAATCATTTTCTAAGATATTTCCTGCTTTATGTGGGTCCCAGTTTATGTAACACATAAAAGGATATATCTCCTTTGAGTTAATAAACTTTTTTCTTTCATTCTCGTAGTTTTTCATGGGGAAAATAAATAGATCTCGTATATAAGGCCATTCGTTTTGAGCTGATGGTAAAAATATTAATCTGACTGAATCAATTCGGTTCTCTATTTCATCGTTTACTCTAGTAATATAATCTTTTACGTTATAATTGTATAATTCAAAATCTAATCCATGTTTGGATAAAAGACTGTCGTATAATTCTCTACATCTATCCGTATCCGATATTCTTCCGTATTTCCGTTTTAGATCTCTTTCAATTTCGTTATAATGGAGTAAAAGTGTGGTTCTGAATTGACAGAGTCTTCGAATCAAATTACAGTCACTTGATTTTTTAAGCGTGCTGATGATTGATTCATTAAACTGATTAAAATGTATGTCTTTTACACCGATTAAATATGCTGCTTTGCTTACTATTTCTTTGCTCATTTTGAAAACACTCCTTTCTGATCGTTGAACCTTCTAAGCGGTATAAAATATACATGGAATTTCACCTCCAATAAAAGAATTGCACTCTGCATTTCTCACGCGGGCTTGTGACCGCCGACGGCTGCATTACAATCAAAGGCGGCACAGGAGAATATCCTGTGCCGCCTTTGTATTATGTTGGAATTATCAGCATACCTTTATTTTTTAGGTATGCACCTAAATCATTGAGCTTCCAGACCTTTGTCCCAATCAAAGCCGTAAAAGGGTCAATATATCTGCAAGTTATAGGACTATTGATTTTGCTTGGATGCAGAACAATAGCGCCTCCATCCGGAATAGTAGCCAGCTCTTCGTTTTTTTCATTAACGAAACAAATACCTCTAAGAGCGTTCTTTATATGGTGCTTTAATCGATCGGATATATAACACCAAATTGTCAACTCGTTTTTCGAAGGAGCTATACGAACAAGATAAGAAAACTTATCTGTCATGAATATGCTCCCGACATAATTAACGCCAGCAAAAGAGAACGCCAGAGAGTTATTAGAGTTATAATAAACCCGTAAACTCTCTTTATTCGGAAACAAAAGACCAATTACAGCTTTTATTTCTGAAAAGTCGTGTTCAAATTCAGAAAACGTTGACGAAGAGACAACTGTCCATTGCTTGTTTACTTCTGCAAAGGAATCTGACATATTTACAGTTTCGTAGCCGATCAGACCGCTACGAACTTCAATATCTGTACAGGAGCGAAATGTATATTTCCGTTCCTGTACCATGAGGGGTCTGGTGAAATAATTCATACGCACCTCCAATTTAGGCGAAAACCAAATCGTCGAACAAAGCGTACTGAAGGATCGTATCACACTCGTCCTCATAGTCGCGGTTTTCGGACATAGCCTTTCCGATACCGTTAAGGAGCTTGTCAAGTGTGAGTTCCCACGTTTCACTTTCGTCCTCAATGTCATAGAGAACAACCTTTTTGCCGTTTAGGATAAGGTCTGTCGCGTACTGAGAAACCGGCATACCTTTCGGCTTGTCGCGCCACTCAATCGTGGTGTTGTCTACGCCGACCCAATAATTGCTCTGTCCTTCAAACGCCGATACGATGATGTTCTCAATGGCGCTGGCGGTGATTTGTGCTTTTACTTCAAAACGCAGAGCCTTTGATTCTTTTGTCAGTGAAAAGCCATCTTTGTTTCCTTGAAAAAATGAATACATAGTTACCTCCGATTTTACTTTGTTCTGTGCCGAATATCGTTTTTTAATGCCGAAAATCCAGCGTAGATTAACTGAACCTTTGTGGTATTATTTTCTTTGAGAAAAGCATTAATTTCGTTGCATGTATCTGTTGGTATTCTTGTACTAAATACTTTAGTAGCCGCAAGGCGTTCAGATTTATGACGTTCTTCATAGTTTCGTCGTGCCAACTGTTTTGATGTTAGCTTTTCAGTTTTCACCTTATAACCTCCATATTTTTTATTATTTGACGGCGTAGGGGATAACCCTACGCCGCCGTTTCGTGTGTTACGCAATACTTTCGTAAGCTAACTGTTTGTTGAGCTGAGCAAGCCTGAGAACAGCTTCGTTATACTCCTTTTCCTGCGGGAACGGCTTTTTAGCTTCCTCTGCCGAAATAACGAGGTCATTCTTGACTGCTTCGATATCTCTTTCAGTGTCCTCAATCTTCTTCTTAATACCGGAGAGAAGATTATCGAGCCTGCGAAGATTACCGAATCCATCATTACCAACACTCATTCTATACAGGAATTTACCCGTTGCAGACTGAATGTGCATGACAGGAGCGTCCTCAGTCAGAGAGTAGGATACAAAAAGATCAAAACCTCTGTAGTTACCGATCTTCTTCTGATTGACGTTCTTGTGCGTGTCGATCAGAGTTTGCAGTACCTTTGCCGCTACCTTTTTATCGTCAGCTCCGAAATAATCGTCGCCGTTAAGGACGATATGGAAATTTTCGGGCTTTCCGTCATAGGGATGAGCTTCGAGGTACTCAACGTCTGATCTCAAGGTGTTCAATCTCGCTTCATAGGTTTCAATAAGGAACGGAAGCTCACTGTTGACCTTCTTCTCCAACGCATAGATCTTAGACATATGCGCTGAACGGAGAATTTTCAGCTTGGTGACCTTCTCTTCCAGCTCCATCTTCTCCTTGATAGCGGGATTACCGGTGCTCAATTCCGATAGGTAAGCCTTTGATATAATCTCCGGCTTTTCCCCCGGTTAGCACCGTGCATGCGACTTTCACCGCACACGGCGCCCTATCGTAGTTATACTTTTGTTATATTAGTAGACACTTCAAAATGTGTCATTGCTAAACTGATTGGCTCTAAATGAGCCTGTTTTCTTAAGCTATTTACCTTTTTGATCTGTTTATTGTCGAGGTTAAGTTTAGATAGGTATTTGTATATGGTATCTGGCTTAGTGGCATGTATCAGCTTATGTACGTCCTTATGAACAATAACAAGATTTTGATAGTTGTCCTTACCACCTAGATGCTTTGGTAGCTTATGGTGACAATGGATATCCTCAATATCAAGGACTGTTCCAAGAATTGCACATTTGCCATACTGAGCTGCATAGAGCGAGATTTTATTATCTGTAAACTCAACGCTTTCTAACCTTTGGTAGCTGTATAGCAGTTGCTTCATAACCCATAGGACATAATCATCAAATTGCAGATTTTTATGTATCTCGGCTCTACCACTTACCGTATATTTACAAATACTTTTCTTTTTGTACATGGGATTCTTAGTTTGCACATATCCGATTGGCACAAGCGGTCTGCCGTCGACAAATCGGAGTTGTTGACTGCTACCATATCTTTCTTTTATGTGTTTACTATCTATAACCCCTTGCTTTTTAACCCTTTTGTCCAGTCTGTTTTTAATAACTGTGCTGATACGTCTCTGAATTATGTTGCAATCAATATTGATGTGCGTTGCATACATATAGTAATTTTGAACACCCTCAACCATCTGATTAAACTTCTGTATTTCAAATACAGCCTGTCCTTTATCTTTTGGTCTTTGGATATTCTTAACTTGTTCTATAAGTTCCTCGGTCACTCTCTCTACAGCCTTATCTCTCATGTGAGAGCGAACAACATATTTGTTGCCCTTTTTAACTGCTTTGAGTTTGAATCCAAGAAATTCAGAATAATGACGTTTGAGATTTACAACTTTACTTTTATCTTCCGAGATTTGAAGTTTCAGCCTGTCTTGTAACCATAGTTTTACCGCTATGAATACTTTGTCAGCATCACTGCGTTTCCTACAAAAGATTTTAAAGTCATCTGCATATCGGACTATATACATCTCTTTGAGATTGGACTTTCTAAGTATTTTGCAAATGTTGCTCCTATCCATAATACCAGTTTTATGTATTCTACATTTATGCTTCCTATTGGTTGGTATAGTTTCCCATTGAGAGGAAATCCACCAGTCCAATTCATTGAGCACAATGTTAGATAATAGCGGGGATAGTATGCCCCCTTGCGGCGTACCGCGGGCAGGGCGTACAATCTTCCCATCTGGCATAACAATAGGGGCTGTCAGCATAGCCTTGATAATGCAAATGAGTTGTTTATCTCTGATTCCCATAGTCCACATCTGTTTGATTAGCTTACTGTGGTTGACGTTATCAAAGAAGCCTTTGATATCAATATCCACAACAAAATGTAATCCTTGCTGTTGTATCATACGATAGCATTGTGCCATAGCGTTTTCTATTGACCTATTAGGTCTGAAGCCATTGCTACGTTCATGGAATTTTGCTTCACAGATTGGCTCTAACACTTGCAGGATACACTGTTGCACTAATCTATCCGTAATAGTAGGTATTCCTAACGGACGTAATTTACCGTTAGGTTTGGGAATTTCAACACGTTTAACAGGTTTTGGTTTATAATAGCTTAGTTTCTTTTGCACGATCTCAACATACTTATCTGTTGGAATAGACTGTATGTCTTTGATTGTAGCTTTATCAGTGCCACTTGTATTACTACCACTGTTTCTCTTGATATTTCTATATGCTAAACGAATGTTCTCAGGGGAAGCTATGATTTCCATAAGGTTTTGGAATGTCTTACCCTTTTGACTGTCAGCATACAATTCATCAAAGATAGACTGCATATCGTAATACTCATTATGGCGTAGCTTTGCAACTTTTGTCATAGGCAACACTCCTTTCGGGAGCATTTTTCTTTGTCATACTCGAAGCTATGAACTTATCTACCTATAACTACTTGTATAACTATGACTGGTGGCTGTTCCTCTGCTCCCATTACAAGGGCTTCAACGGTCGTGCCACCACTCTCACAGTCATTAAAGGTGCTTATATGATTCGTCACCACCACTACTAATGATGTAGTGTTAGACTGCTTTCCACGTTCTGATAGTCCTATCTGTACATATATAACCGTAGGTTCTTGCTTTGAGCCTGTTAGCTGGATAGCGCCTGTAACACTATATGGTATTTCATAAAGCATATTCTTACTTTACCACACTAACTATCTTTTTCAGATAGAGACACATTTCTATGCCTTAATCATTTAGACCCGTACATTCGCAATTTCGTCAGAGTATCTCTACTCATTCTCACCATAGTTATTTTATAGACCCCCGGCATATAGGTAGTATATCCCACCTCTGGGACACTTTCCACAGCTTAACCTGTTTGGACTACTCTCTGCCGACTTCACCGAGCTTCTGACCCTTACGTAATCGCAAACGCCAGTCGGAGTATTAGGGAAGGCATTTCAGGGCGTTACCCCATCATTCCACCTTTCGGATTATCAGTTCTCCTAATAAATTAGTGAACTTGTTACGTTCTTTTATTAGTGCCTAACCTTTTCAGTTAGGAACGTGTCGCACATGCTTTGATCTCAGCATAGTTGAGGCACTGAGAATCGAGATCTTCCATATCCCTCATAGGCGTTTTACCGCTCATTATCTGCGAGATAGGCTCTGCCTTATTGAGAATGGTCTGATAAAGATACGTATCGAAGGTGTTGACGGTAACATAGCTGTATAGATGTACAACCTTATTAAGATTACCGGGACGTACAATACGACCTTCGCGTTGATCAAGATCACTCGGCCTCCACGGGCAATCCACATGATGTAACGCAATACAACGCTTTTGAACGTTGGTACCCGCGCCGAGTTTATCAGTCGAACCAAGTAGGATTCTAACCTTACCGGCATTGACCTTATCGTACAGCTCGATCTTCTTAGTATCGGTGTTCGCGTCATGGATAAATGCGATTTCTTCCTCCGCTATGCCAAGTGATAACAAAGTACTCTTGAATGCATTGTATGCGTCGAAGATAGCATTTTCAGCCTTCTCTTGAGCAGCTTTAGATTTCGGTGTGCCCATATCGAGAAACACAAGTTGTGTTGCGCAGCTGTCCTTTGTCTTGTTCCAGATCTTAGATACAGTTCTTGCACAGCGATTGAGTTTTGACTTCATGTCGTTTTCCAAGACAATATCATACATTCTCTGATCAATGGCGAGCTTTCGTCCGTCATTGGTAACACAGAGCATGTTGTCTTCATCCGGTTCGACATTACCCAAACGAATTTGTTCAGCTCGTTCGGTAAAAGTCTTTAACACTTCCTTCTGTGTGTCAGAAGGTTTTACCGCAATATGATGTGTCCTTACTTCGGGTAAGTCTAACTGCAAATCTTTAACCTTGATATCCGCGACAATCCTAAATAGGTTCATCAGTTCGGGAAGATTGTGATACTTACAACAACGAATCACAGAACGATAACCGGTACCTTCAGGCTTAACCTCGATCTTAGTCTCAGTCTCCGCAAAGCGAGATACCCAGCTGTCAAAACTGATAATACCCGCTTTTTCCAGGTGCTGCGGCTCTAAATACTTCTGCATAACATACAGTTCGCAGATCGCATTTGAAATCGGTGTACCTGTTGCAAACACAACGCCTCTATAGTTGGTCTGTTCGTTAAGATAAAGTACCTTTCCGTAAAGATCTTGAGCCTTTTTTGAAACAGCATTAGTCAGACCGGCTACGTTGCGGAGTTTTGTGTGGCAAGCAAGATTCTTGAACAAGTGGGCTTCGTCGATAAAGATTTGGTCAATACCGAGATCCTCAAATGTGACAGTATCATCGTGGGGTGAATCCATGAGCGATTCAATCTTTGCCTCAAGAGTTTTTTTCTTTAGCTTTAACTGACGCTCAGTGTAATTTTTCTGTTGGAAGTTAACATCGTTATATTCGATATCCTCATAAGACGATAATAAATAGTTGATCTCTTCCATTTGCTGTTTTAACACTTTGAGCTGTGTTTCCTTTGACAAAGGCATACCAATTGAGAATTGACTATGCGAACAAAGAATAGCATCATAGTTGCCAGTCGCAATCTTTGCGCAGAATTTCTTACGATTCTTCTTTGCAAAGTCCTTCTTAGTAGTAACCAGAATATTTGCCAAAGGATACAGACGGGCAATTTCGCCGGCCCATTGGCTGATCAGATGATTAGGTACTACGAATAACGGCTTGTTGCACAGACCGAGTCTTTTCAGCTCCATAGCCGCAGCGATCATTGTGAAGGTTTTGCCTGCGCCTACTCTGTGAGCAAGCATGGTGTTACCGTTCTGGATAATGCGCTGAACAGCGTTCTTTTGGTGCGGCATCAGCTCGATGGTCTTGTTCATTCCGGGAAAAGTCAGATAAGAACCGTCATACTCCTTTATAACGACATTGTTTAATGTGTCATTAAACAGGCGGACAATTCTATCTCTTCGATCGGGATCATCAAATAGCCATGACGAAAACTTGATTTTAAGTTCCTCTTGCTTTTGCTGAGCGGCAATAGTTTTATCCCTGTTAACCACGTATCGAACTTTACCGTCCTCTGTTTCTACTCTGTCCGTTACCCTTGTGCTGATCATGTTCAAAGTGTCTTCAAGCAATTCGTAAGCGGTTACATCAGGTGTACCATAGATTTCTTTGATCTCTGCACGGTAATTATCGTTGGTTTTGTTGCTAATGTAAAACTTATCGGAGAACAAGCACACTTTGATATTCCTTTGATTCCACTTTGAGGTTTTGAACAGCTCATACATGAACTGTTCATAGATCTCGGTAGGAATCCATGTTGCACCCAACGGAACAAAAATCTCATGAGCAGGAACATCTTTCGGTTGTACCTTTTCAAGTGCTTCGACGTTTCTCTTGAAACTATCGTCATTCTCAGCATACGCTTTGGCAATACGAAGCTTATCCTTGACATATCCTGACAGATACGTATGAGAGTCAGCGTAACCGCCTTCGGGAAGTTTGAACAGCTGATAATTCTCTATCAACTCTTTCTTAAGCGAATCTTCATCTATAGCGGTCAGCTCAGCCATATACGCAAAGTCAATCATGCCTTTTTGCGCTAAACTGATTTGTAAAGCATCGTAAGCGTTATCTGCTTTAGGCTCAGTCTCTATTCTGACGGTGCGTTTGGTGAACACTTCAGCTTTTCCTTTGTACTCGCCAGTATCAGAGTCAAAAACTTCTAGCGCACACAGCAAAGGATATTTACTGTCCTCGCTGAAAGCCAGCTCATTCGCGCGCTTTGTGAAAAATCCGTATTTCTGCACAAAGTAGTCATAAGACTGTTCCAAATGCTTCTGTTGTTCAGAGATAGCTTCGTCTGTAGCACTCTTTGACTTCATTAAATCGTAGAGCTTTAACAGTTGATCTCGGATAGGAAGCATAGCTCTTAGACGTGTTTCAGCCATCTTGTTTTTGGGGGTGTGCAGTTTTAACAATCCGTTCACGCGATACCAAATCTTACCTTGATGAATCACAAAGGCATAATTAGGAGTGCTTTCCAATTCATCCGGCAACAGGATAGTTCCTTCTTCTTCAGAATCATCAACCTGTGCTTTTTCGTACTTAACCGCTAAACTGCTCAGCCTTTTGTTAAGTAGAGCAACGTCTAAATCACCTTCGACTGTCAGTATATCGTGATATTGACCGGAAACAACCGTTTCAGTGCCGAGAATGTTTTCCGGATGGTCGGAAAAGTACTGATTGCAATGGTAATTCAATACAAGGTTCAGAGACTTTTTTGTGTATTCGCGTGTGCGTTGAAGAGAATCTACAAATTTAATTGAAGATTCTTCTCCATTACTCTTCTTACGAAGAACAAGTAGATCGGAAACAACTTTGGTATGTGCATCACCGAATACATTATTAGGAAACCGCACCGCACCGATGAGCTGTGCGCGCTCGTTGATATACTCACGCGCCTTTGATTCATTTCTGTCAAGCGTATTATGCTCTGTAATGACGATTATAAAACCGCCGCTACGCGCTTTATCTACAGCTTTACAGATAAAATAATCGTGAATACTAAGATTGAGCTGGTTATACGCCGGATCATTTACCTTATAGGTTCCAAAAGGTACATTTGAGATTACAAGGTCATAGAAATCGTTAAAGAGATCTGTGCCTTCAAATCCCTTGTGCATGATTTTCGCCTTGGGGTAGAGCATCTTAGCAATACGAGCCGAAATATCGTCAATCTCAACACCATAAAGGGTTGAATTCTCGTACATGTCCTTCGGCATCATACCGAAAAACTTACCTGTTCCACAGGAAGGCTCTAATACTCTGCCACCCTTGAATCCAGCGTTTGAAAGCATCATATAAATGCTCTCGATAACAGATAAAGGTGTGTAGTATGCTGTAAGAGAACTGTCACTCGCTGCCTTGTATTCGCGCCCAGTGAGAGCTTTTGCAACTGAGGCATAATTACTGTCGTTCTCTTTAAAAACATCAGAGAGACCGCCCCAACCGCTAAAACGTGCAAGTACAACTTGTTCATCCGGTGTAGCCGATCTCTTCTCGCTTTCGATTCTTTTTACTGTTTCGATAGCTTTGAGATTTCTCGCTACTCGTTCGCCTTTTGTTCGATATTCTTCCTCCGAAGTTTCATAATGGAAATCTAAAGAGGGGAGAGGCGAGGGTTTTACGGATTCACGCTCATGTTTCGACTCAAGGGTTTCAGTAGGAATGAGTGATACGGGTTCGTTGTCTTCGTGTTGTGCCGCTTTCACATCCGGAATATGCGTTTTTCGCTGAATGAACGGCTCGATCTTATCGATAGGGAACACTTGACAGATATCCGTGTTATAAAGTTTCGTAAGCTGAGTATCACAGGCAACAACTGTATTGTTTTTTGTGTCTACTTGTTTGATTCGATAATTGTTACCATCGAGATCAAAGCAAGCATCCTTCATCCATGATTTATCATCGGACGGATTGATATCAGCTAAGCACTCTACTACATCCTCTGTGCTATCAAGCACAATTGTGTTTTCATCTTCACCTGTCATTAAATCAAACAGGTTCATAGCAAAAAGACTTGCGTCTGCAGCCGCTTTTCTTCGTGCCATTTTTTTATCCTCCTTTTAGATGGAACAATGCCCGACTATTTAGCCGGGCATTGTTCTGTTTATCTTATTCTTCTGTTAAAAATCTCCTTTCACAAAAGGAAATTCGAAATGGTGCCATTCATGGAGCTTGTTGATAGCCGTCTCTCTCACCTCAGCGGCAAGTTGAATGATGTCGCTTTCATCAAGCTCTTCACCAAAGAAACCTTCTTTAGCAAACTTCTTGATAAAATCAACAGCGATATCATCCATCCCATCCCAATAATGGACGTTTGATTTCTTATCTGTCGATACTTCGGAATATCGCAGATATTCTTCAACGGTCATGTAAGTACCGTTGAATCCCGGTCTGTCGTCTTCGGGACGCTTAGTGAAATCTATGTATCCATCAGGGCCGAGGTCGATTTCTTTCGAAACAAGGATTGTTCCGGCGTGATTTACACGGACGTATTCTTCCAATGTTGCGAAGCAAAAGACATCGGGATATTCATCACCTTCCCGCAAGTCATATTGATATAAACCTTCGGGAATTTCATCGTTAATACGTTCTTCTGAAAAGAGCGCTACGAGACCGAGAAGCCAGACAACTTCCCATTTTGCTTTTTTGTCAATCATGGCAACCTCCTATAACTTTTTGGCGATATCATTTACCGATACTACTCGCCATTCGTTCTCTATGATTTCTCCTGTTTCTTTCGCCCACTTTAAAAACTCAGGCGAAAGTCCATAGAAGAAGATCTGATCGTCTTCACTCTCGATAACATCGAGAGAGCTTTTGATGATAACATTTTCAGAAATGGAACCATCATCTACCCATTGAATGTTACAACTAGTATACATGTTCTTTCCTCCTTAAACATCTCTTGAGTTAAACTCTTTGAAGTATTCCTTTCGAGCAGCTAAGTACGCCTGTCGGTGAGTATCGTCAAAGTTCAACTGATCGAAATAATCGATAGGATCATCAGCGTCGTTGTATCTGATCCTGCCAAAGCAGCTGAGTACATCCCAATTTCCTTGATAGGAATTGTAGCCGTATTCATGATTCCACATCTCCTGTAGAAAAGCGTTTTTTAAGAAAGTGAAATCATTATCAGCTTCTTGGCGACGTTTGCAAAGCTCTGCGTAAAGAAGAATGAGCTTCTCCGCAAACTGAAAACAGGAGTTTGCATAATACCCTTGAGCGATTGGACTGTAGATCATCTTTTCGGATTTAATCCGATCCTTGATTGCTTTACGCTCTTCGTCACTACCGATAAAATAGATCGAGATATAGTTCTCTCTCATACTGTAGTGGTTACTGAGAAAATAATCTTTACGAGAGTATTCCTCATAGGAAGCTAACGGGGCGATCAACTCTGCCTCTGTGAACAGCACGTTATTCAAAGATTTGATATAACATTCTTTAAGCTGTTCGTGAGTCTTTCCGGGGTGATGCACCTCGTAGTCAGAAGCGTAGCAGATGTGATGATGGTTTGCATAGACAAGTACGCTGTATCCGAAATAACCGCCGAAATCCATTAAATAAACATCGTGATCTTTAATGGCCATGTGTTCACTTGACAGTCTTTTGGCTTCGTCTTCGCTGATTGCTCGGATCTGATCAATATTCCATGTTCGAGATTCCGTATTGTTGCTCATAACAACCTCCTAAACAATATCGTAACAAACATAAGGGTCATCCATGAAAATGTTGTTATCATAATACCCAAATTTGAGCATAAGTTCCTTGACGATTTCATCAAGTTCTTTTTGCTCTTCTTCTTTGAGTATGCTAAGAATTTGTTCACGAGGAACATTTTCTGAGCAAAGCCAAATGATACCCGAAAGCACGTCTACTGTTAATCCGTTTGAATTCCCCTCAAACAACTTATTTCGCTGTTCAGAGGAACCTGCTCGAAACCAATTGTTGGTTTCGAGCAGATCTGCTAATCTTTTTTCTGTTATCACGCTCACGATTATTCCTCCTTAACTTTCATGGGTACCACAATTGCCGAAAGATCAGAATTATAGATCTCAAGAGGCTTAAGAGGACTTGTGAACTTGAATACAGTCTTGTCTTCAGAACAGTTCTTTAACGTGTTCAACAAAGCGTCTGGATTGAGACCAATAACAACATCTTCATCTAAAAGAGTAGTTTTCTCTATGCTCACCGTGTCCTCAAACCTTGTTTTCTCATTTGCATAGCTACAAACGATTTCGTCCTTTTTGACGGTAATCTTCATCGGAGCAGATTTAGAAGCGTTCAATACGCAAATCTGCTTGATTGAAGAAGAAAGCTGATTAGTGTCTACGGTAAAGGTGAATTTTCCTTTGTTTACAAAGCTATCATACATGATAGGGTTGCCTGTATAAAGACTGCCCTGGATAATTGTTGCTTCATCGGTTACAAAAATAGCTTTTGTGTGGTTTTCGTTAAAACCGACAATTACTGTTTCTGCAAAATCGATAATACCCAGAATTTTGATTACTTCTTGCGGAATAGATAGGGTGAAGTCTTTTTCAGCAGTATCAACTCTGTTGCTTACAACGGCGGCTTTAAAACCGTCAATTGCATATGCAACAATATTACCGCTGCGAGCGATTAAGTGAGCTGCCGTATAAATGAGTTTTGCGTTGTTATCCGAGATAGCATAAGAGCATTTTGAAATAGCTTGCTTAAACCACTCTGCGTTGAGACGCTGCATAGAAGTAGCGTCTGCTTTCAAAATTTCGGGATATTCATCAGCCGGCTGTGTTGTAAATTCAACCTTGTTTTTCTTCCTTTTTCCTCCGTCGACAACGATCTCAATGAGCTTATCGCTGATAAGAGAAACATCAACCGAGGTGCCGATGGCCAGATTTTTGAGAAATCTGTATGCCATTTCCGGTAAAATGAAATCAGTTATCGGAAGATCCGGAGCTAAACCTAATTCCTCGGTGGTGAGCTTAAAACTCATGTTGAGCGTTCGATTAGCCGCCTGCATCAGCCCTGATGACTTAATAAGAATCCCGTTAATTAAGTTATTGTCGCTCTTTCCGATGGAAGAAAGAATATGATCCATAACTGAGATTTTTTTGATTAAGTTCTTTGTGATTGTGATATTCATAATTTATTCCTCTTTTCTTTTTAATTATTTTAAGGCGGCAGTATTATCTGCCGCCTTAATGATTTCAGCTTTGTAAGAAACAACACAAAACCCGTAATGATCTGAAAGATAGTTAGTTATTGAATCGTTATAATCTCCGATAATAGCTTCTATCATTTCATCTGTAGGTCTGTAGATCCTTACATTGTTAGGAATGCCGAGTGACTCAGGGAATTTACCATCCGTATCCCAATCTATATTTGTACATTTTATATACATATTAGATGTTCCTCCATTAACACAAAACGTATTAAAGATACAGAGAGTGCTTTACCCGATCGTTAACTTCAGCTCGTTTTGCGTTATTGAACCGCTCAAGAGTACCAACGAGGTATCCCGTGATGCGTCTGATACGCTGAATGGGAACACTGTCGTAGGAATAATCGACATCAAGATTCTCACCATCTACAATAGTGAAAGTGAGTGATTTGAATTCTTTGTCCGGATGCTGCTCGATCATCTGATCTACAGTAGCGGAAATTTCATCATCGCTCATTTTCCCGTTGATAACACGGATTTTGATATCCTTGTATACCATATCAACGTCACCGTTAATGAAATCCATCAACGATTCCATAACCATGTCGTTAGTGACAGTGCCGCTTTCCTCATAATAAAGCAGCTTCTTTGCGATCTCGGTTTGTGCTTCGTAATCATTACGAAGAAACGCATCGCGTAACTGTGTAATATAATACTCAGGTTTCATATCTTTTCTCCTCATATTATTAAGATTTGGTAGCGGATTCGATTATGTTTTCTACAACTTTCAAAGCATCATAGTATGAAATAGATACTTCATCTTCTGTGCCGAAGTTGTAGACATACGTTGAGCCGATAAGTCGTTTGTTTGTATTACACCCACGATAAACCGCTCTCAGAGCAAGTATTTCTTCAGGCGTGAATTCGCGTTGGCTCACTTTTTCACCTTCTTCCTTTATCATCTTCGTCAATTTTACGAAGATATCTCAGAGCATCGCTTAGTTTAGATAAAACAAATTCTTTATCTGTTTGACTAAGAAATTGATCGTCGTTGATAAGAAGGAAAGCGTTGTGAATAACCTCGCGAGCGGTAGTTGTTCTGTCATATTTTTTGATGATAATACTATCATCACTGACGGACACTTCCAGCGGGTTATTCTCAGTTAAATTGAGTTTTCTCCGAATATCTCTCGGAACAACAAGTCTACCGAGATCATCGATCTTTCTGATAAAAGAATTATCCGACATAAGAATTCCTCCATGATAGAATTAGGCAGCCGCTCGATTATGCAATAATTGCTTTTGAAGCAACTTACCATATTTTTCTGCGGCTCTTCTTACATTATCCGGTGCTGCCTGATTCTTAGCCAATCGGCATTGAACGAGATTAATATTACCGTCCGCAAGTAATTTGAACTCGCATGTGCAATATGATTTTTCTTCCTTGTGTCGAAGAAAAACAATGATTGATTTAGACGCCACCATTGCATCAAAGTAAGATGCACCGCCGACACAGTTGTGCTGGTTGTTACCCTCAACGATAAAATCGTTGTGGCAATGAGGGAGTACTGCAATCATACCGTCGATGCGGTATTTATCCAAGGAAGCGAGTCCGGCAACGAACTTTTTAAGCTGTTGCTCTTTCATTTCCTTTTCGCGTTTTTTGTGCAGTTTGTACTCCGCCATATACCACTCTACAGCTTCATCATGCTTCTGCTTAATGTTCTTCAGCGGTGGGAACACCCACGACTTCCCAATCAATGGTGTCTGAGCCATTTCCGCAGCCTTAGAATAGTTTGCGATATAATCATACCACAAACTAAATTGATCTCTATCATACACATGATGAAAATAACTGCTGACTTGTGCAACAGTTGCGCCGGTCATTTTGAGAGCTCTACAGAAGTTGCCGTAAATATAAGGGCCACACTTGAGGCTCTCGATGAACGCCTTCGGACTTTTCCGCTCTGATGTTGAGCGGAATTCATTGTATCGACATAACTCATATCCGCTAAACTGCTTTTCTTTGAACAGTTTAGCGATGTTTCCATCTACCATCAGAATGGTATTAGGTGTTGTGCCGGCTTTGTTAATATATGTCGAACTTTTAAAATTGCTGTAAGCAAAGTGAGCCAAATCTTTTGAATAGCCTGCGGAATTAAGGATCTGTGCTAACTCTAATCCACTCGAATTATAAGTCAGCGCCTCCTCCCAGCGGTATTCATTGTTCCACTCGCTCAAAACAATCTTTTTCTGCTTGTATGAAAGCAAAGAAAAATTCGAATACGGATAGAGCTTTTCGTTGTTCCACCAAAGCTGAGGATCACCGGTACCGAAAGTGTTGGGATACTTTTTTTCATTTCTCCAAACACTGTATCCGTACTTAATATCCTTGATATACATATAGTAACCATTGTCGGTTAAATCAAGAATATCTCGCTCGTATTCATACCAGTCGTTCTTTATTGAACGATCATGCCAAATACGCAGGACAAAGTGACGAATCACGATCTTTCCATCCATTTCAGAGTAGAGTGAGTAGCCCTTTTCTCTGACCCATTTATGGGAATGAGAAGAAACTGCTTCAAGGCTGTGATGACAGTGAGGGCACTTATACGTGCGACCCTGTACCAGCTTATCCGCTACGTCGATATCCTGTTCGCAGTACTGGCAATAGCCACGATGACGGTCAGAGGTATCAAAAACGATGCGGGAGAGGTCTCGACGACACCAACTCTTGAAGTTTGAAGGGATAGGGGAGAGGTTTGCAAACATAGCGTTTGTTTCAATAGAACGCTTGCGCGCGTTTTCAACAGAACGCTTTGCAGAAATGCGCCCTTTGAACCCCTCGACTTCTGTTCTCCATAACGTGTTAGGATCGAAACTGTTTGACCGTTCGAAAAAGTCAACAATGGCTGAAAGATTAATCTGAGCTAACCCTTTGCCATATGTCGCGTCCTGGTAGTGCTGTTGCTTAAACCATTTACCGGTATCAATCTCTATTGAGATTACTTCTCCTGTTTTCCGGGTGAAGACAACAGCATAACAGCCCTGTTTTTTGAACAGGGCTGTCGTAAGTAATCTTTCGTTACAGATTCGGCGAATATCAAATACCGCTACTCGAGTGATTTCTGATTCCACTTCGCGGAATAACGATGTTACGATCTCCGGCGCTTTTACCTTCTCGGCAAAAGCACGGAGAGCTTTTTTATTGAATTTTTTTGTCATATTTATCCCTCATATGTTTGTATTATGGTTTCTATTCTTGCCATATCGTTGTAAGAATAGGTTTTCTTATCTCCTGTTTCATTTTTGAGGATGGAAACAGTGCGTTCAGGGTGAATATTTAGATATCTTTTGATGCGGTTCATAGCTGATTGATGTGTTCCGCACCACATAGATAGTCTATCTTGATCGCCGTCGCTTCTCAAAGTGTAACCTGTCCAGCAAAAGCTGTCATAGTTTTCTTCAACAAACTCATGGAGCGTAAAGACAAACTCGACGCCAAGGTCGCTCATAGCCTTATACGCTTCTTTTGAGTCGTACAAGGTTTTGAACGTGCCAAGTTCAGCTTTTTCAATGTCTTTGCTGATATTACCTTCCAGATATACAGTAAGGTAAATACCTTCGCTTGAGCCAAACTCAACTCGGAAAACGCAATCCCATTCATCAGTATCAACTCTCACTGGATAATTACAACCCAATGAATAGTCGAGAATGGAAGGGAGCAAATCCTTTTCTTTGAGTTTGTTGAAAATGGCATAGAATATATCAGTGGTGGTAAAGTGTTGTTTCGTCATGGTATCACTCCTTGATTTTATCGGCAATCCGGAGGAACAGCCTTGATTTCATCGACGATCTGAATGAACAGATCAGCATTAGGGAACACCTGAACGAGCTGATGTAATGATGATTCAATGCAACGAATGTAGATGGGGGTAACGCCCTTTTCATAGAAGTGCATGAAATCATACAATACCTTCTTTTCAGCTGTATCTTTGTCTTGATACTCAATAAAACAAATACCGCCAGCATAATATCCGCGAATCTCTCCAACGAGTTTGGAGATATTATCGTGGATATTCAACTCCGGGTACTTCGAGGGGATTAAGCAAAAACCGTTATTATAGATTTCTGCGTACAGCTCGACTCTAGGATGTATCTCGCCGCCGTATTCTATATCGGCTCTCAGATAGGGAACACCATCCTCGGTATGAATATAATAGAGCTTTTCTTTATCAGAAACGCTGCTAATATATTCATCTTTTGATACGGTCTTCCATGATATGGTGTTTTCAAAGTGCATTTTGTGCCTCCTTAAGACTTTTCTCGTGTGTGACCGGTAAGACTTTCTAATTCGGAAACGTCAGCGGGGCTGAGGTTACAAGAATGATCAGCGGGAAAATCTTCGTCTTGCGGTTCACAAGTGCCATAACCATCAAGGTAATGGTTGAAATCGTAAAATCTGCAATTCAAGCAAATCATGAAACCCGCTCCTTACATCATGTTGAACAGAGAAATAACGCTTTCATCTGTAGCGGCTTTAGGAGCTGTGGATTTCTTAGAAGAGGTCTTAGGATTCGAGGCCTCCTTCTTGTCTGCTTTAGCTGACTTTGTGGACTTCGCAGTAGTCTTAGACTTCTTCGACTTCGCTTTCTCCTTTGCCTTCTTTGCGTTCTCAGCAGCTTTTGCCTTGCGATCTGCGTCTTCTTTTGCCTTCTGTGCGGCAATATACGCATCATCAAGTCTTAGGTATTCAAGGAACAACTCGATTACCTTGCCTTCGCCGATACCGACAGCTCCGTTGGATACCTTTTTCAGCTTTCCTTTGATATAGTCGATACCTTTATCAAGACTTTTCGACTTTACAAGAAACTGCTTTGCATAATCGTGGGTGTCACGAAAAGCAAAGTGCAACCAACAGTAAATGAATGTTCGCACATCCATGTCGCCGGCGAGCTTATTCTGCGCTGCTCGGACAAGCTGATCGTCATTGAGACGCTCAATGTCTACGATAGGCATGTAAAGCTCAGATTCCTTTAACTCTGCATAGGTAGGAACCTTGAGCGGAGCTTTATCTTTACCTGCCTTGACTTCGTTCGGTGCCAAAACAGCGGTATCAGCGATCGCTTCTTCCGTTGCTTCTACGATAGAAAGCTCAGGATCTGCTTCGGTATCAGAAGACTTTTCATCTACAGCAGGCGTTGTCTCCTCAGTAGAGACTTTTCTTGCAGCCTTGATGTCTTCCTCAAGAGGGTCAAATCCATCTTTGTTTTTGAGTACGTTCTTAAAGGACGACTCCCCGACTACCTCTGCAGGAGAGGGAGCTACTTCTTGATTAAAAATAGAGTTGTTTTCTGTCATATTCTTTTTCCTTTCTTTTGGCACCTCAATAATTGAGGTGGTTATTGATAAACGCTGAAAATTCAGCGTCCTTCTTTCGATTTCTCCGCATTTTCCTTTTGAATGCTTCATAACGCGACACATTTCTCCATTTCTTATAACAGGCGATAATCATATACGCCAAATAAGCCTGGAAGATCAGCGTTCCGCATAAATACATTCTCAAAGTATCTGTTTCTGTCGAGTACGGATTCAGCATAATAAACTTTACCGCACCGGCAAAAAACACGATAGTTGCGAGCACAAAAAGAATCCCGCAAATAATTGCGAGATTCCTATAAAACCTATATGTTTTCACTTTTTCACCTCAATTAATTTCTTTCATATCTATGATGTTTTGGTATTTGCTAAACAGCGGAATACGGATCCCGACTACAGTAAATTCATATTTTTCCCCAACCTTGATTCGGTTATAGAAAGACGACGAATTAAACTTGCCTCGTATCAAATTATCACTGTTTTTGAATTCGTAGTAGTTACCGTTATCATCCTCACAAAAAATCAAGTAATAGCTTGCCTTTTTGTCGTTGATCCTCTCTTTGTCTGTGACCGTAACCGTATAGGTTGTGTCGTTAAACATGGCAAAGAAACTAATCAAAAGGCTGATGATTACCAGAACTACACCGAAAATAATAATTCCTTTTTTCATACTGATTTCTCCTTTTATGATATCTTAAGCAAACTGAGATAGGCGGATACCGTGATAAGAAGCAATATCCGGTCTGAAATCTTCACGGCCGCTGATATAACCAAACAGGTTTGAAAGAATCGGCACAGAGTCGAGATCAACGCCGGGATTAAGACAGGCAGCTAAATCATCAAGATCATCCTGTGTGAATGATTCACTGACGATTATGCGGTCACGATAGGTAGTATCGTCAATAAAGTATGACGAGATATCCATATCATAGAGAGCGTCTACTATTTTTGCCTTTTCCCATTCTGAGCTGACGAAGATGATTGTGTTGCTGTTGTTGATGTCATATTTGATGTTCATTGTGTACCTCCAAGTACATAAAACAGAGCCCTTGTAGGTTTAATGGGATTTTCCCAACTCTGCACTTATTGTTTTTAATGACAAAAGCGGCAGGATCACCCGCCGCCGTGATAGAGTAGGGGAGAACCCCATCTATATTCTGTTATAATATAAAAAAGTGCCCGATTCAGAGAACCGGACACGGCATTTCCCGCTTTGAATAGGCGGTATACTATTGAATTTTTAAGTCACGTCCTTTCCTTTTTGTTATATATAAAAAACGGACTTTGTAAAAAGTC
>Ga0256404_1003610_pt1 | contig 30914 bp, 18 predicted proteins | sample RumenRJG_01DNA_FD_185990 | JGI IMG/M metagenome (GOLD analysis project Ga0256404, IMG submission 185990) | Bovine rumen microbial communities from Lethbridge, Alberta, Canada - RJG_01 | ecosystem: Host-associated > Mammals > Digestive system > Stomach > Rumen | place: Canada: Alberta | collected...
AAATAAGCAAACAAAAGCAGAACTATTTTCATACTTATTTTGCTGATTGATAGGCATTTAAACAAGGCTCATAATTGAGATAACCATCAGAAAGAGGAATTGGGCGGGCATTCGCTGAATAGTTACTGCCCCTCGCGCACAAAAAAAGCGGGACCGTATCTCACGACACTGTCTCGCCTGAAATTAAAACCAATAAAAGAAATAGATTGTTAGTTGCCTAACCCAAAGGGCGGCCGGCCCGGAGGATGACCCGCGGGCGGCTGAGCCCTTTATCGTTTACCGGATGAACAGGAGTTCACGGTACTTAGGCAATGCCCAAAGCTCATCAGCAACCACCAGCTCAAGCTTGTCAATCTGATAGCGGATGGGCTGGAAGAACGTCTCGACGGTGTCGTGATACTTCACGGCCTTCTCGCGCACATCGTCAATCTTGTTGGCGACCTTACGTGCATTGACCATATCTTCCACGTCCTTCTCTATGATGCCGGTGCGTTCGCTGATTTGCTCAATGATATTCATGATACGCTCGGAGAGCTGCTTGCCCTTCTCGGCGCCGTAGATGCTCATGAGGTTCTGCACGTCCTTCGAGATCATCGACTGGTAGCGCGTAGCCACGGGGATGATGTGGTTGAGCGACAGGTCACCCAGCACGCGGGCCTCAATCTGCAACTTCTTGGTGTAGGTCTCCCATTTCACCTCGTTGCGGGCCTCGAGCTCATTCTTCTTCATCACGCCCATGCTCTCGAACATCTTCACGCTGGCGTCGTCGAGGTAACGGTCGAAGATGACCGGAGCCGACTTCTCGGTATCCAAGCCACGCTTCTCAGCCTCAGCCACCCACTCGTCGCTGTAGCCGTTGCCGTCGAAGTGGATCGGAGCGCAGGTCTTGATGTCGTCCTTGACCACCGAGAGGATGGCGGCGAACTTGTCCTCACCCTTGGCGATGAGCTCATCGACGCGGGTCTTGAAGTCGGTCAGGGCCTCAGCCACAGCGGTGTTGAGCACGATCTGGGCGCTGGCGCAGTTGGCCGACGATCCGACGGCGCGGAACTCGAAGCGGTTGCCGGTGAAGGCGAATGGAGAGGTACGGTTGCGGTCGGTGTTGTCGCGCATGATGTCGGGAATCTCGGGGATATCGATCTGCACGCCTTCCTTACCCTTGATGACGAGTGCATCCTTGTCGGCCTTCATGATATGCTCGAGCACGTCACTGACGGTCTTGCCGAGGAATGAGGAGATGATGGCAGGAGGTGCCTCGTTGGCGCCTAAGCGATGGGCGTTGCCGGCGTCCATGATGCTGGCCTTGAGCAGACCATTGTGGCGATAGACACCCATGAGGGTCTCGACGATGAACACGACGAAGCGCAGGTTGTCTTCCTTGGTCTTGCCAGGTCCGTGGAGCAGGATGCCCGTATCGGTAGACAGCGACCAGTTGTTGTGCTTACCCGAGCCGTTGATGCCGTCGAAGGGCTTCTCGTGGAGCAGCACCTCGAAACCGTGCTTGTGGGCCACCTTCTTCATGATAGACATGAGCAGCATGTTGTGGTCGACGGCGAGGTTGGTCTCCTCGAAGATAGGTGCGCACTCAAACTGGTTGGGGGCCACCTCATTATGACGTGTCTTCACGGGGATGCCGAGCTCGAGGGCCTCAATCTCGAGGTCTTTCATGAAGGCCTGCACGCGCTCAGGGATGGTGCCGAAGTAGTGGTCGTCCATCTGCTGGTTCTTGGCGCTTTCGTGCCCCATGAGGGTACGGCCGGTAAGGATGAGGTCGGGACGGGCTGCATAGAGGTCCTCGTCGACGAGGAAGTATTCCTGCTCCCATCCGAGGTTGGACACGACCTTCTTCACGTCGGGATAGAAGTAATGGCAAACATTGGTAGCGGCGACGTTGACGGCGTGCAGGGCGCGCAGCAGCGGAGCCTTGTAGTCAAGGGCCTCACCTGTGTAGGAGATGAAGATGGTAGGGATGCAGAGGGTGTCGTCCATGATGAACACGGGCGATGTGGGATCCCAAGCCGAATAGCCGCGGGCCTCGAAGGTGGAACGGATGCCGCCAGAGGGGAACGACGAGGCGTCAGGCTCCTGCTGGACGAGCAGCTTGCCCGAGAAGTCCTCAATCATGCCGCCCTTGCCGTCGTGCTCGATAAACGAGTCGTGCTTCTCGGCAGTGCCTTCGGTCAGCGGCTGGAACCAGTGGGTGTAGTGGGTAACACCGTTCTCGTCGGCCCACTGCTTCATACCTTTGGCCACAGCGTCGGCAATAGAGCGATCGAGTGTAGCGCCATTGTCGATGACGTCGATCATTTTCTGATAAACATCAGCGGGAAGATACTTGTACATCTTGGCGCGGTTGAATACTTTCTTGGCAAAGTATTCGGAAGGACGCTCTACCGGTGAAATCACCTCTACCGGCTTCTTGCGGGATGCCGACTGTACGGCATCAAAACGTAAATTTGTCATACTTCTAATGGTTGATGATTAAAGCTCTTATTGATTTTATTTTAAGTTGCGCCGGGCCGAAACCCGGTGCAATAGGAATGATACATTAATGATTCAGCACGCCCAACCGGCTGACCGCCTTCGGCTGGAGTGCCCGGGGTGAGCACTCACGGCCGACTGTTTACGGCCGACAGCTTACGGCTGGAGTGTGAAGCCGCAGATGAAGTAGGCTTTCTGCGTGCTGGGGTTGGCCGTGATGCCTGCAAACACAGGGACGGAGAACGACTTGGTGATCTCGATGGCCTTGCTGGCCTTCAGCCCGAGGTTGGTCACGGCAAAGCCGTTGACGCGACTGTAGGATGAGGTGGCGTAAGGCACGGCGCCCACCGTTGCGGTCCAGTCGAGCGAGGCGAGCTTGAACGGTGCGGTAGCCTCAACGTAGGATGAGTAGGCGCGCTTGCCGCTCTTGTTGAGTCCGTCGTTACCGGCGAAGTTGGTGTACCAGTTCAGGGCGACGGGACCGAAGTCGTAGCCGACGTTGGCCTCATAGACGTGGAGCGTACTGTGAGCTCCATACGAGAAATACTTCGCGTCGTCGTAAGCGTCACCCGAGTAGTTGTTGACGCCCTTGTTGAACCAGTAGTCGGTCACACCCACGTGAAAGCCGCCAGTGGTATAGGCCAGCGTGAGGTCAAACTCCTTGGTGTCAGACGGATCCGAGATGCCTACATTTCCCCAAGCGGTGAGCGAGAAGCCCTTGTAGGCTACGCCAAGTGTGGGCTGTACGCTTACATAGCCACAATCCTGACCACGCCAGATGTATTGGTTCACCAGGTCAGTGGCAATGGTTCCTTCTACTTTGTCCTGAGCATTCGCTGCCACGGCTGCCATGCAGACAGCGGCGATGCAAAACAGTCTTTCTACCTTTTTCATAACATTTGATTCTTTAAAGTGAATAAAAAAACGATTCTCTCTGTATGTTGTATTGTTAACTGTTCCTCTCTGTGGCAGCGTCCGGCCCGCGGCGATGCGGTGCTGGGGCCGGCGCCCTCGATTTATCCTTTCTTCGACCAGTCGGCGATGCGCTGCATGGCTTCCTCCACGTCCTCGCGGTTGCCGAATGAAGTGAGGCGGAAATAGCCCTCTCCGCTCGGTCCGAAGCCTACGCCCGGTGTGCAGACCACGCCGCAGCCGTAGAGCAGACGGTCGAAGAATTTCCAGCTCTCCTCGTTGCCGGGCGTCTTCACCCAGAGGTAGGGCGCGTTCTCGCCGCCATAGACGCTGTAGCCCAGTGAGACGAGCGTCTCGCGCATGATGCGAGCGTTCTCCATATAATAATGGATGGTCTGCATGATCTGCTCGTGGCCCTCGGGGGTGTAGATGGCCTCGGCAGCGCGCTGCGAGATATAGCTGGTGCCGTTGAACTTAGTCGACTGCCTGCGCTCCCAAAGTCGGTTGAGGGCGATGCGCTTGCTGCCGTCGAGCGTCGATGCCGACACCTCTTTGGGGATGATGGTGTAGCCGCAGCGTACACCTGTGAAGCCGGCGGTTTTGGAATAGCTGTGGAACTCGATGGCACACTTGCGCGCTCCCTTGATCTCATAGATGGAGTGCGGAATGTCGGGGTTCTGGATGTAAGCCTCGTAGGCGGCATCGTAGAACAGCACGGCATCGTTCTTCAGTGCGAAGTTGACCCACTTGCGCAGCTCCTCCTTCGGCAGCACCGTTCCCGTCGGGTTGTTGGGGTAGCAGAGGTATATCATGTCGACACGGTGGTCGGGCAGTTGTGGTACAAAATTGTTGTCGGCCGTACAGGGCATGTAGGTGATGCTGCTCCAGCGTCCGTCTTTGAACACGCCGGCGCGGCCGATCATGGCGTTGGAGTCGATATAGACGGGATAGATGGGGTCGGTCACGGCCACGGAGTTATCCCATCGGAGCAGCTCCTGAATGTTACCCGTGTCGCTCTTGGCACCGTCGTTGACGAACACCTCGTCGCGGTCGAGATGGATGCCGCGCGAAAGGAAGTCGTTGCGCAGGATGGCGTCGCGCAGGAAGTCGTAGCCGTGCTCGGGGCCGTAGCCGCGGAAGGAGGCTTTGACAGCCATCTCGTCGGTAGCCTTATGCATGGCCTCGATGACGGCGGGGCAAAGCGGCTGCGTGACGTCGCCTATGCCAAGGCTGATGACGCGCACCTGGGGATGCTGGGCCTTGAAGGCGTTAACGCGCTTGGCCACGTCGGAGAAAAGGTAGCTCCCCGGAAGCTTCAGATAATGTTCGTTTACTAATGCCATAATCTATTCGTGTTTCTTTTAATTGGTTAAAATTTCTTTGTGATGAACCATCAGGTGCGCGCCCCCGCCTCGTCGTTTTACGGCATCGGCGCCGGTGACTTTATTCCGGCAGCGGAATCTCGCCCTCGAAGGCGAAGGCCGCCGGTCCGGTCATATATACGTGGTTGTCGGCCTCGCTCCAGTTGATATGCAGTGTGCCGCCGTCCATGACGATGTCGCACGACCGCTCATCGTCGGTTCCCTTGGTCAAGCCGAGGCTGATGGCGGCCACGGCGGTGGCGCAGGCGCCTGTACCGCAGGCCATTGTGATGCCGCTGCCCCGTTCCCAAACGCGGGTGCGCAGGGTGGTCACGCCGTTGGCGGCCTTGAGGGGTTGGGCGAACTCTATGTTGCAGCGCTCAGGGAAGGCCTTGTCGGTCTCCAGCGCCTTACCAATAGCGGTGATGTCGAGGGCGGCCACATCGTCAACGAAACTGACGTAGTGGGGATTGCCCATGCTGACGAACTTACCCATGGCACCATTCTCGCCGATGGTGGCGGGCAGCAGGTGCGCCTCAAGCGCGGAGGGCACTGCGATGTCGGTGTAGCGGCCGGTGAACTGCTCCGGCACTTCGAAGCGCGGCTCAAGCATATCGACGGTAACGCTGTCGACGGTCTTCCTGCCGGACGGTTTTGCGTCAGATGCCTGATCGTCGGAGGTCGTTGCTTGTTCGTCGGAAGAACTCAGGTGGAGATGTAGCACCTTGACGCCGGAGAGGGTCTCCAGGCGGATGACGGTCTTGTCGGTCATTCCTTTCTCATAGACGTACTTCCCGATGCACCGGCTGGCGTTGCCGCACATCATCGCTTCCGAACCGTCGGCGTTGAAGATGCGCATGGAGTAGTCGGCCTTTGCGGGATCCGACGGTCGTCCGATAAGCACCAGACCGTCGCTGCCAATGCCGAAATGAGGCTTGCTCCAGGCAATGGCCGCTGCGCTTGGGTCAGGAACACTATATAATAAGGTATTGACATATATATAGTCATTGCCTGCGCCGTGCATCTTGGTGAAAGGGATGATTCGTGACATCTTGCTACAATTTATTTCTTTATTATTGTCTTAATGTTTTAATTTACACCGCAAAGTTAACACAAATAGTTATAACGAGCAAGAATAGTTTACCTTTTTTCCTAAAAATTGGTATAAAATGTCAATTTGATAGTAATCGTCTGCTATTTCCTTACAAATGTTAAGGCATCAACGTTACTATCATGACACTTTGAAAGAAAAGCCAAAAAGTTAGTAACAAAAAGTCGTTATCCAGTTGCGTTCGTGGTCAAATTGTCATAACTTTGCGGCTGAAAGCTGACAAAGTGAAAGCATAATAAGTTAAACCAAAAAGAAAAGTTAGTTATGAAGAAGATTGAAGCTATCATTCGAAAGACGAAATTTGAGGAGGTCAAAGAAGCCTTGCTCGCTGCCGACATCGAGTGGTTTTCCTACTACGACGTACGTGGTGAGGGTAAGATGCGGCAGGCGAGAATCTATCGTGGTGTGATGTACAACACCAGCAGCATCGAGCGCGTGCTGATGAATATTGTGGTTCGCGACAAGAATGTCGAAAAGACGGTGAAGGCTATTCAGGAGGCCGCACGCACCGGAGAGATTGGTGACGGCCGCATCTTCATCATTCCCGTGGAAGACACCATCCGCATCCGTACCGGCGAGCGCGGCGATATCGCACTCTATAACGCCGAGCAGGAGAAATAAAGCTACATTTGCAAGGCTGCAAGGGTAATTGCAAGAGAGAACTGTAAAACATTTTTAGGGTAACAAAACAATCACAATATTATGACTATACAAGACTTAAGCGTTTCCATTGATACCGTATGGATGCTATTGGCTGCTATGCTGGTATTCTTCATGCAGCCGGGCTTCGCCCTGTGCGAGGCGGGCTTTACGCGCAGCAAGAACACCGCCAACATCCTCTATAAGAACTTTGTCGACTTCATGATTGGCTCACTGCTGTTCTGGTTTGTGGGCTTTGGCTTTATGTTCGGGTCTGACGGCGCCGGCTTCGTCGGCATGCCCAACTTCGGCGACCTGAGTTTCTATCACAATGCAGCAGGCCTGCCCACCGAGGGCTTCCTCATTTTCGAGACTGTGTTCTGTGCCACCTCCGCCACCATTGTGTCGGGCGCCATGGCCGAGCGTACCAAGTTCTCGATATACTGCGTCTACTCGTTCTTCATCTCCCTGATTATCTATCCTGTCGAGGGTCACTGGACGTGGGGCGGTGGCTGGCTTTGCAATGCCGACGCAACGAGCTTCATGATGCAGACCTTCGGTGCCACGTTCCACGACTTCGCCGGCAGTGCCATTGTCCACAGCGTTGGTGGTGTGCTGGCCTTCCTTGGTGCTGTGGCCCTCGGTCCCCGTTTGGGCAAATACCGCAAGGATGGCAAGAGCAACGCTATTCCCGGTCACAGCCTGACGCTGGCTGCTCTGGGTGTGTTCACCCTTTGGTTTGGTTGGTTCGGCTTCAACCCCGGTTCTCAGCTCGCAGCCTCTGGTGAGGTTAACCGCGTCGCCATCTCTCACGTGTTCCTCACCACCAACCTAGCAGCTGCAGCGGGCGGTTTGGCCACTATGTTTGTCACATGGTTCAAATACGGCAAGCCTTCGTTCTCACTGATGCTCAACGGCGTGCTCGCCGGACTGGTAGGCATCACCGCCGGTTGCGACGCCGTATCACCCTTAGGTGCCATCATCATCGGTGCTATCTGCGGTACAGTCCTGCCCTTCGCTATTGAATTCATCGACCAGAAACTTCACGTTGACGACCCCGTCGGTGCAAGTTCCGTGCATGGCGTCTGCGGTATCCTCGGCACGCTCTTGACGGGTCTGTTTTCCGTTGACGCTGGCGCTCTCTACGGCCACGGCTTCGGTTTCCTCGGCGCTCAGTGCCTCGGCATCCTCTGCATCGACGCATGGGCTGCGGCCTGCGGCATCGTCCTGTTCTACGGCATCAAGAAGACGGTTGGCCTGCGTGTTGACGCCCGTATTGAGGAAGAGGGCCTCGACATCTACGAGCACGGCGAGAACTGCTACAACTCATAATCAGACGAACACCTTCATAAAAATGTACCTATACTAATAACCCTGTTTATATAATAAAACCGCAAGGTGCCTCCGCAATGCCAACGCGTTGCGGAGGTTTTTGTTGGGGGCTGCCGCACAACAGCTGCATAGGGAACACAAGCCCAACAAAGGCAGAAAAAAGCAAACAAAAGGGGTGCAGACTGCCCTTTTATAGCGCTATACAAGATATAAAAAATCTATATGACTGGCAAATCAAGCCTTGACTTAACCCATTGACAATCAACTGAAACCAAAATACGAGGTGTTTTTAATATCTATATCTTTCGTGTTGGGTGGTCGAACGTATTGATATTTTACCTAAATTTGCAACAACCAATTAACAAACCGATAAAACCTTTGTAATGAAAGCCAACCGCATCATAAAAAACACCATAGCCCTGGTGGGTACGTTCGCCACCTTGTTAGTTTGCGCACGCACCTACGCACGCGTCCACACGATGGGCAATGCGACCACCGCAACGACGACGGCCGCCACCACCCCGCTGCTCCTTACCTCGACCGCCGACGGCCAGCAGAGCCTCGTCGCCAGCACCCCCACCGTGAGCAATAAGCCCGCTGCCATGCCGCTCATCCGCTTGATGCCCAACGTCAAGCAGCAGACCATCGACGGCTTCGGCTATGCCATCACCTACAGCACCTGCTACAACCTGCTCCACATGACCAAGGCCGACCGCAAGGCCTTCCTCGAGCGCACGTTCTCGCCCACCAAGGGCTTCGGCGCCAGCTACGTGCGCATCTCCATCGGCTGTAACGACTTCTCCTCTAAAGAATACACCCTCTGCGACAAACCCGGCCTGCAACACTTTGCCTTGCAAAGCGACGAGACCGGCTACGTCATCCCTATATTAAAAGAGGTGTTGGCCATCAATCCCGACATCAAGGTCATTGCCGCACCGTGGACCTGTCCCCGGTGGATGAAGGTGAAGGACCTCGAGTCGCTCAAGCCCTTCAACAGCTGGACCGACGGCCACCTCAACCCGAACATGCGCAAGACCTACGCCCAATATTTTGTCAAATTTATCCAGGCCATGCAGGCCGCCGGCATTCACATCTATGCCGTCAGTCCCCAGAACGAGCCGCTCAACCACCGCAACTGTGCGTCGCTCTATCTGCCCTGGGACGAGGAAGCACCCCTGGTCGCCGACCTTGCGCAAGCCATCAAGCAGGCGGGCCTCAGCACCCTCATCTATCTCTTCGACCACAACTACAACTACGACGACGTAGCGTCGCAGGACGCCTACCCCGTCAACGTCGTCAACGCGCTGGGTCAGATGCAGTTTGAGGGCAACGAGCTCGTCGTTGGCGCCGCTTACCACAACTACGGCGGCCGCGAGGAGGAGCTCGACCGCATCCATGGCCTCATACCCGACAAGCAGCTCATCTTCTCGGAAACGAGCATCGGCACGTGGAACGACGGGCGCAATCTCAAGCGACGCCTCGTCGACGACATGCGCCACGTGGTCATCGGCACAACCAACCGCTGGTGCCGCGCCGCACTGGTGTGGAACCTCATGCTCGACGACCACCGCGGCCCCAACCTCGACGGCGGCTGTCAGACCTGCGACGGTGCGGTCAACATCAGTTCGGCCGACTACCGTACGCTCACGCTCAACAGCCACTACTACATCATCAGTCACGCCTCGGCCGTGGTCAAGCCCGGTGCTGTCCACATCGCCGCGAGCGACCTGAAAGACAAGGTTTTAAGCTACGCCGCATTTCTCAATCCCGACGGCACCTATGGCGTGCTGCTGGCCTCTGACAGCGACGCCGCCCGCGAGCTGACCATCGGCGACGGCCATCGCACCGCCACCATCACCCTGCCCGCCCACAGCGTCGTCAGCCTCCGCTTCTGACGGCGCATCAACGGATGGCTTATAACACATCAAGAGCTCAAAAACTCATAAACTAATAAACTCAGGAACTAATCAACAAATAAACTCATACGACTATGAAACAGCATTTACTTCGTCAAGCCATGTTAGCTGTCACGCTTCTTGCCACGACAGCCTCTTTCGCCTCCACGGTCATTACCCCGGGGACGAGCGTACAGAACCTCAAGCAGGGTGAGACCTACACCTTTGCCGACGCCGACGGCTACTACGTCAACAGCAGTTTCTTCACCAAGAACGCCGACGGCACCTACACCTGCAACGTCATCGACGGCACCTATACCGTCACGGCCGACGCCACACTGAAAGCCCTCACGGTAACACCCGTCACCGCCAACGGTACTGCTGCCACGATGAGCGAAGACGGCACAGGCGCCGTGTATATCTTAGGCACCGGCATTGGCCTGCCCACATCAAGTAATCAACCGGGCTGGACACCCGGTAAGGGCATCGCCATGGCCCCGACCGGCGACCTCACCTATGAGATCACCGGCATCGTAGGCCAAGAGTTTGGCACAACCGTAAACTTTAAGTTCTTCGGCCAGAACAACTGGGGCATCGAGTTCAAAGGCTCGGCAGGCGCTGACTATGCCATCACATCAACCAAGGGATCTCTCGGCGTGGGCACCGGATCAGACGGTCACGACAACGGCAATCTCTTCATTAATACCGGTGCCGAGTGGGCTGTAGGCGACACCGTTACCATCACGCTCGACCTGAGCATGGGCGTGCAGGCCGGTACGCTTACCACCACCGTGAAGAAATCGGCCGTCGTCTTCAACCCCACCGTCAACGGCAACTCCTTCATGAACACGACCTACGGCTACGTCTATCCCGCTTACCTGACGCAGGGTGAGAAACTCACCTTTGCCGGCGCCGATGCCTTTGCCTCAGACAGCTGGTACATGGATCCCGACTTCTTCGAGAAAGACGGCGACAGCTATAAGTTCCTGCCCGTTGACGGCGTCTATGCCATCCTCGCCGACTTCACGCTCAACTACTTCAAGGTGATGCAGGTCGACCCGACCACCTACATGCCCGTACAATACGACACCAACAACGGCGGCGGCAACATCTGGGTCATCGGCAGCAAAGGTATCGGTAAGCCGTCGTATGCCAGCAACGGCCACAACTGGTACACCGGTTATCAGAACGACATCCCATTGGGCCGCATCAGCAACACGCTGTACCGCATGACGCTCAACGTCGGCGAGCAGCTCAACCTGCAGGACATCGACTTCAAGTTCTTCGGCCAGCCCGACTGGTCACCCGTCGAGTTCTCCAAAGCGAAGGCCCCGACGCTCACCGGCACACTGGCTCCTTACTTCAAGGTATCCAGCGACGGCAACGTCAACCTGGCCATCAACGTCGACTCGCTGTCCACCGAGCAGAAGGCCATGCTGTCGTTCGTCAAGTCGGTTGTCTTCACCCTCGACATCACCAAGCCCGCCGCTCCGGTGCTCTCTGTTGAAGCCATCCTGACCGACGGCACCACTACCGGCGTCAAGGCCATCAACGCCGTGAAGCCCGTCAAGGCCGACGACGCCTGGTACACCATCGACGGCCGTCAGTGCAGCCGCAAGCCCGCACAGCCCGGACTCTACATCCATCAGGGCCGCAAGGTCGTGGTGAAGTAGACACACCATGGTTTAATCCACACGATACTTATCCACTCAAAACATCGCAATATGCAAACAATTCACATTCCCCGTCGCTTCCTGCTGTTGGCCGGTACGGCGCTGTTCACTGCCACCACCGCACTTGCCCAGCAGGTGCGGGTCAGCGGACAGGTGCTTGACCAGGACCAGCAGCCCGTCATCGGCGCCACCGTGCGCGTGGTGGGCAGCAAGGATGAAGCCACCGTCACCGACCTCGACGGCCGCTACAGCCTGCAGGCCGACAAGAACGCACGTCTCGAGATATCCTACATCGGCTTCAAGACCGAACAGGTGAAGGCCGGTCAAAACACACGCGTCACCCTGAAAGAGGAGATGAACACCCTCGGTGAGGTCGTCGCCATTGGTTACGGCTCCGTACGCCGCGCCGACGTCACCACCGCCGTGAGCTCCATCTCGGCCGACGACCTCGACACGCGGCCCATCGTCTCGGCCGCTTCGGGCATGCAGGGCAAGGCCGCCGGTCTGCAGATATCACAGGCCAACGGCGCCCCTGGTTCGGCACCCACCATCCGCGTGCGTGGTACCACCTCGCTCAACGGTTCCAATAACCCGCTCTACGTCGTCGACGGCGTGCCCGTGAGCGACATCGACTTCCTCTCGGCCGACGACATCGACAACATGCAGGTGCTCAAGGATGCCTCCTCGGCAGCCATCTACGGTTCGCGCGCTGCCAACGGCGTCATTATCATCAACACCAAGAAGGGTAAGGCCGGCGTGGCACGCGTCTCGCTCAATGCCCACTACACCTTCAACGGCGTACGCGACAACCAGGACCCGCTCAACACGCAGCAGTACTACGACCTCATTCAGGACATGAACGATCAGGGCGTGCTCAACCTCAAGTTGCCTGAGGGCCTCACCGACCAGACCGACTGGAAGAAGGAAGTCTACCGCACCGGACACGTGCAGGACTACCAGCTCTCGGTGACCAATGGCACCGACAAGCTGCGCTACTACCTCTCGGGCGGCTACACGGGTGAGGACGGCGTCATCGTCTCGTCCAACTTCAAGCGCTACAACGTGCGCGGATCAATCGACAACGACATCAACAAGTGGTTGACCATCAACGCCGACGGCGCCTACTCCGACTACACCTACAAGGGTACCAACATCATCTCGGGTACCACGGCAAGCCGCGGCGGCGTCATCCCTTCAATCCTCGCCACCCCGACCTACGCCCCCGTCTGGGATCCCGAAAAGCCCGGCCAGTACTACAACAACTTCTATGGCGCCAACGCCGACTCGCCTATCGAGAACATCGCACGCTCAAAGGACGGCAAGCGCCAGTACAACAAGCTGTTGCTCACCGGCAAGGCCATCATCACCCTGATGCCCGAGCTGAAGTTCACCTCGTCGCTCACGTTTGACCGCAGCAACAGCCTCGAGACCTACTTCCTCGACCCATCATCGACGCGTCAGGGCCGCAACGACAACGGCGACGGCAACGACAACCGTTCGACCGGTACCGTATGGACCTTCGATAACACCGCTGACTGGAAGCATAAGTTCGGCCGCCACGACCTCGACTTCATGGTCGGCTCATCGTGGACCCACAGCAAATACAGCAACAACTACATCTCCGCCAGCGACTATGCCAATGCCGACATCAAGACGCTCAACGCCGCCAACAAAATCAGTTGGTCGGGCACGGGCAGCGGCGCCTCGGAGTGGAGCATCATGTCATACTTCGGTCGTCTGCAGTACAACTACAACTCCACCTACATGGTCACCGCCAACCTGCGTGCTGATGGCAGCTCGCGTCTGGCCCCGGGCCACAAGTGGGGCTGGTTCCCCTCGTTCTCAGGCGCCTGGCGTGTGAGCAACGAGAAGTTCATGAAGAACGTGCCTTGGATCAACGACCTGAAGATTCGTGGCGGCTGGGGACAGACCGGTAACCAGAGCGGACTGGGCGACTACGCCTACCTCGCCATGTACAGCTTCAACCGCATCCAGTGGTGGGAGGACGGCAACAACCACGCCGTGCCTACCCGCACGCAGTCGTCGCTCTCCAACCCCGACCTCACCTGGGAGACCACTACGCAGACCGACCTCGGCTTCGACCTCACCGTACTCGACAACCGCTTGACGCTCTATGCCGACTGGTACTATAAGAAGACCACCGACCTCATCATGAACATGACGTTGCCCGCCGGTTCGGCCGCAGCCCGCTCGCTGGCCCGCAATGGCGGCACCATCGTCAACAAGGGTATGGAGTTCACCATCAAGAGCCACAACCTCGTGCATGCCTTCAAGTGGGATACCGACTTCAACATCTCCTTCAACCGCAACAAGCTGAAGAGCCTCTCGCTGACGCCCGTCTATTGGGGTGCCCGCACCAACGACAACGTCAACCAGTACGTCGTGCGCAATGCGCCCGGCCATCCCCTCGGCGCCTTCTGGGGCTATGTCAGTGAGGGCGTTGACCCCGAGACCGGTGACCTCATCTATAAGGATGTCAACGGCGACGGCGTGGTGACCAGCTCCGACCGTACCTACATCGGCGACCCGAACCCCGACTTCACGTTCGGCCTCTCCAACACCTTCTCGTGGAAGGGCTTCTCGCTGAGCATCCTCATCCAGGGCTCCTACGGCAACGACATCTACAACGTCAGCCGCATGGAGAGCGAGGGCATGTTCAACTCCAACAACCAGAGCACTGGCGTGCTGCGCCGCTGGCGCATCCCCGGCCAGATTACCGACGTACCGCGCGTGGGCTTCAACCAGCAGAACTCCACCTATTACCTCGAGGACGGTTCCTACCTCCGCGTCAAGGACATCTCGCTCAGCTACGACGTGCCGCGCAACATCTGCAAGAAGATTTACCTGCAGCGCCTCACGCCTTACGTCTCAGTCACCAACCTCATCACCTGGACCGGCTACAGCGGCCGCGACCCTGAGGTCAACCAGGAAGGCAACAGCGGCGCCGTGCAGGGCATCGACTGGGGCACCTATCCCCTCTGCCGCTCGTTCGTCATGGGACTGAAAGTGGAATTTTAGAAGCCTCACAACAATACTATAAAAGCATCTCACTATGCAATACATAAAGTTTAAACACTATCGCACCACGTTCACTGCCGCAGCCGCAGGCCTGCTGTTGCTCGCCTCGTGCTCGCTCGACCGTGATCCTATCGCCAGTGCCTCGGAGCTGACGGAAGGCAGCCAGACCGACACCACGACCGCCGTGCTGAAAGACAAGGCCGCCGCCGAGAGCCAGCTCACCGCCATCTATCAGCTCTTCCGCAACAGGCAGGAGCACATGCACCTCGACTACGTGCTGCTCGGCGACTCCCATTCCGACAACGCCTATGCCGGCACCACCGGTCAGGAGACCATTCCATTGGAGACCAACGCCCTCGACGCCGCCACCGGCACCCTGTCGCGTGACTGGACCCGCTACCTCGAGGATATCGCCAAAGCCAATGTGCTCATCAATGGCGTTGAGCCGCTCCATCAGAACGGACAGCTCAACGATAACGAATACCACCAGCTGAAGGCGCAAGGCGAAATCTTCCGCGCCATCTGCATGTTCCGTATGGCAAGGATGTGGGGCTCATTCCCCGTCATCACCAAGATTGCCAGCACCATCACCTCGAAGAACATCGAGGAGGTGTATCCCACCTACTATCCTCCGCGCTCTACCGAGGAGGAGTGCTACCAGCAGATTATCAGCGACCTGGAGGATGCCGAGCAGTATGCGCCCGACTTCGACAGCGCCGACCGCACGCTGATGACCAAGACGGTGGCTCAAGCCATGCTCTGCAAGGTATACGCCGAGACCGCCGTACAGGACTACGACAAGGTCATCGCCTATGCTGAAAAGGTGTGCGCCACTGACGGACTCAAGCTGGAGCCCGACTTCGCCACGCTCTGGGGCTGGGACGACCAGAAGAAGGACTGCGTTAAGCGCAACACCTCTGAGGGCATCCTCGAGGTGCATTGGTACACTGGCGCAGGCAACTGGGAAAGCTGGATGTACGGCCGATGCCTCGAGGACTACGACAACAGCTTCACCTGGGCCAAGTGGGTGACGCCGTCACGCGACCTCATCAAGGCTTTCACCGACGAGGGCGACACCACGCGCCTCAACCAGACCGTCGTCTACTACTCCTGCAACTGGAGCAACTACTACCCCTCGTCTCACTACGCTTTCATGTATAAGCTGCGCTCGGGCTATAACAATGAGTACTACCTGCGTCTGGCTGACATCATCCTGCTCGAAGCCGAGGCCTATGCCCACAAGGGCGAACTGCAGAAGGCCGCTCAGCTGGTCAACATCATCCGCAAGCGCGCCAAACTGCCCAACCTCACCTCAGCCGCCACTGCCTCTCAGGAAGCCATGGAAGACGCCGTACTCAAGGAGCGTCGCCTCGAGCTGGCCTGCGAGGGCGAGCGCTGGTACGACCTGCGCCGCGCCGGCAAGGTGGAGGAAGTCATGAACTCGCTGCCGTCGCGCGACAGTGGTCACCTGCCGCTGGCCCGCCAGTACACCGCCAACAGCTATCTCATGCCGATACCGCAGACGGCACTCGACGAGAACGAGAACCTCATACAGAACCCGGGCTACTAAGGCTCAGCACCCTTTCATAAATGCAACAACAATGAAAACAACATTTATTATAAGCGCCTGCACCGCGCTGCTCCTCGCAGGCTGTGCCGTCGACAGCGGCTTCGACATCCATCCGAAAGAGACGAAGTCGGCCGACACCGCCGTCAACCTGAAGCCAGCCACCGGTGAGGCCGTCATACTCACCACCACAGCCGACAGCGTCAACACGCTCTACCGTGGCACTATACCCACCATCACCGGCACCAACATGGCGCCGACGACCATCCAGATTGATCCGTCGACGACCTATCAGACCATCGACGGCTTCGGCTTCGCCCTCACCTATTCGTCGGCTTACAACCTGATGCACATGAGCCAGGCCCAGCGCACGGCCTTCCTCAAGCGCACCTTCTCGCCCACCGAGGGCTACGACGTGAGCTACCTGCGCATCTCCATCGGGTGCAGCGACTTCTCGAGCCGCGTCTACACCCTCTGCGACACCGAGGGCATCGAAAACTTCGCCCTGCAGAGCGACGAAACCGACTACGTCATCCCCGTGCTCAAGGAGATTCTCGCCATCAACCCCAACGTGAAGATCATCGCTTCGCCCTGGACCTGCCCACGATGGATGAAGATTGGCGAGGACCTCAAGACCGCCTACAACAGTTGGACCGGTGGCCGTCTGCGCCCCGCACGCCGCTCGGTCTACGCACAGTATTTCGTCAAATTCATCCAAGCCATGCAGGCTGAGGGCATCAACATCTACGCCGTCACCCCGCAGAATGAACCGCTCAACAAGGGCAACTGCGCCTCACTCTACATGCCGTGGGAAGACGAGGCCGCCTTCGTGCGCGTACTGGCCAAGACCTTCCACGACAGCGGACTGACCACGAAGATCTACCTCTACGACCACAACTACGACTACAGCGGCATCACCGACCAGACCGACTACCCCATCAAGGTGTACAACCGACTGGGCAACGACTTCGACGGTGCCGACCTCGTCGTGGGCTCAGCCTATCACGACTACGGCGGATTCAACACCGAACTGAGCGACATCTACAGTCAGGCGCCGAAGAAGGAGATTATCTTCTCTGAGTCGAGCATCGGTACGTGGAACAAGGGCAACCTGCTCGCCAACACCCTCGTGCAGGAGATGCGCGACATGGTGCTGGGTACGGTCAATCGCATGAGTCGCGCCGTCATCGTGTGGAACCTCATGCTCGACGACAAACGCGGACCTAACCTCGACGGTGGCTGTCAGACCTGCTATGGTGCTGTCGACATCAATTCGTCCGACTACTCCACCCTGCACTACAACGGCCACTACTACGTCATCTGCCAGAGCGCTGCCGTCGTTGAGCCCGGTGCCGTGCGCATCGGCGTCACCCGCGACACCGACAACAGCGACCTCACCCACGCCGAGTTCCTCAACCCCGACGGCACCTACGCCTCACTGCTCTGCAATGCCGGCAGTACCGACGTCAAGGTCACGCTGAGCGACGGACAGAAGTATTTCCAGGCCACGGTGCCTGCCTACAGCGTCGTTTCGCTCAAGTGGCAGCGATAAGCCAACACTAATTCCTTACATCAAAAACACGATTATGAAATTCAATAAGTTCATCACATATCGACCGGTGTTAGGGCTGCTGCTCCTGGCCGTGCCCTTCGTCATGGGCGCCTGCAGCGACGACGACAGCGACGGCGAGGGTAAGCCCGTCATCACCGTCGGCGACATCCAGCCCGCCTATTTCGGCGACTCCATCACCGTCAACGTCAACTGCTCCGACAACGTGCCCCTCTCCACGCTCAAGGCCTCGCTCAACTACAGCCAGGAGGAGGTGGAGAACGTTACGCTGCGCACCAAGGAGAACGGCGACTATCAGGTTAAGCTCTATATACCTTACTATAAGAACATACCTGACGGCGACGCCACGCTCCACCTCACGCTGCAGAACATCAAGTTTGCCAAAGCCGAGCAGGATATCTCCATCCCCGTGTCGCGGCCTAAATATGACCACCTCACGCTCTACGTCGACGCCAACACGCAGTACCGCATGACGCCCGACGCCGACAATCCCTACCTGTTCCGCTGCACCGTCAACAGCCCCAACAGCACCGTTGTCCAGGCCCACGTCATCGCGCCGGCCTATGGCAGCAACGGCAATGAGGTGACGTTCTCGCAAAGCACTTCCGGCTCCACCATCACCGAGCAGAGCGGTGACCCTATCCCGTTCACCGGCACAGCCAAGGGATCATTTGAGTGCACGTTCAACACGCTCACCTATGAGTACACGCCGGTCTACGACCCGGCCAAGGCACCGCAGGAGATTCAGTTCTCCGAGACGCAGCTCGAATACGACGGCAGCTTCACCCAGGGCCGGAAATATATCTTCTCGGTACCGGAGGCCTTCCAGCAGTACATGTCGCTGTTCTGGATTGACCCCGACTTCTTCACAGCCAATGGCGACGGCACCTATACGTTCAACGCTGTCGACGGCAACTACCACCTGAAGGTGAGCACCGACCGCATGGCCTTACTCGTGTGGGCTATCGACGCCAACAAGAACCCGCTGAAGTTGGACGCCGACGGCTCCGGTGCCCTCTGGCTCATCGGATCCGACGGACTCGCCAAGCCGGCTTACTCCTTCATCAAAGGCCAAGGCTGGTGGACCGATACCGACCACGCCATCTGTCTGGCTCAGGTACAGCCGAAGGTGTATCAGCTCACATTGGTCATCGGCAAACAACTCGACCCGACCAACGTCAACTTCAAGTTCTTCGGTGAGGCTGGTTGGGGCACTGAGTTCCATGGCACGACCGGCGACCACCACATCTCGACGACGAGTGACCTCTTCGTCATCGGCGACGGTGCCGAGCACGACGTCAACGGTACGTCGACGAAGCTCGACGACGGCAATATCTACCTCAATCCGTCAGCCAACCTGAAGGATGGAGACACCTACGTCCTCACCGTCGACCTCACCGGTGGCTGCGCCAATGGCGTGCTGAAGGTTACGAAGAAGTAACTTTGCACCCTCAACACACCAAACCATTGCAAATAACGCTTCCATCCCTCCCCGCCGCAGCCATCGCCACGCGCCTCAACGCCGTGCTGGCCCAGCGCCACGCCGCCGTCGTCATCGCACCACCCGGTGCGGGTAAGTCGACGCTCCTTCCCCTCACCATGCTCCGCGCAATGCCCGAGGGCCGCATCGTCATGCTCGAGCCACGACGCATCGCCGCCCGACAGGTCGCCATGCGCATGGCCCAGCTCCTCGGCGAACCCGTCGGTCAGACCGTCGGCTACCAGATACGCTTCGAGCGCAAGATATCGTCCCGCACCCGCATCGAGGTCGTCACCGAGGGCATCCTCACCCGACGCATGACCGACGACGCCACCCTCGACGGCGTGGCCTGCATCATCTTCGACGAGTTCCATGAGCGCAGCCTGCAGACCGACCTCGCCTTCTGTCTGGCGCGACAAATCAAGGACATTCTCCGCCCCGACCTCAACCTCGTCGTGATGTCGGCCACCATCGACGCCGCACCCATCAGCCAAGCCATCGGCGCCGAGACCATCAGTTGCGAGGGCCGCATGTACCCCGTCGAGACCACGCAGGCCAAGGACGACACCACACCCGACCACATCGCCGACGACGTGGCGGCCGCCGTAAGCCGCGCCCACCGCGAGCATGAGGGCGACATCCTCGCCTTCCTCCCCGGTCAGGCCGACATCATGCGCTGCGCCGACCTCCTCGGCGACAGCCTCGCGCCGACCACCGTCTGTCCGCTCTACGGCAACCTCCCCGCCGACCGCCAATACGCCGCCATCGCACCCTCGCCGGCCGGACAGCGGAAGGTGGTGCTGGCCACGCCCATCGCCGAGACCTCACTCACCATCGAGGGCGTGCGCGTGGTCATCGACAGCGGCTATTTCCGCAAGCTCGTCTACGACGCCGCCACAGGTCTGAGCCACCTCGAGACCGTACGCATCAGCCACGACATGGCCCGGCAGCGCGCCGGTCGTGCGGGTCGTGTGGCGCCCGGCGTCTGCATCCGCCTATGGACCACCGCCACCGACCACCGCCTCGACGCCCAGCGCACCCCCGAGATTCTCGATGCCGACCTCACGCCGATGGTGCTGGCCATAGCGGCCTTCGGCGAGACCGACGTCATGGCGCTGCCCTGGCTCACGCCGCCACCCGCAGCCAACGTGCGCGAGGCCCAACAGCAACTGCGCCTGCTCGGCGCCATCACCACCGACGGCCACATCACGCCCCTCGGCCGCCGCATGGCCGCGCTACCCTGTCATCCGCGCATCGCCCGCATGATGCTACAGGGTCATGAGCCGCAGCGCAAAGCCCTCGCCTGCGACATCGCCGCGCTGCTCGAGGAGAAGGATGTGATGGATGCCAACCAGGTGCATGCCGACCTGCTGGCGCGCGTCACCGCCCTGCGCGATGCACGCCGCAACCACCGCATCGGACCCTGGGGTCGCATTGCCCGCATCGCCGCCGAATATGCCCACATGGCGGGCGTCGACACCGACAACCATTACATCAGCGCCTACGACATCGGCGCCCTCGTGGCCTCGGGTTATCCCGAGCGCGTAGCCCAGGCCGTGGGCCACAACGGCGACTTCCGGCTGGCCGGAGGCGGTATGGTCAGCGTCGACCCCACCGATGAGCTGGCGGGCTATCCGTGGCTCGCCGTCGCCGCCCTGCATGCGGGCAGTCACGGTCGTGGCCGCGCCTTCCTCGCCGCACCGGTCAACATCGACGACATCGCCGACCTCACGACGCAATACGACAACGTCACTTGGATTACTCATCAGGGCGGCATCATCGCCCAGCGCGAGCAGCGCATCGGTCAGCTCGTCGTCGAGGCCCGACCGCTCACCGACATCCCCCACGACCGCCTCATCAGCATCGTCTGCGCCGCCGTGGCCAAGGAGGGCCTGAGCCTGCTCAACTGGACCGACGACGTCGCGACCATGCAGCTGCGCGTAGCGCTCGTCGCCAAATGGCATTCCGAACTGCAGTTGCCCGACCTCACCGCAGACCACCTGCTCCAACAGCCCGAGGCTTGGCTGCCGTTCTATTTAGAGAAGAACGGGCGCGTGATGACCACCGTGGCCGAACTGCGCCGCATCGACCTCACCATGGTGCTGTGGAACCTGCTCACCTACGACCAGCAGCAGGCTGTCGACCGCTTGGCGCCGCTCCGCATCCGCGTGGCATCGGGGCATCTCATCAAGGTGCGCTACCGCGTGGGCACCGATGTGCCGGTGCTCAGCGTCCGCTTGCAGGAGTGCTTCGGCATGACCGACACGCCGACGGTCAACGACGGCCGTGTGCCGGTGCTCATGGAGCTCCTCAGTCCCGGCTTCAAACCGGTCCAGCTCACCACCGACCTCCGCAGCTTCTGGCAGTCCACCTACTTCGATGTCCGCAAGGAGCTTCGCCGCCGCTACCCCAAACATGCCTGGCCCGACGACCCCATTCAACCCATCCACCCCATTTGACCCATCCACCCCATTTGACCCATCCACCCCATTTGACCCATCCACCCCATTCAACCCATAAAACCCATCCCCCTCCCCCACAAATATCTCCCCCATTTTGTCGCATCTTGCCGATTTTTCCGTACCTTTGCCATCGCATACCCGGCCATCGATGCCGGCAGCCTAAAACATTCGCAGTATGAGAGAAGTATTCATCGTATCACTCGGCAGCTTCTTCGGAGGCGGCCTGAGGTTTATGGTCTCCAAGGGCATGGGCCTGTTGATCGCCACGCCCTTCCCCGCAGGGACGTTCATCGTCAACATCCTCGGATGCCTGCTCATAGGCTTCTTTTCCGGACTGCCCCAGGCCAACGGCACCTTCTGGGGCCTGCAACCCCAGACCCGTCTGCTGCTCACCACAGGTCTCTGCGGCGGCTTCACCACGTTCTCCACGTTTATGAAGGAGAGCAACTTCCTCGCCGGACACCACCCCTGGACCCTCGCCGCCTACATCATGCTCAGTCTGGCCCTCGGCTTCATCGCCGTGTGGGGCGGACAGCGTCTGGCGCAGGTCGTCGGATAAGTCGTCGGTTAAGCCAACGGCGGCAATGCCCCGTCATCACCACCGACCCGTCAATATTTTTACATAACCCTCAAATAAATCTTAGACATGAGAAAACCTTTAGCAGTTCTCCTCTCCCTCTGCCTGACCCCCGCGTGGGCCGGCAACTACCTCGTCAGCACGCCCCACACTTCGCTCATGATCACCGCCGACAAGGACCATGCACCGCTCTTCCAGTTCTATGGCGCCAAGGTGACCAACGCCCAGGAGGTCATCGACGCGGGCATGGCGCTCAACCGCCCCAGCTACCCCGCTTTCGGCTTGCATACCAACGGTGAGAAGGCCATTGCCATGCAACAGCCCGACGGCAACATGACCCTCGACCTCGTCGTCGACCACGTTGATGAGACCACCGACAGCGAGGGCCGTCTGCTGCGCGTCGTAATGCGCGACAAAATCTACCCCGTCGAGGTGACGCAGGTGTTCAAAGCCTACAACCAGACCGACGTCATCTCAACCTGGGTGGAGATCAAGAACAACGGGCGCAAGGCCGTCCGTCTGCTCAAATACAACTCCGCCTTCCTCTCGCTGCCCCGCGGCGACAACTACATGAGCCACCAGCATGGCGCATGGGCCGCCGAGAACTTCGTCGACGAGGAGCGCGTGACCAACGGCGAGAAGGTCATCGCCAACCGCAACGGACTGCAGAACACGCATGAGGACTCGCCGTCGCTAATGATCTCAGAGGACGGTGCCCTGCGCGAGACCAGCGGTAAGGTGCTCGGCGCCACGCTGGCTTGGCCCGGTAACTACAAGCTGAAGGTAGACGCGAAGAATACGTCGCTGAGCCTCATCGCCGGCATCAACGAGGAGGAGACGCCCTATCTGCTCGAAGGCGGTCAGACCTTCACCACGCCCGAACTGTGCATGACCTACTCCGATGAGGGTAAGGGCGGCGTGAGCCGTGCGCTCCACCGCTGGGCACGGCAGTATAAGCTCCACAACGGTCAGACGCCGCGCGACATCCTCCTCAACTCGTGGGAGGGCGTGTATATGAACATCTCCGAGGACAAGATGAAAGAAATGATGAAGGACTGGGCCAACATCGGCGGCGAGCTCTTCGTCATGGACGACGGCTGGTTCGGCGACAAATACCCGCGCAACGATGATCATCAGGGGCTTGGCGACTGGACGGTAAACAAGAAGAAACTGCCCAACGGCATCGGTGCCCTGATCAAGGAAGCCACAGCCGACGGCATCAAGTTCGGCATCTGGATTGAGCCCGAGATGACCAACACCAAGAGCGAGCTCTTCGAGAAGCATCCCGACTGGGTGCTGCGCGGCAAGGGCCGTGAGCTGTCGACCGGCCGCGGCGGTACGCAGGTGGTGCTCGACCTGACCAATCCGAAGGTGCAGAACTTCGTCTTCCACGTCGTCGACGACCTGATGACGGAGAACCCCGACATCGCTTACATCAAATGGGACTGCAACGCACCACTAATGGACTACGGATCGCCTTATCTGCCCGCCGACAAGCAGTCGCAGATTTACATCGACTATCAGTTGGGCCTCATCAAGACGCTGAAGCGCATCCGCGCCAAATACCCGAAACTCGTCATCCAGGACTGTTCCAGCGGTGGCGGCCGCATCAACTACGGCGTTCTGCCTTACTTCGATGAGTTCTGGGGCAGCGACGACACCGACGCCAAGATGCGCCTGTTCATCCAGTGGGGTGAGCTCAATTACTTCCCCGCCATCGCCATGGGCTCTCACGTGAGCGCCGGGCGCAACCACCAGACCCACCGCGTCACGCCGATTAAGTTCCGCATGGATATGGCCATGACCGGCCGCTTGGGCATGGAGCTGCAGCCGAGTCAGATGAGCAAGGAAGACCTCGCCTTTGCCAAGCGCGGCATCGCAGCCTATAAGCAAATCAGAGACGTGGTGCAGTTCGGCGACATCTACCGCCTCCACTCGCCCTACGACGGCGACGGTGTGGCTTCATGGATGTACGCCAGCGAGGACAAGAGCCATGCCGCCCTCTTCGCCTACAACTTCGACTTCATGAAGAACCAGAAGATACCCGCCGTGCAGCTCGGTGGCCTCGACCCCAACCGCAACTACCGCATCAAGGACCTCACGCCGTGGAACGAGAAGAAGCCCTGCCGCCTCGACGGTAAGGTCATCAGCGGCAAGACGCTCATGGAGGTCGGCCTCAACCTCTACCCCCTCATCAACGCCTGCGACGCCAGTGTCGCCCTTGAGCTGACGGCGGAATAAAAGACCCTCCCCGACCCTCCCCAAAGGGGAGGGAGAAAAATGCCCCGGGAGGCCTCACCCCTGCCCCGGAAGCTCCTCCCCGGCCCCTCGTTTCCTCCGGTTCTGTAGGACGCTGCTGTGCAGCGTCTCTATTTTCTCTATCGCCCCCTCTCCCACCCGTTCGGTGCCTCGCCTTTTTAAGGCGAGGGGTGAGTCCCTCCTCCCCCTCCTTCGGAGGAGGCTGGGGGGAGGCTAAAAAAAAGCGGCCATTGGCCGCTTTCGCTCTTTAAGCCGCTGCCTCGCAGCGGCTTTTTCGTGGACCTGCGGGGAGTCGAACCCCGGTCCGCACAAGGAAGCCCTATGCTTTCTACACGCTTATTCCAGACTTCATTTTCGTGCCGTGGCAAGACCTGGACCACCAACCGCGACCTTATCTCCTAAAATTTCACCTCACAAGCGGAGCCTTGCAAGGCTATTTCCGATTTAGTCTGCACCGCTTGATCTCCGGATTCGGAACAACATCCTCGGAGCGATGTCTCGTCCCGCTATCTGATAGCAGGATTAAGCCAGTAATCTACTGTACTTCGATTAGGCAGCGAGAGCGTAGTTGTTTTCGCCAATTAAATTTGTGTTCACTCAGATTATGGAGCTAGCCAACGAGGCTCCGCGTGCTTACATACGATTTCATCTTGCCGTCAAATCCATACAAGCCCATTCGTAGTAAAGTTCCGCAAAAGTAATGCCTTTGCACGACAGTTGGTCGCTTTTGCCTGCATTATTAAGCTTTTTTAGCATTATCGCAGTGCCATCGCGTTATTATTTTGCCTAACTTTGGCTTATCGTATAACCCTAACGACAACACGATGATGAAGAGAACCTATCTTGTATTACTCACCACCCTACTCGGCCTCGCCCTCGTCTCCTGCCAACAGGCTGTCGTTGATGACGCCTCTGACGCCTCCTCCGAAGGTAAGATGACCGTCAACCTCAACGTTGTGCAGTTTGAGCAGGTGCCGTTCAGCCAAGCCGCAGCACCGCAAAGCTCACGCGCCACCAACATCGATAGCATCGTCACCAAACTCTGCTTCGCCGTCTATTCAAGTGCCAGCGACACTCATCCGAAGACCATCGTACAGCAGAAAGGGGACAGCGACTTCGGCAAAGCGACGTTCAAACTCGACAAGGGCACCTATTATCTCGTGGTGTTGGCCCATAAATCGACCATCGACCCCGATATGAGCAACATCAATGTCATCGACTTCAAGCAGTACGTCACCGATACCTTCTACGCCTACGACACGCTCACCATCGACCAAAGCCTCAACAAGGAACTCAAGCTCAGACGTGCGGTGGCGCGCTTTGAACTGAGCACCACCGACAACATCCCCGACTCCTGCACCCGACTGCAGTTGGTGCTGAGCAATGTCTGCACCGCCTTCAACCCCGTTACGGGCTACGGCACCGCACCCGCTGAGAAGACCTATATCTCCAACTTTAAGTCGGGAGAAACTGGCAAGCCCTTCTCGTTTGGCCGTTGCTTCTTCCCGACAGCCGAGGACAGTAAGACTGACGTCACTCTCTCGCTCTACACCAACGAGAAGCAGACCTTCACCCGCACATTCCCCGACGTGCCTATCCGACGCAACACGGTCACGCGCTACATCGGCCGCCTCTTCTCCGAGCAATTCCTCTCCGTCTCCATGCAGTCCGACGATGAATGGATTGTCAACACGGTGACGTTCTAAGGGGAGGCTTTACCCCAAGTACTTCGCCAAGATATGGGCGTAGCCGCTGTTGCGTATCTTCTCGATGCTCTTCTCCTTAATCTGCCGCACGCGCTCACGCGTGAGACCGAGCTGAGCACCGATTTCCTCAGGTCCTTCCTCCTGACAGCCAATGCCGAAGCTCTTACGCAGGATGACCGTCTCGCGGGGTTTCAGCACCTTGGCGAAGATCTCCTTCAGGTCCTGATGCATCGACGCCTTGTCAACGGCATTGGTCAGCGTACGGTCCGACGACGGCAGCAGGTCGGCAAGGCTGTTGCTGTCCTCGTCATCGAAGGGCGCATCGATGCTCATGTGGCGGAGGTCGGCATTGATAGCCTGCTCAATCTTATCGTGGTCAATATTCGTAATCTCCGACAGTTCCTCGGTCGACGGATTACGATGATGCTTCTGCTCAAACTTCTGTATCACCGTGTTGATCTTCGACAGCGCACCCACCTGGTTAAGTGGCAGGCGCACCATACGGCTCTGTTCGGCGATGGCCTGCAGGATGCTCTGGCGTATCCACCACACGGCATAGCTGATGAACTTAAACCCGCGGGTCTCATCAAATTTCTCTGCAGCCTTCACCAGTCCAATGTTGCCCTCATCGATGAGGTCGGTCAGCGACAGTCCCTTATGCTGGTACTGTTTGGCCACAGAAACGACGAAACGCAGGTTAGCCGCGACGAGTTTGTCCTTGGCCCGCTCGCCCTGCTTACCACCACGCCGTATCTGCTCGGCCAAATTCTCCTCCTCATCGAGATTGACCATAGGAATGCGCGCTATCTCGCCTAAATAGCGGTCGAGCGCCTCACCCTGACGATTGGTGATGCTGCGTGAAATCTTTAGTTGTCTCATTTCTTTCCCTCTTAAACTAATGTCTAATCTTTATCCTGTTCATTTACTGCAAATTGCGTACCAAAGTAGCCCGTCTGCCGCAATTTCACTCCAATGGCATGACATGGCAGCGGGTACACCACTTTGTTAATATATATTAATCTATTGTCCTATCCTTTGGTGATATGGACAAAAAGCATTAATTTCGCAGTCGCTTTCCGGTTTTACCGCGGAAGTCACTGTCTTTGTCGGCATAGCTCAGTTGGTTAGAGTATCACCTTGACATGGTGGGGGTCCTTGGTCCGAATCCAAGTGTCGACACTTCAAACAAAGCCAAGTTGCTGTTCATCGGCGCTTGGCTTTTTTGTTGTTCCGTATTCCCGGCGCACCCGATAAACCCTGTGGATGCGTCTGTACCGGGCCAACTGTACATGGGTTGCTGTCGCAACTTATTTCTCACGCCGATTACGCCGATTTTGGGGATGCAGCACCTGTGCTGTCTGTGTGGGCGGCTGGTGGCCGGCACCAGGCCGGCCACTACACTGTCACCGGTGGCGTACATCTCCACGGACTTTATCGGCTGCGCCCAGTATGCCCCTTATGATGAGCCATTGCACTGTCTGGCGGAGGCCGTCGGCCTATGTGCCTGCGGGCCCTGGCTCTGCCGCCATGAGCAGCTCGCCATCTTCTTCCGGCAAGGTGTAGCGCTTGACAGCCTTGTCGGCCTCATACGGCGAGGCCGGCCCTATGAGGCCGTAGAACCTGTTGAACAAGGCTTTAATCTTGTCGAGGATGACAGCCTTCTTCTCCGCTCTGCCCGCATGCTGCTTAAACGGGTTGAGAGGGGGCATGATGTCGGCGATGCCGGTACCCTCCGTCTGGACATAGCCATTGTCAAAGCTGTCCCTTATGAACTTGCGGGCGGGCGCGTCCTTCAAATGCTCGGTGCTGATGATGTCGTTGATTTCTTCCTGCATCTTCTGGCGCACAAAGGTGTTCCAGTCGTCATCCACGTCGCTGCCCGGCGTGACAGACCGGACAAAGGCGTCGATGAGCTCTTTCTTGTCGCGCATCTGCGGACTCGACTTGATGGCACGGTCGATGTCGCGAAGCGTCAGCTCGCGGTCCTGGCTGTTCTCATCCTTATACTTCTTGACGAGCGCCAGAATGTAGTCGATATTGATTTCCACCTGCTTGACAAGCTCCATCTCAAAGACGAGGTCGTCCTTGATCTTCTCTTTGTCGTGACCGCTTGGCTTCAGCTCCTGGTAGATGTCGTTGTACATACCGAGGTAGTCCTGCATGTCGCGCTCGCTGAGGAGCTCGTGGCCGGCAAACTGGTCAAAGGCCTGAAGGATGTTCAGCACGCGCAGCAGTGCGCCGAAGATTTGGACAAACGCCTTCTTGTCCTCCTCACTGGCAATGACTTCGCCGGGGATGAACTTCCTCAGCAGCTCAACCAGCTCTTCGTAGCCCTTGACATGATGTCCTTTGTCGTCCTCATAGCCTTTATAATACTCCTCGTAGGTCTTCATCAGCACAAGGCCGCAGGCATCCTTGTTGCCGAAGAGGGCAATGGCATCGTTGGTGGCCTTCTCCAGATTGCGGAAGCAGACGATGTTGCCGAAAGTCTTGATAGCGTTGAGAATGCGGTTGGTGCGGCTGTAGGCCTGCAACAGTCCGTGCATCCTGAGGTTCTTGTCCACCCACAGCGTGTTGAGCGTGGTGGCGTCGAAACCCGTGAGAAACATGTTGACGACGATGAGGATATCTATCTCGCGGTTCTTCATGCGCAGTGAGACATCCTTGTAGTAGTTCTGGAACTTATCGGCCGAGGTGTCGTAGTTGGTGCCGAACATCGCGTTGTAGTCCTTGATGGCCGACTCCAGGAAGTCGCGGTCTACGGGCAGCATGCCGTTGGTGTCCTCGTTGTTCTCGTCCTCCATGCCGGTGCCGTCGTCCTCGTCGTTGACCCCATAGCTGAAGATGGTCGCCACTTTCAGCCCGCTGTGCTGACGCTTGAACTCGTTGTAATAGAGCTTGGCATACTCGATGCTGGCCACGGCAAGGATGGAGTTGAAGCCGGTCATGCGCACCAGCCGCTTCAGCTCCTCCACCTTGCCTTGCTTCTTGGAAGAAGCGACCTCGTTGACATTCAGCAGTTTGTTGAACACGAAGCTCTTGTCGTTGCGCTTTGTCTTTTGGTTGAAGTGCTTGATGATATATTCCGTGACGAGCCTGATGCGGCGCGGATCCTTGAGGGCGTTGTCGGTGTCGATGCTCCACACCTCCCGGTTCTCAATGTCTTTCTTCTCTTTCATGGTGGAGACATACTCCACGCGGAAGGGCAGCACATTGCGGTCGCGGATGGCGTCCACAATGGTATAGCTGTGCAGCTTGTCGCCGAAGGCCTGTGCGGTGGTCTTCAGATTCGGGTTGCCGCTTGTGCTGGCGTTCTGTGCGAAGATAGGGGTGCCGGTGAAGCCAAAGATGTAATAATGCCTGAACCTCCTGGTGATGAGCGTGTGCATGTCGCCGAACTGCGAGCGGTGACATTCGTCGAAGATGAACACAATCTGCTTTTGCGTGATGGCCTTCACCTCGTCCTCACAGGCCTTGTTCTTCAGCATCGACGCGAGCTTCTGTATTGTCGTGATGACGAGCTTCTTCTGCGGGTCGCTGCTGCCCAACTGCCGTCGCAGGATGTTGGAGCTGGTGTTGCTGTTGGCGGCGCCTTTCTCGAACCGGTCATACTCCTTCATCGTCTGATAGTCCAGGTCCTTGCGGTCGACGACAAAGACCACCTTGTCGATGAAATCCAGCTGGGTGGCCAGCCGTGCCGTCTTGAAAGAGGTCAAGGTCTTGCCCGACCCTGTCGTGTGCCAGACATAGCCACCCGCCTTGATGCTGCCCTCCCAATGATAGTTGTGGGCGATGATGATGCGGTTGACAATCTTTTCCGTGGCACAAATCTGATACGGACGCATGACCATCAGCAGCTGCTCGCTCGTGAAGATGCAGTATTTGGCGATGATGTTGAGGATGGTGTGCTTGGCAAAGAAAGTGTTGGTGAAGTCCATCAGGTCAGAGATGGGCACATTCCGCTCGTCGGCCCACCACGACGTGAACTCAAAAGAGTTGTTAGCGTGCCTGCCCTGCCCCGGTCTCGGGTGCCCGCCGTTCTGCCTGACGTGGGCAAAGCGCGTGGTGTTGCTGTAATATTTTGTCTCCGTGCCGTTGGAGATGACGAAGATCTGCACATACTGGAAGAGGCCGGTGCCGCTCCAGAATGACTCGCGCTGGTAGCGGTCAATCTGGTTGAAGGCCTCACGGATGGGCACGCCACGGCGCTTCAGCTCCACGTGGACGAGCGGGAGCCCATTGACGAGGATGGTCACGTCGTAGCGGTTGTCACGCGTGCCGCCCTCGGGCGTGTACTGGTTGATGACCTGCAGGCTGTTGTTGTGGACATTCCTCTTGTCGAAGATGCGGATGTTACGCTGCTCGCCGTTGTCGAACAGAAAGGTCTGTACATTGTCCTCCTGTATCAACCGCGTCTTTTCAATGATGCCGTTGTTCTGATTGGCCAGGATGGTGGTGTAGAACCGCCTCCACTCGGCGTCAGTAAAGGTGATGCCGTTGAGCCTCTCCATCTGGCGGCGCAGGTTGCTGATAAGGTCCTGCTCGGTGTGCAGCGGCAGATATTCATAGGCCTGGCCTTGCAGCCGTTGGATGAACGCCTTTTCCAGTGCGGCCTCGCTCTGGTATTGCGTTTCCGTCCGCTCCTCGGCCTGGTAGTTGGCTACGACGGTCGATTTGGGGTTTTCGATGACTATCTTGTTTTCAGTCATAAGTGTTGACGGGAGTTATGCTATTTCCTCAATTCTCACGGTGTCGTATCCTTTGATTTGAACGACGATGAGATGGAGCTTGGTGCCATGGAGCATGCTTTGCAGTTTTTTGTCGGTGGCGTAAACCTTGATTTGAGTCAC
>Ga0256404_1003611_pt1 | contig 30889 bp, 41 predicted proteins | sample RumenRJG_01DNA_FD_185990 | JGI IMG/M metagenome (GOLD analysis project Ga0256404, IMG submission 185990) | Bovine rumen microbial communities from Lethbridge, Alberta, Canada - RJG_01 | ecosystem: Host-associated > Mammals > Digestive system > Stomach > Rumen | place: Canada: Alberta | collected...
TATTGATTTATACATCAATACAGAAGGTGCTGATGTAGAAAATCCACATCCAAAAGAAATTACATCACTTTTTACTAAACTGCTTTTTAATTTTTTTATAGGTACAAATACAATATCAGGTGTCATCATAGAAATTGAGCTTAGTACATTAGGAGTACTTGCAAGTGTAACATAACCTGCCCCAACTTTTAGTGCAGAGATACTTGATAAATACGCAGCTCCTATGTAATTTTGAGAACCGGCTATATTTAATACTTTTCCATAAGTATTTTTATGTGAATATTGTATTCTTTTTGGAAGTATTATATTAGTCATAATATTTATCTCTCTAACAGCATTGCCTTATTGCTTCATACAAAGCTATTGAAACTGAATTTGAAAGATTTAAACTTCTTTGTTCATTCTTCATAGGTATAGTTACAGATTTTGCACCATCAGCAAATAAAATTTCTTCAGGCAACCCTCTTGTTTCAGGACCAAATACTAAAAAATCATGCTCTTTATATTTTGCATCATAATATGAAACCTTTGATTTAGTTGTAAAATAATAAAAATTTGAATTTTTATATTCGTTTTTTAACTCTTCCAAAGTGTCATATTTTTTTATATTTACACTGTCCCAATAGTCTAAGCCGGCTCTTTTTGTATATTTGTCAGATAAAGAAAAACCCAATTTACCTATTAAAAATAAATCTGCACCCGTACAAGCACACAATCTTGCAATATTACCCGTATTTTGAGGAATTTCAGGTTCATAAAGTGCTATATTAAATTTTTTTATATTAATAACTTCCACTATTGTTCGTCTAATTTACTTTCTTCAACATTTTCTTTTACAAAAAACTTCTTACTTTCCAATACAACAGGTATACCTCTTAATACACAAAGTAAAATTGCTATCTCAGCAGATACTGCAGCTACTATTAAAATACACCATGCCGCACATTTTGGCATTGCAGGATTATAAGCCAATATAAATAATGAAAAAGCAACTGCCTTTGCTACAGCATAGCCGATTTTCATAGGTTTTGAACCGCATAACCATTGATTAACAGAATCATTAAGCATACTGCCTTTACCAAAAGCAATTAATCCCCTTTCCATAGCTATACTTCTTATACTATCAGTAATAACACCTCTTGTAACAGCTATTATAGGAAATATTACAGGCACCCATAAAAGATGAGCGCACATAATCCAATACACATACTCGGAAATCCTATCTCCCATTATATCTAATACAGAACCAAGCTTACTTTCTTCATGAAACTTTCTTGCAACATATCCGTCTAAACCATCTAAACTAAAAGCTAATACAGTTAATATAAATGATGCAGCGTAAGCATAAGAAGATTCTTTAAAATACAAAAGCAATGCAGCAATAAATACTAGTAATATCCTTGATAAGCTGATTATATTTGCCATAACATATCCCCTAATCCTTTTATAAAACTATTTATTAACAGTTTACAACATATTTCCAGATTTGTATAACTATTTATCAATTATTTACATTAATAAAAATATTTATTGTTTTAACCTCGAAAGAGCAAAATTACGTTCATCTAAACTCTTTAATTTATTTTCGCTTAACATAATTTTTTCAGCTTCTTCAAGTATTTTAACAACATTAAATCCATTTTCTCCGTCAGAACGAGCTTCCCTTCCTGATTCACAACATGCTATAAAATGCTGGCATTCAAGTTTTAACGGCTCTATTTCCAAATAATCTATTTTAATATCAGTTGTTGAACCTGCTCTATTATTTTCAAATACTTGCAATTTATTTTCTTGTAAAGTATCATCCAATATTGCTGTTTTTTTAGTTCCTCTTACAAGAAGTCGTACATGCTTCATAGGTGTAATCCAGCTATCAGTAATATGACCTATTACTCCATTTTCAAACTGAATGCCTAAATGAGTTATATCCATAATTTCATTTCGTTCGGATGAACAACCTATTGCAGATATAACCTGCTGCGGTTCTTGACCTATAACGTATGACATCATTGAAACATCATGCGGTGCTAAATCCCACATTACACTTCTGTCATTTTTGAAATAATTAACATTTAATCTATCACTTTGAGCGTAAACTATATCCCCTAATTCACCATCATCAATAAGCATTTTTAATCTGTTAACAGCAGGATGATATAGTAATAAATGACCTACCATTAAAATAAGTCCCTTCGCTTCAGCAATTTCTTTTAATGTTTGTGCCTCTTTTGCAGATGTCGATATCGGCTTTTCAACATAAACATTTTTTCCTGCTTCAAGTGCCATTTTTACAAACTTAAAGTGAGTATGACTTGGAGTTACAACTGCAACCGCAGTGATATTTGGATTACTTATTATAGAATTAAAATCATTTGTTGTTTTAACATTCTCATATTGAGATACAACTTTTTTTAAATTTTCTTCATCCAAATCACAAACAGTATCTAAAACTTCTAAATTATAGAAATTACGAACAATGTTTCTTCCCCAAAGTCCGCATCCGATTACTGCAACTCTTTGTTTATTCATACTTACCTGCTTTAATTATGTACTTTCCTTAATTACTATAAGGTTATTGCTTATTTTCATCAATGTTGTCGGTAAAACAACATCTTCTAATCCGTTTGAAATACCTATTATCTGACCTGCTTTTAATACAGTTTCCTCTCCTTTGTATAAAAAAGTATAGTCAGTATCTCTATCAGAACGTATAGTGATTTTTTCCATAGTATTTTCTCGAATTAGTCAAAAACATATCCGATAACAGCGGCTTCTCTTGCTCTTTTGATTGCCTTAGCTATCATTCTTTGGTGTTCTGCACAGTTTCCTGTAACTCGTCTTGGAATAATTTTTCCTGCCTCTGTTAAATATCTTCTAAGTTTTGTACCGTCTTTGTAATCAATTTCTGTTACATGATCAGCACAAAAACTGCATGTTTTATGTTTTCTTTTATCGTTTTCTTGTCTTGCCATTGTTTATTTATCCTTTCTTACTTTACACTTTTAAAATGGTATTTCTTCATCACCAATAAGGGTATCCGTCATTTCGGTATCAGAGAATTTCACAATTTCTTCATTATTATCTCCTGACACAAAAGAGCCAGACATAAGCTCTATATCACTCGCATCAATTTCAAATATTTTTCGTTCATGCCCGTTTTCATCTTTAACGTTAGCCGTTTGTAAAATACCTTCTACAACAACTTTAGAGCCCTTTTCTATTTTTTCAACAACTTCAGCCAGAGCAGTTTTTCTAACCAAAACTCTTATCAAAAGTTCTTCTTTTCCTGTTACATTCAATACAAAATTTGAAACAGATATTCCTTTTGTAGAATATCCTGTTTGCGGACTTCTGAAAACTGTACCTGAAACAGTTGCTTTAGAAATACTCTTTATTGCCATACTATGCCTTTGAAGCTTCCTTTTCTGTTACATCCATAAGCATTATTCTTAATACATTATCATTCAAAACGTATAATCTCTTATAATCTGCAACTTTTTCAGGTGGCATAGATACTATAGTTGATACAATAAAACCATCTCTGAATTTCTTTATATCATAAGCCAATTTTTTACGGCCAATTTTATCTCTTGTTTCAACTTTTCCGCCTAAGCCGGCAAGGTCTTCGTCAAATTTGTTCAAGATTTTATCTACTTCTTCAGTATCTAAATTTGGTTTGAACACTGTAAATAATTCGTACTTTTTCATTTTTTCTCCTTTAATCATTATTATTATGCTTTTATTTTAACATAAAAATAAATTTACAATAGGTATTCTGCAAAAAAACTGTATTCACAAGTACCTGTCATAAAAACATTATATTCCGTATCATCAATATTACCTTGCCATTTCACGTTTAGAGTACCTCCCGGCAAATTAACTTTTACGTTACTATCTGTTAAGTTATTTAATATTGATGCAACGCTAACAGCACATGCTCCCGTTCCGCAAGCCAATGTTATTCCGCATCCTCGCTCCCATACTCCTACATCAACCTCTTGACGTGATTTCACCTTTACAAATTCAACATTTGTTTTTTCAGGAAACATTGAACTATACTCAATACTTTTTCCGTATGTTTTTGCTAACGTCATTAAATCATCTTCTTCTGTATAAATTATACAGTGAGGATTGCCCATTGACACTGCATTAACTACAAATTCACGATTTTTTACTAAAATTTTTTGATTTAAATTGTTTAATGCATTAAAAGGTATTTTTTTTGGCTCTAAAACAGGCTTCCCCATATTAACAGTAACAGTACCGTCATCATTCATTGTCGGGGTGATTATACCTGCATCCGTTTTTACCGTAAATGTTTTTTTACTTACCAAGCCATTATCGGTTACATATTTGGCAAAACATCTCATTCCGTTTCCGCACATTTGTGCTTGTGTTCCGTCAGAATTATAATAATGCCACTTTATGTCGGCATCATCCGTATTTTCAATATCAGGGATTATAACTCCGTCAGCACCTATTCCGGTATGCCTGTTACATACTTTTTTTACAAAAACATCTATTGGCAAGTTAGCTTTTTGAAATTCCTCCATATCAAGAAATACAAAATCATTGCCGCATCCATTCATTTTTGTTATTTTTATTTTTTTATCATTCATAATATAATTATCTACATATAAAACTAAAAAACAAGAGGATAATAAGAATGTTGAAAGCAATTAAAGATATTTTTACTTATAAAGGTGAAATTTTAAGATTACCGTTTTTAATTAATTATATTATTTTAAGACTCACATTTATAATCGTAAATTTGATATCAGTATACGTACTTACTTCTATAAACCCAAACATATACAGCAAAATAATTGTAATAATATTAGGATTATTACTAATACTTCTTGAATTATCGATAATATTTAATTACAAAAGACGTATCCTTAGTATTTGTAAAAACTTACCTGTATCTATAACATTATCAATATTATTAACTATACCTATAATGATATTAGAATATTTTATTTATCCTATGGTTATGATATTGCTTAATTTATTAATCATACCTGCAATACTTGCAATAATACCTGCAAAAAAATAATATCGATTTTACGGTTTAATTATATTTACTTACTTTGCTTTAACATAGCATATACCCTCAGCCGGAATAAACGGTCTTTGAGGTATATAACCGGAATATCCGTTAAATGTTTTTAATCGGTATTTTAAAGCAAGCCACATAGCATCCGTTTCATAATTCATATCAAATTTGCCATTCGATTTTTTGGTATAATCTAAAAGTAAAATTTTACAATTTGAATTTAAATGATACTGTTCTATTCTTTGGTTATTTTGGATTTTAGTAAACATACAAAAATTAACATTAGGTATCTGTTCTATAAAAATTAACATAAGAACAAAAATTAAAATATATTTTCTATGACTTATATTTTTTATAAATTCTGCTATTCCCAAAGATATAAAGAGCAAAATCATTAATGATACCCTCCCGCTTGCTCTTATTGAACTAAATGCAGGAATTAATTTATAACACAAAGTAAAAATAGGAAAAACAGAAAATATTAAAAGTAAAAATGTAATTAATATAAATATTAATTTTCTATACCTTTTGTATAAAAATATACCAGTAAAACCGCATAACATAGTCAAAATACCGCAACCTAACGACATTTCTAAATTACTATTTTTAGTAAATGGAAAAATAAAATTATCTAAAAAACTTGGGTTTTCAAACCAATTATTAAAACTTGGCATAAATGCAATTGAAATAATATAATTAAAATTTCTATTAACAACCGGAATAGCAATATGATATTTTAAAGCTAATGGTAATGATAAAAGTAATGATATTACAAAAAAAAGTATAATTAAAAATATATTTTCACGCATTATATTGAAAAAATTTTGTCTGTAATTTTTAAAACATAGTATTAACAATAAAGATATTGATAATATTAATAAAAGAAAATATGAAAAATAAAATGCTGTCCAGAACTGCAAAGCAAATAATATTGCAGATAATACAGCATTTATATACTTATCTTTCATTTTTTCCGAAGTAAACATTTTACATAAAAAATATAATCCGAATATCATCGGAAACTGCCCCATAAGCTGTAAATGAACTGCCTGAGCATATCGAGTTACAGAAAAAGCAAATATAAAGCCCCCAATAGAACTTGATAAATCATTATACTTAAAGCATTTATTAAGTAAGAAATAAAAAGATAGAAAATTTAATATACACGCAAATAAAAATGTTATTTGAAAAACGGTAAACTGATTATGTATAAAAAAACGTACAGGTATATAAATTAATGCCAATCCGATATGCATATCAGAAAAAGCAGCATTATTTGCCATAGGATAAAAAATACCCATATCCCAAAAGAAAGTATGCGGTTCTACACGATTTAAAAACAAAAAATAATGTTCTAAATTGTAGCATACAAATCTTGTATCACCAAAATCTCCGGGTATTTTTTGAAATCCGCTGGAGAACATTGGATATGCAAATATACATATTCCAAATAAAAGAAACAGAAATAAATATTTTTTATCTTTTATAAAATTCATACCAATAATTATATACTAAAATTTCAGCAATACTTCACTTTTTAAATTTACAATATATAATTATTATATAATGTTAAGCATAATAATAATAACGATACTTACAGCATTAATTGTAATATTTGTTGTATTCTCGATTTTAACAGCAAATATGTGTTATTTTTGTGCTTTTCCCAGAACATCAGCTTATGGAGATCCAAACAAATTAAGATTTATACATTTAAAAGGTTTTTTATTTGTCATATCAAACGACTTATTTTGTAATGATGTTGTATTCTCTACAGAAGTAACCAATATGAGTTTTCAATACAACTTAAAACCAATACTGATGTATGCAGATGTATTGAACAATAAAAAGCCGTTGAATATTGAAATGCTAGATAATTCAACAGGAGAACAGTATTCTTATTCTGTTCCGCATTCTTCAAAAGGTATGGCTATAAAATTTTTTAAAAACTACAGAGAATTAATGCAAAGAATTAGTCAACACGAAAAAAATTCAAAAAAATCATAATAATGAAAAGAGGTAAAATATGTCAGATGTAAGAGTAAGAATAGCACCATCACCCAGCGGAAATTTGCACGTAGGTACGGCGAGAACCGCCTTATTTAATTTTTTATATGCTAAAAAAACAGGCGGAAAATTTATTTTAAGAATTGAAGATACTGATGCCGAAAGAACAAGTCAAGCATATATTGATAATATTTTTGACAGCTTAAAGGCACTTGGCTTAAATTGGGATGAAGGTCCTGATGTTGGCGGTGAATATGGACCTTATACTCAATCTGAAAGATTTGATATATATCCTAAATACGTACAAAAATTGTTAGATGACGGTTTTGCTTACGAATGTTTCTGTACTCCGGAAGAATTAGAAGCTGAAAAAGAGGAAGCAACAAAAAATAAAAAACCGTACGTATACTCAAAAAGATGTGAAAATTTAACCGATGAACAAAAAGAACAATTTAGAAAAGAAGGCAGAAAACCTGCAATCAGATTTTCAATAAAAAAAGCCCAAGAAGCTTTTTATGATAACCCTGTAATTCATTTTACAGATATGGTAAAAGGTGATTTACACCAAGATACAAGCTTAATAGGTGATTTTGTAATTATGAAATCAAATGGTTCACCTACATATAATTTTGCTGTAGTTATTGATGATATGTTAATGAAAATATCTCATATTATCAGAGGCGAAGACCATATTTCAAACACATTTAAACAAATATTAATATATAAAGCATTAGGTGCGGAAGTTCCTGAATTTGGACATTTAGGTATGATTTTAGCACCTGATAGAAGTAAATTATCAAAACGTCATGGTGCAACAGCCGTTTCGGAATTTGTTGAAAAAGGTTATTTAACAGATGCATTGCTTAACTTTGTTGCATTACTTGGCTGGGCTCCTGCTGATGGTGTTGAAATCAGAACAGTGGATGAAATAGCTAAAGATTTCAATATTCACGAACTTTCAGCTTCCAATTCAATATTTGAATATGACAAATTGAATTGGATGAACAGCCAATATATTAAAAAACTTAGTACAGAAGATTTAAAAGAAAGATTAAAGCCATTCTTAACAAAATATGATTTATCAGAATTGAATGATGAGCAATATACAAGAATGATAAATGCTACTCGTGAACCATTAACTATTTTATCAGATATAACAGATGCTGTACCTTATTTCTTTGGCGAAGATGTAGAAATTGATGAAGAAGCTCAAACAAAAGTTCTTGATACCGACACTGCTCAAGATGTATTAAAAACATTTGTTGATATGGCAGAAGATTGGGAATGGACAGAAGAAAATCTTCACCAAAAACTTGAAGATTTCCGCACTATGTACAAAGAAAAAGGTGTTAAAGCTAAAGTAACTATGTGGGCAATCAGAGCTGCAGTTACAGGAAGAACATGCGGTGCGGATATGGTTCAAATTTTAATGGTTATAGGTAAAGATAAAACAATGAAACGTGCTAAAAAAGCTATAAAATAATGTTTTAAAAATTTAATACCTTATTTAGTAAAGACATTAGAAAATTATTTTTTTAATGTCTTTATTTCTGACGATAAAATATAACTTTTGATAACAGGATTTTTGTTATCTTTTTTTAGTTTATTCTTTTTTAAAGGTATGGTTACATATTTATTCACATTAAACATTATATATTTTTAAATGTTAAGTTAAAATAGCCGTTTATTTTTAAAAATAAGTATTTTTTGGTAGAATAAAACTTGTTAAATGGTGTGAAATATGAGTTTAAAACAAAAAATAATACTAATAACAGTAATAATTATCTCTATAATAATATTAATTTTTGTAAACGTATGGAGTACTAGCAAATCAGAATCAGATGGAATAAAATTATACGCTGAGGCATTAGAGTACTATAAAGCAGACGATTTTCATAAAGCATACAAAGCATTTGCAAATATTCCTAATCGTTCAGTTTTAAAACCGGCAGCTATATATAGACAGGCAAAATGTGCAGATGCAATGCAATCTGATAAGCTTGTGCAAAAACATTATAAACAACTTATAAGAAAATATCCTGATTTCACTATATCAATAAGAATAAAATATTTGCTGGCACAAAATGTATATAGAACATCACCTAAAAAAGCAAAAAAACAGTTTCAAAATATAATAAAAAAATATCCTAAAAGTGAGTATGCAATTGCATCAAAATACTATCTCGGCTTAATTCAAATTACTCAGCTTGAAGGCATTACAAATCCTACAAAACTTGCAATAGAAATGCAAAAAGCTGAAGATTATTTTAAGGATTATTTAAAAGATGCACCTGCCGGAAGATTTGCCGTTTATTCAATTAACAAGATTATAGATTTAGGACAAAATAAATTATCTGCAGACGATAATCTTATTATAGCACGTTCGTACTATCAACTTGGAGAATCAAAACTTGCAGCTAAATATTTTGACCGTACAAATATGGCTTTCAGCTGGACTGATATTGCAAAAAATTATTATGAACTAAAAAATTATAAGAAAATGAAAGAAATAACTGAAAACGGTATTGCTAAATATTCATCTTATGTTGATAAAAAAGATGTTTATAAAGCCATTGATTTATATTTAAATGTATCATCAGGAAACAAAAGTTCGGCTTTAGCTTATTTAAGCAGTATTTCAATGGGTAGAACGGGAGAAGATTACTTAAAATATTTAACTTGCATGAATACTCAAGCTGACTTAAAAGATACATGTTATTATCAATTGTATAATAATTTTCCTAACGGACAATTTGCGGCTGATGCATTATCAAATATAATATTTTCCAATATAAAATATAAAAGATACCAAACAGCAATGAAATTAGGGAAAGAACATTTATCAAAATTTCATAATGTAAATTCCACACCGTTTGTTTTATTTTGGATGGGAAAAGTTGAAGAAGATTTAAAAAATTATGAAGCATCAAGAGAATACTATAAAAAAGTGTTAAATGATTACCCTGACTCTTATTATGCATATAGGGCTTATGTAAATATGTACAGAATTCAAAATTCTGTAATTGCTACAGATTTGTTGAATAAGCCGGTAGTATTTCCTTATGAACATTCAAAAAATGGTGATATGGTAATAAAATTAGCATTACTAAAAGATTACGGATTAGTTAACGAATTATGTAAAAATGATAAATTTGTACAAAGCTGGCTTGAATACGAAAAAGGAAACTATAATAAATCCGTAGTTCTTGCTCGTGATGCAATGGAAAAGCTTGCAAAAAAACCGCCTAAAACTGATTTCAGATGGCGTCTTGTATATCCGATACATTACTATGATTTAGTACAATTTTACTCTTTAGATAATAATCCTTTAATATTATTATCTATCATAAAAGAAGAAAGCCATTTTGATGCAAAAGCCAAAAGCTCTGTTGGGGCAAGAGGTCTTATGCAGTTAATGCCGCAGACAGCCAATGAAATTAAAAAATCTTACGGAATTGTACTGAATACTCCTGATTACTTGTATGTACCTAAAAATAACATACAAATCGGAAGTATGTATTTTTCTAAATTAAAGAAAATGAATGATGGGGATGAATTTTTGTCTATTCTATCCTACAATGGCGGATATGGAATGGTTAATTTATGGATAAACAAACATGGATATTATGATAAAGATGAATTTTTGGAACAAGTTCCATTTCCGGAAACACAAAATTATTTAAAAAAAGTTTATAAAGCTTATTGGAATTATGCGAGAATATATGGCAAGGAATAATTAATTCTTTTTACTAAATGATGTTTTTTCCATACAGTTTTGCAAGAATTCTAAGGTATTCATTTTTTCATCATATAAATATTTTATGAAATCTAAGTATGCAGGGATATAAGAACTTATTTGCATATTTATTTCAAAACCATCAGAACAAAACGGTTCATAATCATAAACAACATAACTGTTATATTTGCTTTTCCATTCTTTTTTATCTATTCTGCAATTGTTTTCTTCTACTATATCTTCTAGCCAATTTACAATACCTTTATTTATATTCTTCATTTCAATATGACTTTTTGTATTTTTATAATCAGTATTTTTCATAAATTCTATCCCTCACAATAAAATTTTAATCCCTATATTTTGTAAAATAATCCGCTTAAAGTATAATTTTTATACGCTGGTACGGTATTATTAATCAATGTGCAAAAATAAAGTTTATGTTAATTCTTTGCTTTTATAAATAACACTGTTATAATAAGATTATGAAAATATTAGGCATAGATCCTGGAATGGCAATAGTAGGTTATAGTGTTCTTGATTTTGACGGAGAAAATTTTGAACTTATTACATCCGGTTCAATTCAAACACAAAAAACTCTTTCTAACGCTGCAAGATTATATGAAATCTTTAATGATTTATCTAAAATCATTGAAATTTATAAACCGGATATAGCTTCAGTTGAAAAATTGTTTTTCTTTAGAAACAGAACAACAATTATACCTGTTGCAGAAGCAAGAGGTGTAATTTTAACGGCTCTTGAAAAATATCATATAAAAACATTTGAATATACTCCTATAGAAGTTAAACAGGTATTGACAGGTTTTGGCAGAGCTGATAAAAAAGATGTAGAAAGAATGGTAAAACTAACCTTAAAAAAGGATGATTTGCCTTCTCTTGATGACACAATAGATTCAATGGCAATAGCAATTTGCCATACAAGAAATTGTACGGTCAATATGACAGCAATATAAATTAGAGGTAAGAAAATGAATGAAATTATTTTAAAACAGATAGCAATTCTTAGTGCAATAGCAGGCGGAGCATTAGGTGCTTTGTCATTAATACCCTATGTAAATATTTTTACACTAACAATATTGTTTTTATGTGTTGCAGCATTCGTCCTTGTTTATATGAAACGTGAAAACTTGATAGGTATATTTGATTTACGAGAAGGAGCTATATTGGGTTCTATCGTGGGCTTTGTCTCTTTTGTTGCGGCTTCTGTTGTATATATACCTATTGATTTACTTTTAGGTATAATTCCGCTTCCTATTTTACAATCACACTTTTTCCTAAAATATTTCTTTAATAGTTTTGGTGGAATATTGGTTTTGTTAATGCTTGTTTTTTTCGCTGCATTAATAAGTGCATTGATGAATGCATTTGCAGGTCTTGCTACATCCTACGTATATGAAATTTTAACGGGCTTTAAAAAAGAAGAAAATGAAAGTGTTAATTTTGAAATAAAATAAAATAAAAAAGAAAGGTAAATGAAAAATGGCATTTGAATCTAAAATAAGAACTATCAAATGGAATGGTGATTCTTCAAGAATGATTGACCAAACAATTATCCCATACGAATTTAAATATGTTGATATAAAAACAGGTGATGATATGTTTGTTGCAATAAAAGACATGATTGTAAGAGGCGCACCGGCAATAGGAATAGCCGGCGCTCACGGTGTTGTTTTATATGCTTTAGAATTTGAAAAACAGAACTTATCTTTAGAAGAATTTAAGAAAAAATTAATTGAAAAATCCGACTATTTAATTTCTTCCCGACCTACAGCAGTAAACCTAAAATGGGCAGTAGAACAACAAAAAGATATTATTAAAAATTCAAAATCAGATATACAAACTATTATTAATGATTTAACAACTAATGCAGTAAAACTTGAAAACGAAGATATTGAAATAAATAAAAAAATAGGAGATTATGGTGCAGAAGTAGTACCAAAAGGTGCAACTATACTTACCCACTGCAATGCAGGTGCTTTAGCAACCGTAGGTTACGGAACCGCCTTAGGTGTTGTTCGTTCTGCCTATGCAAAAGATAATACTGTTCAAGTATTTGCTGATGAAACAAGACCACGTCAACAAGGAGCACGGCTTACAACATTTGAACTTGCAATGGATGGAATACCTGTAACACTTATTACAGATGGCATGTGCTCATATTTTATGAAAAAAGGTATGATTGATTTAGTTTGTACAGGTGCAGACAGAATTGCATTAAACGGAGATTCCGCAAATAAAATAGGAACATATACCGTTGCAATTTCAGCAAAATACCATAATGTTCCGTTCTACATAGCTGCACCTTTATCAACAATTGATATAAATATAAAATCAGGTGATGAAATTCCTATTGAAGAACGTTCTCACGAAGAAGTTACACATATAAACGGTAAAATTGTTTGCTCAGATAAAGCAAAAGTAATTAATCCGGGATTTGACGTTACTCCTAATGAATTAATAGCAGGAATTATAACGGAAAAAGGTATTCTTAGACCTCCGTATGAAAAATCTATAAAAGAAGCATTTAATATATAATAAAAAAGGTCTGTTTTAAACACAGACCTTTTTTAAATTTAACTATTAAATTTTTTGTATAATTAACTACGCATTGAATGCTGCAGTTGTACTTCCGTTATTTGAATTATTAAAGTATCCTTCAAATATAGAATTGCCAAATGCTACTTGTGGTTGTTGTTCTTTTTGTTTTTCAACCTTTTTATCATCTATTCCGAAAACTGCACTTGATGATCCAATACCTGATAAACCGTTCATTTAAAATCTCCTCTATTTAATCTCTAATCTCTACACTTATATAAAGTATTTTTTAAATCAAAAATTGCATGTTTGAGCTTAAATATTAATTTTTCTTAACATAATCTTAAATAAACTAAATATTTTCTTCAATTATTTTGCATATCAAATGTCCGATAGTCATTTGTGATTCCTGTATTATAGGGGTATCATCAGATGGAACTTTTATTAAAATATTGGCATATTTATCTGCTTCACAATTGTTAATACCTGTCATACATATAGTTAAAACAGACAAGTTTTGTGCAGTCTTTAGTGCCTCAACAATGTTTTTTGAATTACCGGATGTTGTAAGAGCAATCAACACATCACCTTTATTTCCTATTGCTTCAATTTGTCTTGAAAATACCTTATCATACCCATAATCATTTGATATAGCCGTTATAATTGAATTATTTGATGTCAAAGAAAGAGCATTCAAAGCTTTTCTGGCTTTGTAAAGACCTGATACAAATTCACCTGCAATATGATTGCTATCACTTGCAGAACCGCCATTACCGGCTAGTAATATTTTATTTCCACTTTGTAGAGCATGTATAATATTTTCACATGCTTTACCGATTTGTTCTAAAATGTTTTTATCTTCATATATTTTAATTTTAGTGTCTGAAGATTTTTTTATATACTCTTTTATATTTTTAATCATGGTGTTTTTCTATCAATTCTATTTCATTACCGTCAGCATCTTTTACAAATGCAATTTTTGTTCCTGTAAAAATTGTAAATGGCTCATATAAATATTCATATCCAAGTGATTTGAGTTTTTCGCTAAAATCATCCAATGACTCAACAGAAAACGCAAAATGTCCGAATGCATTACCATTTTCATATCCGTTTTGCGGAGTTTCATCATTGTAAGTTAACTCAATCTGAGCCGTATGTTCTTCATCTTCTAAATAATATAATTCACAATCATCCAGACGTTTTTTCTTAACCAAAGTCATGTTTAACAATTTTTCATAAAAATCTAAAGCCCTTTGTAAATCTTTTACCCTTATCATTGCATGTAAAAATTTCATTTTATTCTCCCTTTATAAGCATTACAACTGAATGTGCCTCTATTGATTTTAATTCTCCTACAGAATCCATTTTTTCATTTGTCTTTGCCTTTATTGAAATCAAATCTATATTGATATTTAACGCATCTGCCAAACTTTTTCTGATTGAATTTACATAAGGTTTTAATTTTGGTTTTTGAGCAATAATATTACAATCAATATTATTTATTTTATAATTTTTTTCCTGTATCAGCTTATCAACTTCTTTCAACAATATTATACTTGATATGTCTTTATATTTTTCATCTGTATCAGGAAAATGAGTACCAATATCACCAAGAGCCAAAGCACCGAGCATAGCATCAATAATTGAATGAATTAAAACATCAGCATCAGAATGTCCGTACAAGCCCTTTTCAAAGGGTATATCAATTCCACCAAGAATTAACTTTCTGTTTTCCTCAAGCCGATGTATGTCATAACCTAAGCCAATTCTATACATTTGCACCTGCATTCAATACATATTTTTCAACGGCTTTTACAAATCCATCATTATCAACTGTATCAGTAACGAAATCCGCAACATTTTTTAAATCGTCAGAACCATTTCCCATTGCAACTTTTACTCCTGCCGCCTGCAAAAGTTCTATATCATTATCATGATCACCTATTGCAAGGGTTTCTTCTTTTGTTATACCGTAATATTGTTGTAAAAATCTTACTCCATCACCCTTTGTAGCTTCAGGATGACATACTTCGCAAAAATATTCCGTTGATTTTACAATATAAAGTTCAGGATAATCTTTTGTTAATTGATTTTTAATCTCAGTTACATGTTCTGCATCTTCATAATCAATAAGCAAAACTTTATTTACATTTTCTATTTTCAAACTTTCAAAATCTTTAATAAAATAAGGTATCTTTTGAGCTTTAGTATACTGTTTTATACTTCCGTTTTCATTTTCGGAATAAAGCTCATCATCCATATACAAATTTACATCAATTTTTTGAGATTTACTCCATTTTAAGATATTTTTAGTAGTATCTATCGGAATATATCTTGCATAAAGTGTTTTTTCTTCCTTAGAATTATCTTTTATTAAAGCCCCTTGAAAAGACACTATAGGGTTTTGCAAATTAAACATATCAGCTATTTTTTTAGCGGATTTATGCATTCTGCCTGTTATTAAAATTACTTTTACACCATTATGTTCAAGTTTTTGAATACAATCATAAACTGGTTGATTAAATGTTCCGTCATATTTTAATATAGTTCCGTCAATATCTGTTGTGATAAGTTTTATTGTCATTTTTTAATCTCAATTTATTGTATAACAAGAGTTTATCACAGTTTCAAATTAAAAATCAAGAATGAAGTTTCTTTATAATTTTTATAAAGATATAAAGATTATGTAAGGATTTCTTAAATTAAAAAAAAAATGGATATAATAATAATGTAAGAAAAAATATTGGAGAAAACAATGCAAATAGATGACATTTTAAAACAGTTGGACAATGCGGATAATTCTAATAAAAATGAATTGGAAAATGAAATTGTAAAATTAGGAACAAGTGCCGTTCCTGTTTTGATTGAACAATTACAATGTTCAAAAGGTTTAAAAAGAGGTGTCGTTGCAATGTCTTTAATTAGAATAGGCAGTGATTCAGTTGGATTTTTAAAAGAAGCTGCAAGTAAAAACCATGAATTCACTTGGGTTGCTGATTACCTTATAAATGAAATAAACAGCTCATCAAAAGCTGCATAATCTTTAAATAAATTATAATAAAAGCGGTTTCAGATTGAATATCTGAAACCGCTTTTATATGTATTATTTACTTTTGTTTAATAAATTATAAAACACTTTTTCCAAGACGTTTTTTTGCATTGTTTAAATCTCTTATACGTTTATTATTTTGACGAATTTGAGATTTTAAGCTGGAACGTTCATTTTTTATAAATTTATATTGATTATCAACATCAGCATATTTAGATTTAACAACATTTTGGTCAGCATTAATATCTTCTAAAGCTGCATCTATCTTTGATATAGCAGATTGTAAATCACTATTACCAACAGTTCTGGTTGCAGCAGTTGAAGTATTAACAGTAGAAGAATTGTTTACAGAAGAATTTGATACTGAAACAGCCGGTTTTGCAGATGTAGCAGGTGTTGATGTAGCTTTTTGTGTTGATGGAACAGAATATGCCGTATCATCAAAATTAAGCGGTGTAAAAGCACTTCCGTCAGCAAACGCAGGCATAATTAACAATGCTGATAATATAATCAAAAATGTTCCGTTTTTAATATTCATAAAAATCTCCTTTTTAAAATTACTAACTATATAAATATAGTAATCCATTAACATTTAAAAAGAAAATTATTAATAAATCTTAAAACTGATAATTATTATAAAATCTTTTCTTTACAATAATAAATAATCAAATGACAAATTATGTTTAGTGAGCTATTATATAACAAAGGAAAGATATTATGTTGGACAATATAATGAATGAAAATAAAGTGATAAATTTTGATGAAGATACCGGAGCGGCACTTTTACGAGCCGTTGTACTTGCAAAAAATAATGTTCCTTATTCACATAAGCGAATAGCTGACAATTACGTAGTTATAAAAAGAATGTATAAATTTCATGCTGTAAAAGCTGCTGTATCTAATACTGAATATGCACTTTTGCAACACTATAATATGCAGTCCTTAGAAATGACATCTGCAAATAGAATGACCAAAGAAATTGAATTTTTAAAAAACAGTTCTAACGGTAATGACTTAAATCTAAAAAAAGATGCAGATATGATAATGCTTATTAGAGCAAAAGAGCTCAAAAACATTACAGCAAGCACTTATACCAAATTGTCAGAAATGAATAACGGATATAAAGCATTAAATAAATATTTTGAAGAAATAACCAAATTTAATATATAATTTACTATGGACATAAGAGATTTTTCAAAAGCAAAAAGAATAGTTATAAAACTCGGTACAAATGTTTTAAGAAACGAATCGGGCGAAGCATCACTTCCTCGTTTATATTCTTATATAGAAGATATTTCAACCCTTGTTAAATCCGGTAAAGAAGTTCTTATAATAACATCAGGTGCAGTAGGTTTCGGGCGAAAAAAAATTAATATTGAAAAATCTGATGATATAGTTTTGAAACAAGCATGTGCCGCTATTGGACAATCAAAATTGATGTCTATATATGAAAACGGATTTGATTCTTATGGAATTACAATTGCACAAGTATTACTGACAGAAGATGATTTTGCAAACAGAAAGAGATATTTAAATTTAAGGAATACATTAAATCGTCTTTTAGAATTAGGAGTAGTGCCAATTATTAATCAAAATGATACTGTTTCAACATTTGAACTTGAAACATTATACACGGATGCTTTAGTATCATTTGCAGACAATGACAAATTATCCGCACTTGTTGCAAGTGAAATGGATGCGGACTTATTACTTATTTTATCGGATGTAAACGGATTATATGACTGCAACCCAAAAGATAATCCAAATGCAAAAATTATAACTGTTGTAAATGATGTAACAGAAGAAATAATGAACCTTGCAAACGGAGTATCAGCAGGGGGCAGAGGCGGAATGAAAACAAAATTGGAAGCCGCAAAAGTTGTTACACGTTTTGGTGGACGAATGATTATTGCAAATGGCAAATTACCAAATGTAATAAAAGAGGTCTTTACAGGTAAGGAGCTGGGTACAATATTTTTACCTGCCGATGATAAATTAACCGGTAAGAAATGTTGGATTTGTTATGCAACAAATATAATTGGTAAAATAAAAATTAATAACGGAGCTAAAAAAGCATTAGCAGAAGAAACATCAAGTCTTTTACCTATTGGTATAACAACAATTATACACGAATTTAAAAAGGGTGATGTTGTATCAATTTTAGATGAAGAAGATAAAGAATTTGCAAGAGGCATATCAAATTACAGCTCTGATGATTGTAAAAAGATTATGGGCAGACATTCTGATGATATTTTACAAATTCTTGGCTACAAAAATTATGATGCTGTTATAACAAGGGATAATATAACAATACTTTAAGGAATTTATTAAATGAGATTTGAAGAAATTGCAAAAAGAGTTAAATCTGCATCCATAAAAACTGCAAGTTTATCATCCGATATAAAAAAAAATATTTTGTATACTATTGCAGAAGCATTGCAAAAAAATTCAGAAATAATTTTTAAGGCAAACGAAAAAGATTTAAACGAAAACAAGGATAAAGTTTCTCAATCCGTTTATAATCGTCTTAAACTTGATGAAAACAAAATGCGTGATATGATTTCAGGTATTAAAGACGTTGCAGAACTTGAAGATATTATCGGCAAAGTATTGTTAAAACGTGAACTTGATGAGGGATTAGTATTAAAAAAAATAACTTGCCCTATAGGAGTTTTGGGTATAATCTTTGAAGCAAGACCTGATGTAATAGCACAAATAATTTCACTTGCCGTAAAATCGGGTAATGCGGTTATATTAAAAGGCGGTAAAGAATCTTTGAACACTAACAAGGAAATATTTAATGTTATAAAAACTGCATTAAAACAATTTAACGAATATCCAGATGATGCAATTGTGCAAATATTCACTCATGATGATGTTAATGAAATGCTAAAGTGTTCAAAATATATTGATTTGATTATCCCACGAGGCGGAAACAAACTTGTTAAGTTCATAAAAGAGAATACTCAAATTCCGGTATTAGGACATGAGGCAGGAATATGTCATATATTTTTAGATAAAACTGCTGATTTTGATATGGCAGTTAAAATAATTACAGATTCGAAAACTCAATACCCGTCAGCATGTAACTCTGTAGAAACACTGCTTATCCACAAAGATTTTGAAAATTCTGATAAATTACTAAAAGCACTTGAAATAAACGGAATAACATTAGACCATAAACCTGAACAATGGGACTATGAACATGGAGATAAAACACTTGCATACAAATATGTTGAAGATATGAATGAGGCAATAAATCATATAAACACCTACGGTTCAGGACATACAGACTGTATCATTACAGATGACAATAACAATGCAGAACTTTTTAAAAAACAAGTTGATTCAGCAGGAGTATATCATAACGTATCAACCAGATTTGCTGACGGATTTAGATATGGATTTGGAGCAGAAGTCGGCATATCAACAAATAAAACTCATGCCAGAGGCCCTGTAGGTATAGATGGATTAACCATATACAAATACGAACTTGAAGGAAACGGACAAACTGTAAAAGAATATGTAACAGGTGAAAAACAATTTCATCATAAGGATTTAATATGAAAATAGGTATAGTTGGCTTAGGACTTATTGGCGGTTCAATTTATAAATCATTAAAAAGTAAAAATTATGATGTTGTTGGAATATCTGACTCTCAAAACGGCTTATATCCTGATATTACTAATGATTATAATATTTTAAAAGAATGTAATATCGTATTTGTAGCTTCACCTATGAATAAAGTTTTGGAAATATTAGATAAAATCGAAGATATAGTTTCTGAAAAAACAATAGTAGCAGATGTTTCTTCGCTAAAATCTTTTGTATGTAAAAAACAATACAAATATAATTTTATACCCACACATCCAATGGCAGGAACAGAAAAAACCGGCTTTGAAAATTCTTTTAAAGAACTCTTTGAAGGTGCAAAATGGGTAATATGTAAAGAGGGATGTCCTGAAAGCTTACAAAAAATCATAACGGATATGAATGCAGAGATTATATACGCAACAGCGGAAGAACATGATGAGACGGTTGCATTAATTTCACACATGCCAATGGTAGTTTCACAAGCTATATTTAATGCCTCAAGAGATAATGTATTAGCAATGAGATTGGCTTCCAGCGGTTTTAGGGATATGACACGTCTTGCAATAACCAATTCCGTAATGGCAGAAGATATGATAAATTTTAATCACGAAAATATTCAAGATGCTGTTTTAAAAATGTATTCTTCAATAGGTGAATTGTTAAAAACAGATTATAAAGAAAAAGTTGAAGAAATCTCAAAAGCACGTTCTGCTATGTACAAAAACGGAAAAAATATATTGTAAATTTTTATATTTTAATCATACTTTAATTAGCGACCATACTTATTGCTATTGTTATTTAATATATCCATAGTTACATATTCGACATCAAAACCGTGTATCTTGCCAAGTTTTTTAACTCTGTAATAATAAACCATTTCCTTTTTCGGATCTTCAAGAATCAAAACTACCTTTGCTTTTTTACCTGTCATAAGTTGGTAGTGTAATGCTTGTCCGATACTTTCTGCCCATTTATTTGCAAAGTCAAATTCTACTGCGTGATATTTCGTTAAACAATCAACTCTCGTTCTGTCTTTATTTTCAAATTCCTCAATACCGTTATGAGCAGAACACCATGCATGCTGATATGAAGATTCACGTTGCTTATGTTTCACATACTTATAACCATTTGGAGCATAGCCGTACTCAAAGGCATAAACACCTGAAACAAAATATATTAAAGTTATTATAAATACAAAGAAATTTTTAATCATATTCGCATTATAAAGTCAGGATATGTCAAATATGGGCTTATACCTTATAGACAATTGCATTTGTCTATAAAAACAAATTTAGCACTAAAATTTATTTATGCAAGATAACAATAAAAATGCTACTATCAAACTTGTTAAAGTGATTGGTGAAATAATTAAAAAACACAGATTAGAGCAAAATAAAACAATATATAAAATTTCTGCGGAATGTTCCATTCATAAAGAAACTTGGAGATTAATTGAGAATGGTCTTGTTAATGATATAAAAATTTCAAGTTTATGGAAAATAGCAGAGGGATTAGAAATAGATATAACTGATTTATTAAAAGAGGCAAAAGAAGTATTAGGTGATGGATTTACCATTTCAGGACTAAATTAGAAAATTTAAAATTCCTTTTTCAACACATTATAAATTCTTAAAAGTTCAACGGTTAAAATAAAACCTACACAAACAGATGAAATAGCAATTCCAAGCCAAAAACCATATAAATTCATTTTGAACTTAAATGCAAAAATACATCCCAATGTTATACCTATACAAATATAACCTATTAAATTTGCAGTAGAAACCATTTGAGTTCTTTTAAGCCCCTTTAATATACCACCCATTGATGCCTGATAACCGTCAAAACACTCAAAACAGCCAATTATAAACATTATCGGGACAATAATATTTATTAAATCCTTGTCTATAGTAAATATTTCTGCCCAAAAAGACGGAAATACCGCAAATAAAATACCGCATACAGCCATAAATCCTACAGAAATAACCACTCCGGATATACCGTATTTTTTTATATTTACTAAATTTCTTGCTCCGTTTGCATAGCCGACTTTTACAGCAATTGCATTAGATATAGATAAAGGTATCATAAAGGATGTTGAAGTTATAACATTTAATATATTCTGTGCAGCAGCATAAATGCCGTCAACTCTACCCATAATTACAGCCATAGAATTAAATGTAAGCATTTCAAGAGTAACCGCAATAGAGATAGGAATACCTACATTTACTAAAACTTTTAGATATTTAATAGGTAGTTTTATATTTTTTAATTTAAAATTTTTTAAACAATATATCAATAATGTAAGTCCCATAAAAGACCTTACTAAGACACTCGCAATTGCAAGTCCTGAAATTCCTAAATTACAACCGAATACTAAAAATACATTTAGCAGGATATTCAAAAATATACCAATAATAGCTATAAAATTTGGGAAAAATACTATTTCATAAGCTTGCAAAAACTCTTTTAAGGCGGCATACAAATACCCGCCCATAGCAGAAAATCCAAAAATAAAAGTATAAATTCTTATATACGGTAAAAGTTTATCTTCAAACCCCAAATTTTCCATTAAAGGTATACAAGCCCAAGTTAATAACATTGTTATAAAAGAAACTATCATTGCAATTTTTAATGTAGGGTAGAAAAAATTTTTTGCAGATTTACCTGCACCCAATCTATTAGATAGTACGGGAGAAACACTAATAATTAATCCCAATCCAAACATATAGACCAAACTTGTAACAGAGCCGGAGATACTAACAGCAGCAAGTACATCCGTTGAATATCTGCCTGCAACAAGAACATCTCCTGCCATAATAAACGTAAAGCCAATATGTCCCATAATAATAGGTAATGCAAGCTTTATTAGTTCTTTTGCATAGTCAAAATAATTTTTTTGTACGTTTTCAACCATAAACCTTTTTTAAGCCATAAACTATTGCGTTAAAGCTTTTGCACCTTGACTTCTTAAGTATTTTGCAATTTCAGAATCTTTGCCGTTATTAATTATTGCCCTGTCCAAAGCTGTTTCTCCGCCAATATTTACATAATTAATATTTGCACCTTTAGATATAAGTATCTTTGCCATTTTTACATCTCCGAGTGATGCGGCAAGAATAAGTGGTGTATAACTATCCTCATCCGCAACATTTACATTTGCTCCATTATTAATTAAAAATTCGACAGAAAGATATGCTTTTGAAATAACTGCTATATTTAACAAAGATGTACCATCAAAATTTTTTATATTTACATATTGTTTATTTTTAGAAAGCATAGAACGCATTATATCAATTTCATTATTTATAGCTGCCAAAACAAATGTCATAGCATCATTTTCAAAATATTCATTATAATAATCTTTATTAAAAACTTTTAAATCACTTGATTTTAAACCTGTAAAGTTTATTAAATAATTCTTTAAATATTTGTGAAAATTATTCTTTTTAGCAGGGCTAAGTGTATCATAAAAAGATTGAGCATACACTTGTCCAAATGATAAAAGTAAAACAATCGCAGTAATTAATATTTTTTTCATAAACTTTAATAACCCCTATATCCTGAATATTATTATAATTCAAAGTTTGTTTTATTCAAATATCTGTCATTTCTAAAAGCTGCAGAATATGGTTTCGCTTCTCGTATTGCATCAAGCCAATTCATATAATCTGATTTAAAATCCTCTAAACTTTTATTAACATACTGCATTGTTATATATCCGTCAAAAGATTTCATGGCTCTATAAATATCACATTGTGATGCCATTTTGTCATTACCTACAACACACCTTGTTGCAATTGCATCATATTGTGTTATTCGTTCAAATTGATAAGGAGAATATGAATTTAAAGCTTCCAATTGAGCAGTTATTTTTCTTAAAAGTCCTACTGCACTTCTTTGATTTACATTTCTGTAAGAGTGAATAATAAGTGTTTTACTCCAATTAGTATAGGTTTCACCTGACGGAACATACTGCACAATAGTTTCATTAGTTCTTTTCTGATGATATGCTACAATCCAACCGCCTGCTCCTTTTGGAAAATCAAAAGCAAGTGTTTGATATGCATAAACACAACTTACAAATATCAATAAAACTGATATTAAGCTAAATATTTTCAAATGGTGTTTTTTCATTTGCATAAACTACCTCAACTTTATTATTTTTTATTATCTCATAAAAAACTTTTTTAATTAATACTTCACTTTCAAAATGACCTATATCATAAACTGCAATTTCACAATCTATTGCAGGATGATATTTTATATCTCCGGTAACAAAACAATCACATCCTGAATTTACAGCCAACTCATAAAATTCCATACCTGAGCCGGCACAAAAACCAATCTTTTTTACCTTAATAATATTATTATTATTTATTAATTTTGCATTAGGTGAAACTAATTTAATCTTTTTATTTAAATCTTTTATTAAAATATCTGTATCAACAAACCTTAAAAAATCATCCTGTCCTGATACATCAAACCCCAAAGCTTTAACAAGAGTATCTGTTGTACCGCCTTGAGCCCTGTCCATATTTGTATGGGCACAATATATATCTATATCTTTAAATTTGAACGGAACAAAAAACAACGGATGATGAGAAATTATCATATCGCAATTTTGTCTTTTTGCCTGCATATAAACATCTTCAGTAACTGTAAGGGCAATTAAAACTTTGTTAATATCTTCATTTAAAGTTTCAATAATAGTACCTGAACTATCCCAGCTTTCTTGAAGTTCAAGCGGTGCAAAATATTCTATCTGTTTAATTAGCTGTAATTTGTTCATTTGTTATAATATCTTCTATTTTTAAAACAGTATCTTCAACAACATCATTTACAACAGTATAATCAAACTTCTTAGAATTTATCATTTCAGATTTAACAGTATTAAGCCGTTTTTGAATGGCTTCTTCAGATTCTGTACCACGCCCTCTAAGACGTTTTTCAAGTTCATCCAAACTAGGAGGAAGTATAAAAATTAAAACAGCATTTTCGAATTTTTCTTTTACCTGCATTGCACCTTGAGTTTCAATTTCAAGAATAATTTTTTTATTTTCATTTAATGCCTGTTCTACAAACTTTCTATTTGTACCGTAATAATTTCCTGAAAACTCAGCCCATTCTAAAAAATCACCATTTTCAACTGCACTCATAAAATTTTGTTTAGACATAAAGTGATAATGAACACCATCAATCTCACCTTCACGTTTATTTCTTGTCGTACAAGAAATTGATAATTCAAAATCAGGATTTTTTTCCAAAAGTCGTTTGATAACAGTACCTTTGCCAACACCTGATGAGCCGGAAATAACAAATAATTTACCCATTATAATTGTGCCGTTTCTTTTTCTTCGTTTTTTTCTTCGATTTCAATAATATCCGGCTTATGATGTGAACTGTAAGCCATAATTATTATACACATAATAATACCAATAATAGCAGATGCAATCCAGAAACATACAGCACCTCTCCAACCGAATTTATCAACCATAAAACCGGTTCCTGAAGATGATAATACCGCACCTACATATCCAAACATACCTGCAAAGCCCAACGCTGCTGAAGCAACCTGTTTTGATGTTGCTTCTAATGCACAAACACCGCCAAGTAACAATTGAGGCCCTGCAGTAAATGCTCCAATCAATGCTGCAAGAATATAATCAAAAGCATCTATTCTATTTATATGGAATAAAAATAAACTAATACCTAATCCAACAAAAAACACAATATTTATTGGTATTCTGCTTCCTGATTTTGAACGGTCAGAAAACCAACCCGCAGCAATTGCACCAACAGAACCTACAACTGCAAGTGAACTTAATTTAGCTGTTGCAATTGCAAGAGTATCCCCTTTATATTCCATTAAATATTTTACAAACCAATCCTCTGTTCCAAAACGAATTACATAAACAAATGCATAAGCTATTGATAATAACCATAATATTTTATTGCAAACGATATATTTTCTGAATAATTCAAAATAAGACATCTTTTGAATAGCAGCTTCTTTTTTTTCTTCCACCGGTTCGTTTTTATAAACATCAACATCAGGTAAACCTAATGATTGCGGCTTATCTCTTAATGCCCAGAATAAAAATAAACCCATTAATGTAACTAGTAATGCCTCTATACCAAATGCCAATCTCCAACCTAACTTACCAATCAAAATACCCGATAACATAACTGTGGTAAAAACACCCAATTGGTGAGATGTTGACCATATAGACCATTTTGTTGCACGTTCTGACTTACAAAGCCAATAAGAAAGGGCTTTTGCAATAGGTGGAAAAATCATTGATTGAAACCAACCGTTTGCTCCCCAAAAGAATGCCATTATCCATAATAATATTGCAGCAGACGGCAATCCAAAAAATGAAACATGACCCGGAGTTATAAACACCGCACTCAGGACAAAACATACATTGGCTATTGCAGAAAGTATCATTGCTGTCGGTAAAAATGTTCTTACATTGCTTCTATCCGCCAATATTCCGTTAAAAAATTTACCGACACCATAAGTAATATAAAGAGATGAACCTAATATACCAAGCTGTGTATTAGTATATCCCAAATCCTGTCCGATGAAAGGTAAAGCTACAGCTATATTTTTTCTACAAAAATGAGCAACAATATATGCAAAATACACTGAAATGAATATTCTCCATGTCCAATGTTTATACATTTTATCAATTTTTTCTTTATCTTGAATTTCCTCTTTTATTGGTGGTTCTTTAAAGAAATTTAAAATCACATTTGCCATTACTGTTTACTCGCCTTTATTACCTGTACATTTCTATTTTCTGTTAATTCTTTTCGTGCAGATTGTATTATTTCCCTTTTGCATTCATCTAAACTCAAACCGTTACATAATCTGTCAATAAATCCGGTATTCAACTTTACTGCCTTACTCAATGCACCTATTTCGTCTAAAACATCTTTTATTTCATCAAATTCATAATGGAAAGACTGCTTTGATTGAAATACCAACATATCCCCATTTTGAGCCGTTATAGGTTTTCCGCCAAGTTCAAAATAGAGTTTAAATACAGATTTTAAATCCTGCAATTCTGCTTGTAACGTATTTACACTTTGTTGAATTCGTAAAAAACGCTCAAACAAATAATCTACATTATCAAGCTGTTTTGTTTCCCAATCATATTTTTGTAAATACAATTTTTTTAACTGAGGATATGCAATTGCTAAACTCATAGCATCTGCCATTGCCCTATGATGATTAGTTAATTGCACATTAAATTTTTTTGTTAAAGCTTCTAATCCACAACTTTCTAGTTCAGGATATAATTCTTTAAACATAAACTGTGAATCTATTCTTTCGTTTTGTAATTCATTACCTGTAGTTCTTTTGCATGCTTCATTCAGATAATTATAATCAAAAATAGCATTGTGAGCTACAATAGGATAATCTCCAATAAATTCCAAAATTTTTGGCATAACCTCAGCTTCAGTCGGAGCATCCTGAACCATGTCTTGTGTTATTCCATGTATTGCAATTGAAGATTTTCTAATATGCTGCTCCGGATTTATAAGAGTTTGAAATTCATCTTTTATTTTTCCGTTTTCTAAACGAACCCCTGCAAACTCTACCATTCTTTCTTTTGTATAATCAAGTCCTGTTGTTTCTGTATCTAAAACTATTTCTACAACTTTTTTCCTTGCCATAAAATTACCGATATATTAAACCTTTTTCCTATACTACAAGATAGTAGCATAAAAATAATTTATATGGTAGAATTTTGCTTGTAAATATTAAGGAGATTTTGAAAATGTCAAATGCACTAGAAGTAGATGAAAAAAGTTTTGAAGCAGAAGTATTAAACAGCGAAGCACCTGTATTAGTTGACTTTTGGGCAACTTGGTGCGGACCTTGCAGAAAATTAGGCCCTGTTTTAGATGAAATTTCTCAGGACTATTCTGACAAATTAAAAGTTGTAAAAGTTAATACTGACGAAAACATGAATATTGCGAAAGATTATTCAATAAGCGGTTTACCAACACTTTTAATATTTAAAGACGGTAAAGCACAAGAACGCATGGTTGGACTTATGCCAAAATCAACCATTACAAAAAATATAGAAAAATATGTTTAGCATATATTTAAAGTAAAAAATACAAGAAACAATAAATAAAGTTTCTTGTATTTTTTTATATTTTCAATAAACACTTTTTATCACAAAAAGATAAGGATAATAGTATAATGACTCATAAAACGGCACTGATATTGGAAGGCGGAGCAATGAGGGGCTTGTATTCTGCCGGAGTACTTGATATTTTTATGAAAAACAACATAAATGCTGATGTTGTATATGGTGTATCGGCAGGTGCGTTATTCGGTTTAAATTATAAATCCAGACAAATAGGACGTGCCTTAAGATACAATTTAAAATACGCAAACGAAAAGAATTATATGGGCTTATATTCTCTTATCACGACAGGAAATATTATGAACAAAGATTTTTGTTTTCAAAAACTTGTCTACGAATTAGATAAACTTGATTTTGAAACATACAAAAATTACCCTGTAGATTTTTATGCCGTTGTAACTAATTTACAAACAGGAAAACCGGAATATATAAAAATTGATGATGCTAAAAAAGATATGGAATATTTTAGGGCTTCGGGTTCTATGCCTTTTGTATCAAAACCGGTTGAAATAAATGGTAACCTGTATTTAGACGGAGCTATGAGTGATGCAGTACCGTTCAAAAAGGTTCTTGAAACAAATTTTGAAAAAATCATTGTTATTTTAACAAGACCTCTGGGTTACAGAAAGAAAGATTTGCACCTTCCATACAAACTGTTTTACGGAAAATATCCTAATTTAGTTGAAACGGCAAAAAATTATTACAAAGAATATAATTCAACAATGGATTTGATAGAAAAATATGAGCAAGAAAATAAAATTATTGTGTTCCGTCCTTCTAAATTAATTAAAGTAAAAAGAATAGAAAAAGACACAAATAAACTGCAAAGAATATATGACTTAGGAGTTTCAGACTGTATGGATAAACTTGATAAAATAAAAGAATATCTAAAAGAAAGCTATCCTTGCAACGAAAAATAAATTCTTTTTATATTCCCTAAATCGCTCAACGTTTGTTCTTTTTGAACTTCTGTTGCATACTGTCTTAAATATGACGGATGAAATATCGCTGTTGCCTTATAAATTTTACCATTAATGTTTAAATCAAAAAATTGACCTCTTACTTTTGAAATTTGTATACTTTTTTTACCTGTCAAAGTTTTTAACGCAGTACCTCCGGCAAGAACGATTAATTTTGGATTTATAATTTCAATTTGCTCATAAAGAAAATGAATGCACTTATTTATTTCTTCCTGCTTTGGTACACGGTCTTTATTAGGTCTTTCAATATCCGTCGGACGACATTTTAAAATATTTGTTATATAAAACTCATCCCTGTTTAATCCCGATTTTTTCAAATAATCATTAAACAGCTGTCCAGCAACACCGCAGAATGGCTCTCCTGTCAAATCTTCATTTTTACCGGGAGCTTCTCCTACAATCATTATATCTGCACTATCTTTACCGTTTGAAAAAACAACATTATTCCGTCTTTCAAACAATGCACAGTTTTGACAATTCTCACACGTCTTTTTTATATTATTCAACCGATTCTGTATCGACATTTTCTAATTCTTTTTTTCTAAAATAACCTATATTATATTTTTTGCAATATCGTTTCAATTCTTTCATTATAACATTAGAAAGTAAAAACACCGCAAACAAATTAGGAACAGCCAAAAACAGAGTTACGGCATCAGACAAGTTTATTATACTTTGAAAGTTCATAGCAGAACCTGCTACAATACAAACACAATATATAACCTGAAATATTTTTGTTTTTACTTCACCCTCTCCAAATAAAAATTTCCAACCCTGTAATCCGTAATAAGAACCGCATAACATTGTTGATAATACAAAGAAACTTGCCATAATTGTCAATAATATAGGTAAAAATGACCAAGCCATACCAAATGCTTTTGATGTTAATTCAATACCTGCTATACCGTCTACAGTCAAATAAGCACCTGTTACAACAATAACAAGAGCCGTTGAAACACCTACAATACAGGTATCAACAAACGGCTGTAACATAGCAATAAAAGCTTGTGCGACCGGCTTATTAGTTTTTACCGCAGAAAATGCGATAGGAGCAGTTCCCAATCCTGCTTCATTTGCAAACATTGCACGTCTAAATCCCCACAACATACAAGCAAAGCACCCGCCTGCCATTGCTTGAGGATGTAGTGCATCTGTTATTATCAATTTTATAACATGAGGAATATGAGTTATATTACAAAGACAAATTATTGCAACAGTAGAAACATACAAAGTACACATTGTCGGAGTAACTTTTGATGTAAATTTACCTATTGATTTTATACCACCAATAATTGTTACCCAAGTAATCATTGCAACTATAACACCTAAAATCCAGCTATTATTTGCAAATATACTTGACTCTCCGCCTGTTACCTCCGTTATTTGTGATGTCATTGCGTTTATTTGAAACAAATTCCAACCGCCAATCATACCAATAACAGCACATAGAGCATAAATTTTTGCTAACGGCATTGCAATTTTAGATAAAAACTTACCTCTCAATCCACCTAAAATATAATACATTGGCCCGCCCGAAATCGTACCGTCATCATTTACTTTCCTGAATTTTATACCGAGCAAAACTTCAGCAAATTTTAATGCCATTGAAAAAAGTCCTGCAATTATCATCCAAAAGATAACACCAGGCCCTCCAAGAGATACAGCAGCGGCAGAACCTGCAACATTACCTATACCGGCTGATGCAGATATTGTTGCACTCAATGCTTGAAATGACGAAACTTCTCCCTT
>Ga0256404_1003612_pt1 | contig 30885 bp, 28 predicted proteins | sample RumenRJG_01DNA_FD_185990 | JGI IMG/M metagenome (GOLD analysis project Ga0256404, IMG submission 185990) | Bovine rumen microbial communities from Lethbridge, Alberta, Canada - RJG_01 | ecosystem: Host-associated > Mammals > Digestive system > Stomach > Rumen | place: Canada: Alberta | collected...
TTCGGCGATCGGCGACATCCCGCCAGCCGAAGCATACTTCCCAGCCATGTTGCTGGATGCAGCGAAAGCAGCCGCCTGATTCACTATAAAATCATCGGATTTTTGTCTTGACAAGCGTGCCATTATAGTCATGAACTGGTTCCAAAAAGCGAAGCAGCCGCTCGACATTCCATTCACGAGCAATCTCAGCACGAACGCCGCCATGCTCGTCGCGCATCACCTCGCCGTCGCCATCATCGCACTCGGCTCACAGCCGTACGCCGACCCCGCGAAGATCGCGCTGCGCCCGCTTTCCCCAGAGCTTTCCGAGACGGCCATCCTCGCCTGGCGCCGCCAGCAGCCACAATCCCGCGCCGTCAAGCGCTTCATCGCGTTCGCGCAGGAAGAGATTCCGAAGCTTGTGGCGGATGGTGGCAAATAACCTGTATACTTGTATACATTTTGTTGGCAGTTGACAAGCACCGTATCGTGCAATATAATGAACGCATCAGCAAGAGGCAATGAAGCCCGCACCGATGGAGTCGTGTCCATCGTGGCGGGCTTTTTCTGTTCCTTCTCCGCTGGTAAACACATTATCTGTCAAGGATGTGGAGATGAAAGACGGCTGGACAGATTGCCGTAGATTTTTATTCCTCTCAAGGCGGCAAACCGCAGGCGTAGCAGAGCTACGTCAAGGTTTTGCCAACGCAGAGAGGGATGAAAAGATACGGTAAGATGGCCGGCCGGCTGAATCGACACATCCTCCAAAGCAGGGACAATGGCGTCTCGCGTGTGCATGGCTCCCCCTCACAGGCCGTGCAATCTCGCGAGACGCACTTTTTTATCTCTGCTTCCCCCTGCTATCGCAGCGTTTCCCCAAAAACGGAAGCGCTTCTATAGATAGAACTCATCGTTTTAGGTGGTCCAGCATTTATTTGAGAAAGGATTTGGTATTATGATCGACACGGGCGATACCGCTTGGGTCCTCATCAGTGCGGCCTTGGTTTTCATCATGACGCCGGGACTCGGATTCTTCTATGGCGGCATGGTACGTAGCAAGAACGTCTTGACGACGATCATGCAGAGCTTCTTCATCGTGGCGATGATTTCCGTCGAGTGGCTGATCCTCGGCTACGCGATGACGTTCGGCACGGATATCAATGGTTTCATCGGCAGCCTCGATAAATTGGGGCTCGCAGGCGTTGGCATGAATGTGCTCGAAGGCGGCACGATTCCGGAGCTCGCGTTCGTCGCGTTCCAGTGCATGTTCGCCGTCATCACGCCGGCACTCATCACGGGTGCCTTCGCCGAGCGCGTGAAATTCCGCGCGTTCACGTTCTTCATCCTCCTCTGGGCCATCTTCATCTACAACCCGATGGCGCATTGGGTCTGGGGCGGCGGCTTCCTCGCGGAGCTCGGCGCGCTCGACTTCGCCGGCGGCCTCGTCATCCATATTCTTTCCGGCGTCTCCGGCCTTACGCTCTGCATCTTGATCGGCAAGCGCAAGGGCTTCGGCAAGACGGCCATGCTGCCGCACAACTTGCCGATGACGATCCTCGGTGCGACGCTCCTCTGGTTCGGCTGGTTCGGTTTCAATGCGGGCTCGGCGCTCGGCGCGAATGCGCTCGCAGCGAATGCGTTTGTCGCGTCGCAGGGCGCGGCGGCTGCCGCGACAGTCAGCTGGGTGCTCCTCGAGTGGGTGCGGAGCGGCAAGCCGACGATCCTTGGCGCAGCTTCCGGCTGCATCGCCGGCCTCGTCGCCATTACGCCGGCGGCCGGCTTTGTCGAGCCGATGCCGGCCATCCTCATCGGTTTCGTCGGCGGCGGCGTCTGCTACTTCGCGGTTGCTGTCTTGAAAGAAAAATTCGGTTACGATGATTCGCTCGATGCGTTCGGCGTCCACGGCCTCGGCGGCACGTGGGGCTCGATCGCGACCGGCCTCTTCGCGACGACGGCCGTGAATCCGGACGGTGCGAATGGCCTGTTCTACGGCGAGACGCATCTCCTCGTCGCGCAGATCATCTCGACGGTCGTCGCGTATGCGCTTGCCATCGTCGGCACGTACGTCCTCTACAAGATCGTCAATGCGCTCACGCCGTTCCGTGCGGAAGACTCGGAAGAGTCGGCTGGCCTCGACATCGTCGAGCACGGCGAGCATGGCTACACGGGCGAGACGTTCTCGGCGAGCCCGACGATGCTCTCCGCGTTCCTCGGCGAAGAAGACAGCCCGGCAGCGTTCCAGGCGACATTCGACCGTCCGAACCCAGGAAAATTGTGATATACTTTGTTCGATGAATTTGATTGGATAGAGAAAAAGCCCTGAGCGGTGACCGCGAAGGGCTTTCTTCGGGAAAGAAGGCAGCAAATATCATGGACATCACGAAAGTCGAAATCATCACGCGCACGAGCAAGCTCGAAGAACTCAAGGAAGCGCTGAACAAGATCGGCGTGCTCGGCATGACGGTCAGCCAGGTCTACGGCTGCGGCTTGCAGAAAGGCCACCGCGAAATCTATCGCGGCCAGGCGTATGAGATCAACCTCGTGCCGAAGATCAAGGTCGAGACGGTCATCTGCGAGATTCCGGTCGAGCGCGTGCTCGAAGTCGCGGAGAAGGTGCTGAAGACGGGCAAGGTCGGCGACGGCAAGATCTTCGTCTACAAGCTCAGCGATGCCGTGCGCATCCGCACGGGCGACCGCGGCCCGGAAGCCATCATGGATGAAAAATAATAGAAGTCAAATCTTTCTGACGTTTATCAAATTTTTAGGCTGAAAATGGGCATTCTCTAGGTAAAAAGCCTTGAGAATGCCTCTTTTTTCTGTTATTCTAAAAAATAAATGGAAACGAAAAGATTCTTGCGAACGTGGCAGGGATTTTGGGATGTGTTATCGAATAAGGATATGTAAAAGCCATCGTGAACAAGGAAGCACTATGCTTTCCAAGTGTTTTTGAAAATAAAAGCAGGTGAGCATTTATGGAAAAGGTCAAGATCATGATCGTCGACGACTCGCGCGTGAGCCGCGTCATGCTGGCCAATGAACTCAATCGCACGAATTTCGAAGTCGTCGCGCAGGCGAAGAATGCGGCGGAAGCTGTGCAGCTGTATGAGGATGTCCGTCCGTCGCTCGTGACGATGGACATGAACCTTCCAGATGCCGACGGCCTCGAATGCAGCCGCCGCATCTATGAAATCGACCCCGAGGCCAAGATCGTCATGATCTCGGCGATGAAAGATGCGGCGCTCATGGCGCGCGGCCGCGAGATCGGCATCAGCGCATTTTTGCAGAAGCCCGTCACGACGAACGAGCTCATCGACACGCTCATGGCTCTCTGCCAGACGGAAGTCGGCAAGGTCGCCGTACTGCGGGAGTCGTACGCGAAGCAGTTCGTCAAAGCGCTGTCGCGCGGCATTTTCCGCATCGCGGGGCTCAACAGCGACGTGACGCTCGAGCTCGACAACCGGAAGTTCCTCGATGTCAGCGGCGTCGCCGTCATCATCGGCCTCACGGGCTATCCGCAAGGGCGTGCGATTTTTTACCTCGATGCGGAGACGACGCGGAAATTCGCGGCGATCATGCTCGGCGAGGACAATATCGACAACGTTACGGAAGACGAGGCCATCGACAGCGTCGAGGAGGCTGCGAACATCATCATCGGCCGCGGCGTGTCGAACATCAACAATATTTTCAAAGACAAGGAAATGCGCATCACGCCGCCGGGCACGATCAGCGGCTCGAACATCCGCATCGCGAGCCCGAAGCTCACGACGTTCAAGGTCGAGGCGAAGACGCATGTGGGCAGCATCTTTGTCAACATTGGATTTGCAGAGGGAGATTGACGATATATGGATGCAAAATTGGTGAATCCGTTTGTGAGCGCGGTCGAGTCCGTGTTGCCGCAGATGGGATTCCAGCCTCCGACGCGCACGTCGCTGAACGTGCGGCAGAAGAATGTCGAGGGGCTCGGCGTCTCCGTCATCGTCGGTTTCACGAAGCAGTTGCGCGGCAATGTCGTGTACAACATGAGCGAGGACACGGCGAAGTTCATCGCATCGACGATGATGATGGGCATGCCGGTCGCGGAATTTGACGCGATGGCGCAGAGCGCCATTTCCGAGATGAGCAATATGCTGACGGCGACGGCGGCGACGAATCTCACGGCGCTGTCGCTCGAAGTCGATATCTCGACGCCAAGCCTGTCGATCGGCCAGGGCTTCCACATGAAGATCAGCGACGGCCCGTACCTGACGGTCGCCATGGACGTGGCCGGCCATCTGCTCGAAGTCGATATCGCGGTCGAGCAACAGTGAGTTCCAAGATCAAAAAATAGAATAAACGACAGCAAAGATGCGAGGTTTGGGGGAGCCTCGCATTTTCTACAAATGTTTCCGGAGGGGTACCAGATGAAGATCAACAGCCTGAAGATGAAATTTTTGGCCACGTTCTTGCCGCTCTTCCTCGGCAGTTTCCTCGTATTCTTCGGCATCAGCTACTACATGTCGAGTCAGGCGCTCATCCGCGATGCTGACACGATTTCAGCGAATGTCGGGCGCTCGACGGCGAACGACATCGAAAAGATTTTCCAGAAGCATACAATGGAAGTCGAGAGCCTCTCGATGGACAGCGCGCTCCTCGGCGCGTCGAAAGAGCAGATTGTCGCCGAGCTCGCGAAGTACAAGGCGAAAGCCTCGAAGGACTTCGCCATGCTCGCTTACGCGACCGTGGATGGTCAGGCCGTGAGCGACAAGGGCAAGGACATGGATCGCTCGACGCGCGACTATATCAAAAAGGTGCGCGAGACAAAGCAGCCGTACATGACAGGACCGTCCGTCTCGGGCACGAGCGGCAAGCTCATCACGATCATCGCGTATCCAGTCTTTGACAACACGCAGAATCTTGCAGGCATCGTCTACGGCACGATCGAGCTCGACAGCATCAGCGATCTCGTAGGCTCCATCCAGTACATGGAGACGGGCCACGTCTTCATCGCGGACCAGGACGGCCTCACGATCGCCTATGCGCAGCAGCCGGAAGACGTCGGCAAGATGGACTTGACGCAGACGGAGACGAATGGCAAGACGATTGATCCGAAACTCGTCGACGGCTTCAAGCAGGCGGCGAGCACGCATGAGCTGGTCCGCACGGAGTACACGACATCGCATGGCGTGGCCTCACAAGCTGTCCTCACACCAATCGAGCTCGGCACGCGCACGTGGATCGCCGTCGCGGTCGCGCCGCTCTCGGAAGTGCGTGCCGATGCGTATGCGCTTGCGAAAATCCTCGTGGGTGTCGGCCTCTTCATGTTCCTCGTGATCGCGGCCATCATCTGGGTGTCGGCGACGAAGATGAGCCGCCCCGTGGAAATCCTCAAAGAGGAATGCGACATCTTGAACAGCGGCGACCTCACGGATCGCCCCGTCTGTTGCACGTCGAATGATGAGCTTGGTGCGCTCGCGCAGGGATTTGCAGATATGCGCGAGACGATCCGCAAGTTGCTCGTCGAAATCGCGAAGCATGCAGAGCGTGTGTCCGCGTCATCGGAAGAACTCACAGCGGCGGCGCACCAGACGGCGGAGGCCGCGACGCAGACGGCGAACCAGGTCGTCGAGATTGCCGAGGGCATCAATCATCAATCCGACTCCGTCGCGACGACGAACCACGCCGTGCAGGATATTTCTGAGCAATCGTCCACCGTTTCGTCGAGCGCGGAGGCCATCGCTGCCGTCACGGACATGACCGTTGCGGAAGTCGGGCGCGGCAAGAACGCCGTGCAGGACATCGTCACCGCGATGGACGCGATCAATGTCGGCACGGGCACGGTGCAGAATTCCATCGAAAAGCTCGCGAAACAGTCCGATGAGATCAGCAAGATCGTCGATGTCATCACGGGCATCGCCGAGCAGACGAACCTCCTTGCGCTCAACGCCGCCATCGAAGCGGCGCGCGCGGGCGAGGCCGGCCGCGGTTTTGCCGTCGTCGCGGACGAAGTCCGCAAGCTCGCCGAGGAATCCGGCAACTCGTCGCAGAAGATCGCCGAGCTCGTCATGAAGATCCAGGAGGACATGAAGGAAGCGGTCGATGCGAGCGAGCAGAGCACGCGGAGCGTCGAAGGCTCGCGTGCGTCCGTCCGGGAAGCGGACACGATCTTCGAGTCCATCCAGGTCTCGATCGAAGCGCTCGCCGGTGGCATCCGCGATGTCTCGTCGAACATCACGGCCGTCTCGGATGCTGCGAAGTCCATGGCGACGGAGATGGAGAGCATCGCGAAGATCAGCCACGAGAACGCGTCGCGCACGCAGAGCGTTTCTGCGACGACGGAGGAGCAATCTGCGTCGAGCCAAGAGATCGCGGCCTCGACGCGCGTCCTCGCCGAACTCGCGCAGGAGCTCGAGGCGAACGTGCAGAAGTTCAAGCTCTGACGGTTTTTGAGAATTTTAGAGGAGTCGTGCATCGACAAACAATTTGCCGGTGCACGGCTCTTTTTTGCCAGATGATTTGACTTTTTGCTCTTTCTGCGTTATCATAAGCAATGGAATTGGCACTCGAAACACGTGAGTGCTAACAAGCATGATATCAAAACAGAAAGGCAGATACAGAATGGCGAAAGAAACCCATGAATTCCAAGCGGAGACGCGCGAGCTCCTCGACCTCATGATCCACAGCATCTACACGAATCACGAGATCTTCCTGCGCGAGCTCATCTCGAATGCATCGGATGCCATCGACAAGGTGCATTTCGAGAGCTTGACGAACCGTGACCTGCTCGAAGGCGATGACGCATTCGAGATTTTCCTCGTGCCAGACAAGGATGGCCATACGTTCTCGATTTCCGACAACGGCATCGGCATGACGAAGGACGAGCTCATCGACAACATCGGCACGATCGCGAAATCGGGCACGAAGGCCTTCCTTGACCAGCTGAAGAAAGCAAAAGAAAATGATGAGAGCGTTGACGACAAAGGCATGATCGGCCAGTTCGGCGTCGGCTTCTACTCGGCGTTCATGGTCGCGGATAAGGTCACGATCCTCACGCGCAAGGCAGGCGAGCAGCAGGCGTGGAAATGGGAATCGACGGCGGATGGCAGCTACACGATCGAAGAGGCCACGAAGGAGAAGCGCGGCACGACGATCACGATCCAGCTCGCGAAAGACTTCTACGGCGACGCGTCCGAGGAAGATTTCACGGACACGTACAAGATCCAGAGCCTCGTCAAGAAATATTCCGATTACGTCCGCTATCCGATCAAGATGAGCTTCGAGACGGAAGAAATGCCGAAGGACGCGGACGGCAAGCCCATCGAGGGCGCGAAGCCAGAGAAAAAGATTGAAGTCCGCACGCTGAACTCCATGGAGCCGCTCTGGACGAAGAACAAGTCCGACATCAAGGACGAAGAATACAACGAGTTTTTCAAGAATCAGTTCCATGAGTGGGAAAACCCGATGGAAGTCTTCCATACGAAGGCGGAAGGCTCGGTCTCGTACACGGCGCTCCTCTGCATCCCGGCACATGCGCCGTTCAACCTCTATCAGCAGGATTATGAGCCAGGCCTGCAGCTTTACAGCCGCCATGTGTTCATCATGGACAAGTGCAAAGACATGCTGCCGGATTACCTGCGCTTCATGAAAGGCCTCGTCGATTCGCCGGATCTCTCGCTGAACATCTCGCGCGAGCTCTTGCAGCAGAGCCGCGAGCTCAAGGTCATCGGCCGCGCACTCGAGAAAAATATTTTGAAGGCGCTCGACCGCAAGCTGAAGAACAAGCGCGAGGACTACGAGAAATTCTGGAACGAGTTCGGCAAGTCGCTGAAGATCGGCGTCTACAACAGCATGTACACAGGCGAGTCCGGCACGCGCGACAAGCTCAAGGATCTGCTGCTCTTCATGAGCTCGAAAGAGAACAAGCTCGTGACGCTCAAAGAATACGTCGATCGCATGCCGGAGAGCCAGAAGAAGATCTATTACGCGACGGCGAAGGACAAGGAGACGATCGAGAGCCTGCCGCAGATGGAGACGCTGCGTGACAAGGGCATCGAAGTGCTGTATCTCCTCGACCCGGTCGATGAGTTCTGCCTCGAGACGCTGCACAGCTACGAGGAAAAGGAATTCCATTCCATCAGCCGCGGCGACCTCGATCTCGACGATGCCGAGAGCCAGGAAGTCAAGAAGGAGACGGAAGAGCTCCAGAAGCAGAGCGGCGACCTCATGAAGGACATCAAGGACGTGCTCGGCGACAAGGTCGCGGACGTCAAAGTCTCGTCGCGCCTGAAGTCGTCGGCCGTCTGCCTCGTCGCCGATGAAGCCGGCCCGTCGCTTTCCATGGAGCAGGCGTTCTCCGACATGAAGAATCCGCTGTTCAAGGCGAAGCGCATCCTCGAGATCAATCCGCATCACGAGCTCTTCACGCGCCTCAAGGCGCTGCATGATGCAGGGAAGGACAGCCAGGACTTCAAGGATTACTGCGATCTCCTCTACACGCAGGCGCTCCTCATCGAGGGCATCCTGCCGGAGAATCCCGTCGATTTCGCGAACAAGGTCGCGAAACTCATGGCGAAATAAGAAACGACTCGCAAAAGAAGAACGGTTTCTGTCGTACATCGTACGGCAGAAGCCGTTTTCTTTTGCTTGTTTGCGAATCATTCGCGTGTTTCGATAAAAAATCGAAAAAAGTGCTTGCATTTTCCGCAGGCGTGGGCTATAATGTGAATCGTCAAGAGAAAACGTTTTCGAGACGCTTTCCGACAAGCAAAAGGGACGCAAGCGCAAGATGAAAGGGACATCAAGTGCGTGCGGCTTGGAAGAAACGCTCGAAATGTTCGCAATCTTTCCATTCGTGCCTTGTTTTGCGAGAAAAAAGGAAATCGTTTACAACAAGACACAGAGCAATGAAGTAGTCCAAAGGGGGACGCATTCATGAGTGACAAATTCGTGATTTCCATCAGCCGCCAGTACGGCTGCGGCGGCCGCGAGCTCGCCGGCATCCTCGCCGAGAAGCTCGGCGTGAAGCTTTACGATCGCCAGATCGTCCACATCGCTGCCGCGAAGCTCGGTATCAACGATCTCAGCGAAGAGGAACTCCTCGAGATGGAGAACCGCGTGCAGCCGCTTTCCATGCATTTCATGCCATTCCATTCGTTCGGTACGCACATGGGCGATTCGAGCAGCGGCATGTTCCTGTCGGAGTCGGCAGCCATCAAGAAGCTCGTCGCGGATGGCAGCTGCGTCATCCTCGGCCGTTGCGCGGACTACGTGCTCCGCGACAACCCGGATCATTTCGCTATTTTCGCCTGCGCGGACGATGATTTCCGTGAGCAGCGCGGCAAGACGGCGTATGAGGGCAAGAGCCTCAAAGAGCTCGACGCCGAAGACAAGAAGCGCGCCCGCTACTACAACTATTACACGGGCCGCAACTGGGGCGAGGGGCAGAACTACGATCTCGTCGTGAACACGAGCAAAAAGCCTTTGGGCCAGATAGCCGACGGCATCATCGCATACATCAAGGCAGTCAAAAAAGCATAAGCATTCAAATGGAATCATAACATCAGGGGGATAAAGATTACCATGGCACAGAGCAAAGGCAGTGTGTGGCCGCGCATCGCATACGCGTGCGGCACGTTCGGTCACGATGTATTCTACGCGATGCTCGCGACGTATTTCATGATTTTCGTCACGAGCAACCTGTTCAATTCCGGCAATGCGACGCAGGATCAGTACATGATCGGCATCGTCACGACGATCATCCTCATCCTGCGCATCGCAGAGCTGTTCGTTGATCCATTCATCGGCAACATCATCGACAAGACGAAGACGCGCTGGGGCCGCTTCAAGCCTTGGGTCCTCGTCGGTGCGTTCGTTGCAGCGATTTCTCTCGCAGCACTCTTCACGGACTTCGGCGGCCTCGCGGCGTCCAGCCCGACGACGTATCTGATTCTCTTCGCCATCGTCTACTTCATCATGGATATCTTCTACAGCGCGAAAGATGTCGCGATCTGGTCCATGATCCCGGCGCTGTCCTTTGACTCGCATGAACGCGAAATCACGGCGACGATTGCGCGTATCGGCTCCGTCTTCGGCGGCCAGCTCGTCACGGTCATCGTCATGCCGGTCGTCCTCTATTTCTCCGTCAACCAGAACGGCGGTGCGGGCGACCCGACTGGCTGGTTTGCTTTCGCCTGCATCGGCGGCGGCATCGCGACGCTCGGCGCCATCATTCTCGGTATCGGTACGAAAGAGCAGGACAGCGCGCTGCGCGAGAACAAGACGGACACGTCGGCAAAAGACGTTTTCAAAGTCCTCACGAGAAATGATCAGCTCCTCTGGATGGCCATCGCCTACCTCGTCTTCGGCCTCGGCCAGAACATCGTCAACAACTTCAACCTCTATTACTTCATCTATGTCATCGGTGATGCTACGAAGTTCTCGTTCCTCGGTGTCATCAACACGATCATCGGCCTCCTCGCCGTCGCGCTGTTCCCGGCGCTCACGACGAAATTCAGCCGCCGCAAGCTCTTCTTCTCGTCTGTCACGATCATGATCATCGCGCTCGTCATCTATGCGATGAGCGGCACGAATGTCCCGATGGCGCTCCTCGGCGCGGGCCTCTTCGCCCTGCCGCAGCCGCTCATCTTCCTCGTCGTCCTCATGACGATCACGGACTCCGTCGAGTACGGCCAGCTGAAGCTCGGCCATCGCGACGAGGCGGTCTGCCTCTGCGTGCGCCCGCTCGTCGACAAGTTTTCCGGCGCCATCACGAGCGGCATCATCGGCATGGTCGCCATCTGGGTCGGCATGACGGGCGGCGCGACGGCCGCGGACATCACGCCGGACGGCCTCTTCCACTTCCAGCTCATCATGTTCGCAGCGCCGATCGTGCTCATGATCCTCGCTTCCTTCATCTATCGTGCGAAGGTCACGCTGACGGAGCAGGAGCATGCCCGCATCGTTGCCAAGCTCGAAGAGACGTGGACGGATATCAACAAATAATTGAATAAAGCCTCCCCATTACCGCAAACGGTATAAGCGACCTCTAAGCGCTAAAGCGCTAAGAGTCTGCTTATGGGGGAGGGGGACCGCGAAGCGGTGGAGAGGGTAGCGTAATCACTAGATTCACATTCCTGTCGATAGGAATACGAAACCAGTTCATGCGTTACCCTCTCCGCCTCGCATTCGCTCGGCACCTCCCCCAGAGGGGGAGGCTTTATATAACAGGGGGACAAACACATGGGAAACTTGTTTGATTGGAAGAAGCTCGCGGATCCGACATTCTTCGCGGAAAACCGTGTCGCGGCGCATAGCGATCATCGCTATTACAAAGATTTCGCGGAGCTTGCGAAAGGGGAGAGCTCGTTCGAACTGTCTTTGAATGGCCTGTGGCAGTTCCAGTATGCGAAAAACATCGCGGCACGTCCCGTCGGCTTCGAAGCGACGGACTACGATTGCAGCGACTGGGAGACGATCCGCGTGCCGGGCCATCTTCAGATGGAAGGCTACGGCGTGCCGCAGTACACGAACATGACGTATCCGTGGGACGGTCATGAAGACGTCAAGCCGGGCGAGATCCCGCAGAAAGACAACCCGGTCGGTTCGTACGTACGCACGTTCACCGTGCCCGAGGCGTGGAACGGCCAACGCGTCTTCGTCGCGTTCGGTGGCGCGGAGTCGGCGCTCATCGTTTATCTCAATGGCACGTACATCGGTTACAGCGAAGACACGTTCACGCCGTCGACGTTCGACATCACGGACGCGCTCGTCTCTGGCGAAAACAAGCTCGCTGTTTCCGTCGTGCGTTTCTCGTCGGGCAGCTGGATCGAGGATCAGGATTTCTGGCGCTTCAGTGGTTTGTTCCGCGAGGTGAAGCTTGTTACTGTTCCAAACGTTCACGTGAACGATATGTTCGTTCATGCCGTGCCGGAGAATGATTACAAAGATGGCAAGCTGACGGTAGATCTGAAATTCACGACAGCAGAGAAGAAACAGGTGGCTTTGACGCTCTATGATGCGGACGGCAAGGACGTTGCGCATACGGATGTGGCGACGGACAGCGAACAGGCAACGTTGTCGTTGGAGCTCAAGGACGCCCGCCTTTGGAATGCGGAACATCCGTATCTTTATCGTGCGCTATTCGAAGTTCGTACTGCGGCTGGCGAACTTGTGGAAGTCATCCCGCAGAACATCGGCTTCCGTGAATTCAAAATGGACGGCGGTCTCATGAAGATCAATGGCCAGCGCATCGTCTTCAAGGGCGTGAACCGTCACGAGTTCGATTGCTATCGCGGCCGTGCCATCGATCCGAAAGAGATTGAAAAAGACATCATCACGATGAAGCGCAATAACATCAATGCGCTCAGGACATCGCATTATCCGAACCAGAGTCGCATCTACGAGCTCGCCGACATCTATGGCCTTTACGTCATCGACGAGACGAACATGGAGACGCACGGCAGCTGGCAGAAGAACGGCGTCCATATCCCCTCGGGCCTCGTCGTGCCGAACAATCACGACGAGTGGCAGGATGTGCTCATCAATCGTGCGAACAGCATGTTCCAGCGTGACAAGAACCATGCGGCGATTGTGATTTGGTCTTGCGGCAATGAGTCGTGCGGCGGCAAGGTCATCTTCGAGATGAGCGAATTCTTTCGCCGCGTCGATCCGAGCCGCCTCGTGCACTATGAGAGCATCTTCTGGGATCGCAGCTTTGGTGGCACGAGCGACATGGAAAGCCAGATGTATACGCCGGTCGCTGGTATCGAAAAATTCCTTGCCGAGCATCCGGAAAAGCCGTTCATCTGCTGCGAGTACACGCATGCCATGGGCAACAGCTGCGGCGGCATGCACAAGTATACGGAGCTCTCCGACCGCGAGCCGCGCTATCAGGGCGGTTTCATCTGGGATTTCGTGGATCAGGCCATCTGGCATCGCGACCGCTATGGGAACGATGCGTACGGCTACGGCGGCGACTTCGGCGACCGTCCGAATGACGGCAACTTCAGCGGCGACGGCATCGTCTTTGCCGATCGCAAGGGCTCGACGAAGCTCCAGGATGTGAAGTTCAACTATCAGAATTTCACGCTGACGATCAAAGAGGGCAGTGTCGAGATCTGGAACAAGAGCCTGTTCACGAATGCGGACGAATATGCACTGCAGCTGGAACTTCTGCGTGATGGCGAAGTTGTCTGGACGAATACGATGGCAACGCCGTCCGTGCAGCCGGGCGAACGCAAGACGGTCGCGCTTGAGGTGCCGACGTTCGGCGCAGGCGAATACGCGCTGACGGCCTCGCTGCATTTGAAAGAAACGACGCTGTGGGCAGAAGCCGGTTATGAGATCGCGTTCGGGCAGGGTGTGTATGGCGTTGCGGAAGAAACATCGGCAGACGTTGCAACGTGGCTTCAGTCGCAGGCGAATCGTTATGAGGTTGCTGCACCCATCGCAACGAAGGCAGCGCCGCAGCCGCTCCATATTGTGAAGTCGGACATCAACCTCGGCGTGTCGGGCGAGGGCTTTGAGATTCTGTTCTCGAGTGCCGTCGGCAACCTCACGTCGTACAAGTACAACGGCGTCGAGCTCATCGAGGCGGCACCCGTGCCGAGCTTCTGGCGTGCGCCGGTCGACAACGACCACGGCAATGGCCGCGACTTCGCGCTCGCGCAGTGGAAGCTCGCAAGCCTCTACCGCAAGTGCGCGCTCATTGAAGTGAAAGAGCCAGGCAAGGTCTGGACTGCCTACCAGTGGTTTGGCGCGAACGGCACGGCGGAGTATGACGCGCAGACGGGCGAGACGCTCTCCGTGCGTTTCACCTACGACCTCGCGACGAACCCTGCCACGCAGTGCGTTGTGACGTACACGGTGCAGCCGGGCGGCGTTGTGGACGTTGCCATGGACTACACGAAAGTGGACGGCATGCCGGAGCTGCCGGACTACGCAATGGTGTTCCAGCTCTCGGCCGACTACGATCAGGTGCAGTTCTATGGCAACGGGCCCTTGGATAACTACTGCGACCGCAGCGAGGGCGCGCGCCTCGGCACGTTCTCCACGACCACGCAGGCCGAGGTCGAGCCGTACCTCCTGCCGCAGGATTGCGGCAACCACACGGGCGTTCGCTGGATGACGGTCACGGATCATCGCGGCCGCGGGTTGAAAATCTTTGGCGCAACGCCAATGGAAGCCTCCGCGCTGCCGTATAACGCGCATGAACTCGAGAATGCCCGCCATCCGTACGACCTGCCGGCCGTGCATCACACGTATCTGCGCGCGTCGGCTGGAGAGGCCGGTGTCGCGGGCGATGACAGCTGGGGCGCACCCGTGCTCGACGAGTACAAGGTGAAGAATGAGACGAAGCATTTCGCGTTTGCTTTTCGTGCCATTTAAGATTTGGCTAAAATCTCGTTACGTCGCTACCCTCTCCGCCCCTTCGGGGCACCTCCCCCAGAGGGGGAGGCTGGACATAGAAGGAGTCCATCATGATTACGTTTGACGAAAAAAGAAACGTCTTCCATCTGAAAAACGACCGCTTCAGCTATTGCTTCTCCGTCGAGCGCGGCAAGTATCTGCTGCATCAGTATTTCGGCCGCCCGCTGCGCGAGTTCCGCGGCAGCGCGGAGCGCCCTGCGGTTGACCGCGGCTTTTCGCCGCAGCCGGGCGCGTATGAGAACGAGCGCACGTTCTCGCTCGATGTCGTGCCGCAGGAGTTTGCGACGAACGGCCACGGCGACTTCCGCATCCCGTCGCTCGATGTCGTGCTCGAAAATGGCACGAATGTCATCGAGCTCTGGTATGAAGGCTATGAGATTAAAAAGGGCAAGCCAGCGCTCGAAGGACTTCCGGCGCTCTATGCGAAGGACGATGAGGCCGAGACGCTCGAAGTCACGCTCGCGGACACGAAAGGCCGCATGAAAGCCATCCTGTCGTACACGGTTTTCGCAGGCGACGGCGTGCTCACGCGTTCCGTGCGCTTTGTGAACACGGGCAAGGAAACGCTGCGCCTCGAGAACGCCGCGAGCCTCTGCCTTGATTTTCCCGATCATGATTTTGACCGCTTAAGTCTTTACGGCGGCCATGCGGCGGAGCGTTCCCTCGAGCGCATCCGCCTCATGCGCGGCACGATGGTCACGGGCAGCACGCGCGGTGCGAGCTCGCATCAGCAGTCGCCGTTCCTCGCGCTCGCGCGTCCGAAGACCGACGAGCTTTCGGGCGACGTCTATGGTTTTTCGTTCATCTACAGCGGCAGCTTCCAGATGGCGACGGAAGTCGAGCAGTTCGGCACGACGCGCGTGATTGTAGGAATCAATCCGGACGATTTTGCTTGGACGCTCGCACCTGGCGACGCATTCCAGACACCGGAAGTCGTGATCGCCTATGCGCATGACGGCCTGAACGGCATGTCACAGGCGTTCCACCAGGCGTATCGCAACCATCTCCTGCGCGGCAAATACCAACACGCCGTGCGTCCGATCCTCGTCAACAATTGGGAAGCGACGTATTTCGACTTCGATGACAAGAAGCTCGATGACCTCGCGGCCTGCGCAAAAGATCTTGGCATCGAGCTCATGGTGCTCGACGACGGCTGGTTCGGCCATCGCGAAGATGACAACAGCTCGCTCGGCGATTGGAAGGTCAACCGCGAAAAGCTCAAGGGCGGCCTCGAAGGCGTGGCGGAGTCGGCGCACAAGCGCGGCCTGAAGTTCGGCCTGTGGTTCGAACCCGAGATGATCTCGAAGGACAGCGACCTTTATCGCGCGCATCCGGACTGGGCACTGCACGTGCCCGATTATCCGTCGTCATTCAGCCGTCATCAGCTCGTGCTCGACCTCTCGCGCAAAGAGGTGCAGGATTACGTCGTGAACTCCGTTTGCGATATTTTGAAATCCGGCGCCATCGATTATGTGAAATGGGATTTCAACCGTCATCTGACGGAGGCGTTTTCGGCTGGCCGCACGCCAGAGCATCAGCGCGAGACGAAGCATCGCTTCGTGCTCGGTCTCTACAGCGTGCTCGAGCGCATCACGCAATCGTATCCGGACGTGCTGTTCGAAAGCTGCTCGGGCGGCGGCGGGCGCTTTGACGCCGCGATGCTTTACTACATGCCGCAGACGTGGACGAGCGACGACACGGATGCCATCTGCCGTCTCAGCATCCAGACGGGCACGAGCTATGCGTTCCCACCGATCACGATGGGCGCGCACGTCTCCGTCACACCGAACCATCAGGTCGGCCGCGTGACGCCGATGCAGACGCGCGCGTTCGCGGCGATGATGGGCTGCTACGGCTACGAGATGGACATCACACGCATGAGCGATGCGGAAAAGCAGCAAGTGAAAGATCATATCGCGCTCTATAAGCGCCTGCGCCCGACCATCCAGCTCGGCACGTTCACGCGCCTGCTGTCGCCGTTCGAGGGCACGAAAAACGAAACGGCGTGGATGTTCACGTCGGAGGACGCAAAAGAGATCGCGCTTTTCTACTTCAAGACGCTCTCCGAGCCCTGCACCCCGATCCGCCGCCTGCGCCTCGCAGGCCTCGACCCCGACGCCGCGTACAAGATTGCCGCGTATTATCCCGCGCAGTCGCTCTCGCACGACAGTGACGGCAGCGGCACGGGCACGCTCGTAGGACGCACATTCTACGGCGATGAGCTCATGCAAGAGGGCCTGAATGTCACGAAGATCAACACGGATTTCGCGGCGTATCTCTGGGTACTTGAAAAAGTGATGAAATGATTCGTTGATGCGAAATACCGTTGTGATGGTTGTATCATCGGATGGATGGGGGTGTTGCAGTTACTAGACCCATTCCATATGCATCTGTTGTCGAGCGTAACGAAAACAGCAGAAGGTTACTAGAGTGCGATAGCTAAACAAAAAATGAGCAGCCTTCAAAGCATTGAGTCGTTGAGTGAAAACGTAATGCTTTGAAGGCTGCTTTGCGTTTGGTACAAATCTATTGTTGTTTACTTGCGAAGATGTTGCTTGACAGCCAACCCGATAAAGAACGCGGCGGCGATGACGAAGCCGACGACGCTCGTCATTTGTGCGCTGTGGAAGAGCCCGAGTACGGGCGCGGTGTAGTCGCCGCGCAGGTATTCGAGGAAGAAGCGCGCGAGCGAGTACAGCATGACGTAGAGCGCGAAGCATTGGCCTTTCGCATGGTTCGTCGTGCGATAGAGGAGCAGCAGCGCGAAGATCACGACGTCGAGCTGTCCTTCCCAGATTTCCGCCGGCCAGAGCGGCTGGTCGCCGTACGTGCGATAGGCGAGCGTCGTGCTCGGATACAGGATGCCGAACGAGCTGCCCGTCGGCGCGCCGAACGCGTCGCCGTTCAGGAGGTTCGCGCAGCGCCCGAGCGCCTGGCCGAGGATGATGGCGGGCGCGAAGACGTCCATGAGATGCACGACGTCGAGATGATGACGGCGGCAGTACCAGACGCCCGTCAGCACGCCGAGCACGACGCCGCCCTGGATGGCCATGCCGCCTTGCCAGACGTTCATGATTTCTGTCAAATGGTTATGATAATAGCCCCAGTCAAAAAAGAACACATCCCAGAGCCGCGCGCCGATGAGGCCGGCGACGCCGCAGTAAATGCCGAGGTCGACGACATGCTTTTCCGCGCCTTGCCCGTCGACTTTTGCGAGGAAATACCCGACGCCCGTCGCGAGGATGATCGACAGCGACAGCACGAGACCGTACGCGCGGATGGGGAAGTCGCCGATGAAAAAAAGATATTGATGCATGGAAGCACTCCTTCATCGATTTGTCCTGCTTATTATAATCCATGGGAAGCGTTCGCTCAAGGCGTTCGCCGGGATTGCCGATCACAGAAAAAACTGGAAAAATTGCCGTTTTTATGATATGTTAAAAACTATACCATTCCATGCATCCCTTTTTGTACGCTATGAAGTGCTGTAAACCCTTGAAAAATCAGGACTTTTTGCGTTTTTGAGTGGTTTTTGTACGCTGCGGATATTTTACGGTATTTTGGAATTTCGGCGGCAAAATGGCGGCAAAAATCAGACGAAAATGCGGTCGAGAATGTCGCGCTCCGCTTGCTGGCGGTTCGCCAGGACGTGGGAGTATACTTTCGCCGTCGTGCTGATGCTCGCGTGGCCAAGGCGCTTCGATACGAGCTCCAGATCCTCGCCGGCTTCGAGAAGCATGGTGGCGTGGGTGTGACGCAGGGAGTGGAAGCAGAGGCCTTCGCCGATATGCTTCGTGCAATACCGATTGACGGCGACGGCGTTCCCCCTGGAGATGGGCGTGCCGTCTTCATGCCGGCAGATGCGGCCGCTGTCGCGGTAGAATTTGCCATAGCGCATTTTGTCTTTCGCCTGTTGGGCATGGGCGGCTTTGAGGAGCTTGATGAGCTTCTGCCCGATGGCAATGGTGCGCATGCCGGACTCGCTCTTCGTTGTTTCCTGCACGCTGTCGTCCATGAGGACGGTCTTCGTGATGGAAATGGTGCGCACTTCGAAATCGACGTCTTCCCACGTAAGCGCCAGGACTTCGCCGCAGCGCGCTCCCGTATGGTAGGAGATCATGACGGGCAGGAGAAGCTCCGGCCGCTTGGCTTTGAGATGATCAATAAGCTGCTGGAATTCTTCTTGCGTGAAGGCGCGGCGTTCTTTGAGCGGTCGTGCTTTCGGCGTCTTGACGCCGCGCAAAGGAGTGTCGCGCAGGTATTCGCAGAATACGGCGAAGTCGAACGACAGGGACAAGACGGCGCGGATATTGTTCATCAAGGACGTGGAAGCCGTCTTTGCTTCCTTGTTCATGAGCGCCTGCAAGTCGCGCGGGCGGATGTCCCGGATGAGCTTCTTCCCGATGACGGGGAGGATGTGGTTCTTGAGGATGTTCTTGTAATTGCGCTGCGTCGACGGCCGCGCCTGGCTCAAACTGTCCCGAACCCATTCATCGGCGAGTTCTCTGTAGGTGATTTTCGCGCCCTTGTCGATGCTGCCCGTCTGGGTGTATTCGGCGAGGGCGGCGGCGCGGGCTTTCTCGGCCTCGGCTTTCGTACGGCCGCCGACGCGCTCGATGCGCTTGCGCGTGCTCCCCGTGCCGATCTCGATGGTGTAATACCATTTCTTTCCGCGCTTTCTGAAGAATGACATGATGAATCACTCCTTCCTGCCGCCCTTCGGGGTGGCTTTTTCTTCTGCTTATGGTAGACGCAGTAATTCAGCACAGTGCAAAAATTTGTCAGACAGAAATACGAGCAGACTGCTTCTGCTGGAATCGTCCGGAAGTTTCCCGAATGATTTCTGAATAGAGGTTGTTGGATTGCGTCAAATCTTCCAGCGTAATCACCAAGGAATACGGAATCTCATCTTCATCCTTGACGCCCCAGCGCGTGAAGAGTTCCAGCCAGACTTCCCAATCACCGGAACTGAAACTGGAAAATTCATTAGAAAAGTGACAGCACGTGTCCCATTTGTTTCGGTTGTCACTGACGGCCGGATTGTCAACAACATTAGCGCCATTTGCATTCAGGCGGTGAAGAGAAGCTGAGATATATGCGGCAGAGTATTCACTTCCCTTGGTGCGGTCAATTGGTGGTCTGGCAATGCAGGTAACGGTAATCCGAAGCTTTTTATGACCGCGCTTTGCACGAAAATCTGCGAGCGCTGTTGGGATATAGAACTTGACATGCCGCTTCGTGAGGCGGTTCATGGTTCCTTTATTCAGAAATGTGACCCTGTTTTCTGTGGAGTAGATGCAGTTCTGCGGGGAAGAAAGTCCGCGTCCGTATAGGTTGCTGGCATAGTCGAGGTCTTCCTGCGAGATGCCTGTTTTGTCGAAAATGGATGTCGTCCCATTAAACAGCAATGCCTGTGCAAGCCCAATGTCTTGTTCTGGGACGGTCTGCTGGATCTGTGCAAGGTCACCAGCCACTTTCGGCGCTGTGAAGCTCGTCCCGGCATCTGGGACAAGTTTGTGTTCACAGCTCAAGCAGATCGAGTAATCGTCTATTGGAATATGCCCGTCTTGCTGCAGGACGGTAGCACCGTATGCGACAAGGTCGGGCTTGTAAAAGCCTTGGAACCCTGGACCCTTCCTTGAATACGGAGCAATCTCGTTGATTCTGCTGATACTTTCCTCGTGGTCTGCCCCGACTACGGCTCCGACCGTGATTCCAAGCATGGCATCGGCCGGCACGGAAATTCGGGAATCGTCGTCGTCAATAATATCTTTCAACGAGCCTTGTGTTCGCCAAAGATTATGATTTCCAGCAGAGATGACGAAGCGGATGTTGTACCTGTAGCTGAGCTGGTCGAGGTCGCTTCCAAGCTGGCTCATTTCATCTCCATCGATAGGGGAACGATTGTCATTGAAAGAGAGGTTGAAAATATCAGCAATGTCTGCGAATTTTTCTACGGCTTCACGTATCCGTGCAGAAAACACATCAGATGGTGTTGGATTCCCATCCGAAATTCTTGCATCGATGACTCTCGCTCGTGGTGTCAGCACGAGCGGCTCTTGTGCAATCGAAATATCGCCAAAGACAACCTTTCCCGCTACCTTTGTTCCATGATGGCCAAACGATGCGGGATTGTACTCGCATCCAGAGGCAGACCAATGGACGGGAACGAGGTCATCCCCGAAACTATCCGGGAATCTGATGCCGTCATCGAGGACAACGACGGTGGGGAGTGTAGCGACATCCACTTGCCGGTCAATGTGAAAATCGTGTTTCAGGATGCCTGTTGGAGAATTCAGGATGGCGCGAAAAAAGGCAGTTCTTTCGATGCGATAGATTCGTGCATCTTCGGAGACTGTTTTTAATGAACTCGGGGATAAGACGGAACGAATGACAGAGGTCCCGTCCATCATATGATAAGGAGCCCCTTCAATGGTTCCGTGTTCGCGCAGAATCTTTTTAGAGATGTCTCGTTCTGCACGATTTCTGGACGCTGGTTCCATCTCTGGAAGAAGCATGATTTGTACATCAACTTCCGTAATCTCTTTGTGTCTCTCAATGTACTTTATGAGTGATTCTGCCGCTTTGTCTGAAGCCGTGAATGGCTCGAACGACTCGATGAACTGAAATGCTTTCTTGGTGCCCTTGGCTTTGTATCGATTAACCCGTTGTTGCAATGTGTCAAAAGCACTTCTGTTTGCCGACACGATGGCGTGGCGCTTGTCCTTTACGGCGTTGATGGTCAGTCCTTCGCTTTCAATGAACGCTTTCTGATTCGCGATGTCCTCTTTTTCCTGCAACGTCACTTTGAACGCGAAGAGGTCTTGTTCTTCGAAGGAGTCGCCGGAACGTCTGTTTTTGAAAAAAGTAGCGACATCCTGTAGACCCTTGGACAGTTTTGCGCCGTGTTCTTCATGCTTGAGCCCGTAATCATTTCCACGTCCTGTCGGCTTCTTTGAAAAATCATCGACTTCTTGTGCTGGAATCCAGAGATGCGGTTTCTTGTCATTGTTCATGCGGATGCGCCTCCTTGTACTTCGCTACGCGGTATTCGAGCGTGCTGTGCGATATGCCGAGGGCTACGGATGCGGTGCGGAGAGAAACGCCGTTCGCCAGCATGCCGCAGATCACGCTCATGGAGTCATCGTTGGAACTGGAATATTTCGTTTTCTGCTGGATGAGGATGGCGGCGACATCATTCGTCGCGAGCTTCCCATCCAGCAGATTTTTTTTGGCCGCAGCGCCCATCAGCTCGTGGATGCGAGCGCCGCTCATGCCGGCCGTGATTTTGGCGAGCGTGGTCGTATTGATTTTCGAGGAAATGGCATAATGATGGAGGTCTTTCTCGATGAGCTTTTTCCTCAAGTCTGCCGACGGAGGAAGGAGGTTCATCGTGAAATTGAACCTGCGCCAGATGGCAGAATCGAGGAGCTGCTCGTGATTCGTTGCGGCGAGCAGGATGACGTTTGCCGGAAGCGCGTCAAAGTTCTGAAGAAGCGTTGTGACAACGCGCTTCAGCTCGCCCAGCTCGTTGGCATCATCACGTTTCTTGGCAATGGCATCAAATTCATCGAGAAACAGGACGATGCGACGGTCATGGACGGAATCAAAGACTTTTCGGAGGTTCGTGCTGGTCTGGCCGAGATAGGAAGAAACAAGCCCGTCGAGCCGGACATAGGCCATCGGCAGATGAAGAGCGTTGCTGATCGCATAGGCGGTCATCGTCTTCCCGCATCCAGGAGGCCCGCAGAGCAGGACGCGGTTCGCTGGCTGGATGTTGTGCGACAGGAGCAGGTCAGCTTTGTTCTGCTCATCAATCAGCTGCTGGATGATTTTCTTCTGTGGTTCAGGGAGGACGACTTCGTCAAGGGAAACGTCCGGCGTCACGATGTCGTAGAGGGATAAGAGGCTGTCTTTGTCTAGAGGGGCGGTCAGTTGGGAGCTCGAGAAGGATGCAGAGGGTGAAAACTCCTTCGACGGGCTTCCTATGGTTTTCTTCGATGGCTTGTAGGCTCTGCGGAAGCGAGAGGCGGTTGGCACGTTCCCCTTCCTGGACTCGTCTTCGATGAGCTCTTCCAAGGCGCTGGAAAAACGGCTTTCATCTCCGGAACAATGGGCAATAATCAGATTTTCTATGAGGTTCGCTTTCATGATTGCTACTCCTGATTTTTCGTACAAAAATAACGATTTCAAGAATAATATAGCCGATTGCCGTTAGACTGACAATAAAATTTCGTACATTTTCGTACATACTCAACAAAGTCCAGAAGAGAAGGCAATTCTCTATTGCGGTTTCGTATCGTCTTGCCGCATGCGATAGACAGTATCGAGCGTTCCGTCCACAATCTTTCTGCCAGCATCGTCGATGGAACGGTACTTGCGCAGGTGTTCCCGTTCTTCCTCATTCAAAACAGGGGAGAGCGAGCTGGCGGAGATCATGATGTCGCGCTCGTCTCGCTCGGTGAGCGGCGCGCGGTACGGGGCGGTCGGCGGCTGCGCGGCCGGCGGGGCGGGGGACTTGCTGGTTCCAAGAAGTGTGTTCATATCGACGTTGAAAAAATCAGCGATCGTTTCGAGCATTTCAAAATTCTTCGGCTCGCGTTTTCCTGATTCATACATACCAATGGCAGAGCGTGAAATCCCAGACTGTTTTGCAAATTCTTCTTGTGTCAGTCCTCTTGCTTTTCTCAAGGCTTTTAGATTTTCTCCGAATGTCATTGAAATCATCTCCTTCATTACTTGCCTTCATTCTATCACGTTGCGTGACGGCTAACAAGAAAAATTTGTCACGAAAAGTGTTGACACAATTCGTGACAAGTGCTATATTATAACCGTAGTCACGAATCGTGACAGAAAGGAGGCAGGTAAATGCCGAATAGAAATGACATCGCCGAAAGACTTCGCGCATTGCGCGGTGACAAATCTCGCGCAGAGGTCGCAGAGGCCTGCGGAATCAGCATTTCAGCTCTCACAATGTATGAGATTGGTGAGCGCGTTCCGCGGGATGAAGTCAAGACGCGACTCGCAAAGCTCTACGGGAAAACCGTCGAGGAAATTTTTTTTGCAGAGTGATGTCACGAAAAGTGACAAGAAAGGAGAAACAGCATGAACGAATTGGTAACCATCAACGGCAAGCAGGTCGTAACGTCGAGCCGCAACGTGGCCGAGCATTTTGAAAAAGAACACAAACACGTTCTTGATTCAATCCGCGCCATTTTGGCAGCCGAAAATTCGGCCGCCAAATTCTTCCATGAAACGACGTATGAAAATCGCGGGAAACAGTATCCTGAATACCTCATGAACCGCGATGGATTCGCTCTTCTTGTTATGGGATTCACCGGCAAAGCGGCGCTCGAATGGAAAATGAAGTACATCGATGCGTTCAACGCCATGGAGAAATCCATCAAGACACCGCAGCTCGCGCCGAATCCGCATTACCGCACGCGCATGATCGGCACGGCGGTGCGGGACATCGGCAAGACGGCCGAGAGCATCGAGCGCGTCTTCGCCGTGAAGCACGGCATGGCTCTCGCATCGGCAATGGAGATGGTCGGCGAATCCTACGGCATCGACACGGCCCCACTGAAGCGCCTGATTCCCGCCGAGGAAAGCCCCGGCTACCTGAACGCGACGATGCTCGCCGGAAAGCTTGGGCTCCTCTCGAAGACGGGCAACCCGAAAGCGGCAGACGCGAACGCGAAGCTCGCCGAGCTCGGCCTTCAGAAGAAGGAGGGCAAGGAATGGCGCCTCACGGACAAGGGCCGCGAATACGGCGAGGAAAAGCCATTCACCCGCAACGGCCACAGCGGATACAACATCGGCTGGAACGAGAAGGTGCTCGTACTCTTCGAGCAGCCGGTCAAGGTGTGATAGAAGGAGGAAACACCAATGAAAACGACCACGAAATACGTCGTTGTCCGCGACACGCTCGGCGCGGGTGATCGCCATTATCGCCGTTACAACGAATACGGCTGCGATGAAAAAGATACTGCGCTCTTTGTGGTGAATACAGCGACGATTACGAGCACCAAAACGACCGTGAGCCTTTACGAAGTCGAGGGCGAGCTCGCAAAGAAATCCGATGTTCTGGAAGTCGGGAAGCTCATCTACGCAGTTCGTGGTAACGAAATCATCTTCGAAGCGCACGAGCAAGAACACGAAGACGGAGAAACTTGCGCGAACGCAGAGGAAAACTCCGCGAACGCAAACGCCGAGCCCGTCATGAGCGAATGGCGCGTCTCCTCGAACGGCTGGGGTGAGGACAAGAGCTATCAGGTGTATCGCCGCATCGATGTCAACGCGACCGACCACTCTGGCAACCGTGAGAATCGCGGCGGCGTCTTCGACAACAGAGCAGAAGCGCAAGCATACGCCGACAAGCTGAATGCCGGCATTGACCCGGAGGAGGAAGCTCATGTCGAAGCCAAAGAAGCGGAGCCGGAAATGTCTGTGGAAAGGGCAGTCGCGGAAGATGCGCCGGAAGGTGCTGATGGCAAAGAGGAAGCAGACTTCTCCCGCGAGCCTGTCCGCTACTACGCGGTGCTGCTGATCGCCGAGAATCGCAAGCAGACGAAGTTCCATTACAAGCGCAAGATGTTCTGGGATGACCAGCAGGCCATCGACTTCGCTCGCTCGCGTTTGCGCGGCGGATGCAGGGCGGCATGGGTTTATATGTATGACCCTGTCACGGTAAAGGTGCCGCCGGAATTGTTCGAATCGGACAATCCGAAGCGCGACACGGATAATATCGGGAAGTTCCTTGGCCGTCTGGAAATCTTCAGGATTGACAGCCATAGCTGGAGCGATATGCGCGATAGGGTCTATGCGGAGATTCGCGAGGCCGACAAAGTACAAGCGACGGCATAGCAGGACCACACACCATCGAAGGGAGGTGATAACGATGTTCGAGGACAAGGAAGCGAAAGCGCTGGAGACGACGGACAAGTTCTTGTCGGCAGTCGCGTATCTCGGCGAGGACGCGATGCAGCACTACGGCGCGGCCATCGTCTACCAGGCCGAGGCGATGAAGCACTTGGAGAAGGCGAAGGAAATCGCATATGCATCGCTCAAGAAGAAATGCACGGCATGAAAGGCGGGATTTTCATGAAGAAGGAAAAAGAAGAGGCGACGATCGCGGCACTGCCGGTCGACCGCCTGCTCACGACAGACGAAGTCGCGGAAGCGCTCGGAAACACTGACCGTACCTTCGTGAACCGTATCATCAACGCAGGGCTCTTGCTCGCTATGCGCTTCGGCCCGCGCAAGAAAGTGCCGACTTCGGTGCTCAATCAGTTCATCCAGGACTTCACCGGCCTCGACATCGTGGCCGAGGTCGAAAAGGCCGAGAAAATCGAAGCGGCAAGGAAGAAGGCGACAGCATGAAACGGTGGCGAGCGTTCGCGGAGGCGGCGCGGAGGAATCCCATGTATCAGGGGTATGCCGACCCGGTCTTTGAGGCCGCGACGGATGCGGTGCTGCCGTATCTGTGGCGCGTGATCATTGTGTCGGGCGTTCTGCTCTTTGCGCGTCATGCGGTGAGCTTTTTCTGAAAGGGGAATGGATATGGTGAAACGGTATTTCTACGCGCTGACGCCGCTCGGACGCGCGGTCTTGGCGATGGTCTTGGGCGCGGGATTCGTGCTCGGATACGTGATCGCGCTGGGGGTGTGAGCATGGCGCGGATGCGGACGTTGGACGCGTTCGAGGCGCAGGAACGTGCGGACAAGGAAGCGCACGCGCAGTCTTATCAATGGTACAAGGCGCATGGAATCTGCGTGAAGTGCCATATCGAGGATGCCGTACCGGGAAAGGTGCATTGCGCGGAATGTGCGGCGCTTGTCGTCGCGTTCAACAAGGCGCGGGCGAAGCGGCGCGAGGCGCATGGTCTTTGCAAACGTTGCGGCAAGCCTCTGACGGAGACAGATGGCGGGTACAAGAATTGCGCGGCGTGCCGTGCGTACAATGCACGGAAACGCGCGGAATGGTATGCACGGCAGAAGCGGGCGCACAAAAAGAAGTGACGCCCGTGTGCGAGACGGACGTCACTTCCCAAAAGGTTCTGCAGATGCAGATATGTATTTTTCTTTTTGATTGTAACAGAGAACGAGGTGTTTTTCAATGGCAAGTATCAAAGGCTGTGCGCTCGTGATGACGGCGGAGGCGATGGCTTCGAACCGTGCGGGCTGGCTGATGAACAGGAACATGGGCATCGGCGGCTCGGACGCCGGGGCGATCGTCGGGCTGAATCCCTACAAGGGCGCTTATCAGGTGTGGCTGGAAAAGACGAACCAGGTCGCGCCGCAGGATGTGTCCGAGAAGGAAGCGGTCTACTGGGGGAACGTCTTGGAGCCGGTCGTGGCGACGGAATTCACGGCGCGCACAGGCAAGAAGGTGACGCGCCACGGCATGCTGCGGAGCAAGGAGTATCCATTCCTCTTGGCGAACGTGGACCGCTTGGTCATGGGCGAGGACGCGGGGCTGGAAATCAAGACGGCTGGCGGCTTCAAAGATAAGGAATGGGAGGGAGACAAGCTCCCAGATTCGTACTATGTCCAATGCCAGCATTACATGATGGTAACCGGGCTCAAGCGCTGGTACATCGCCGCATTGATCGGCGGGCCGTATTTTCATCTTGTCTGGAAGTGCATAGAGCGCAACGAGGACGACATCATGGCGCTCTTTGACGCGGAAAAAGAATTCTGGGCGCGCGTGCAGGACATGACGCCACCCGATATCGATGGTTCTGAGGCATGCGCGTCGGCGCTTGCCGAGCGTTTCCAAGGCGGAGAAAAGGAAGCTGTCCGGCTTCCGCAGGATCTGGCGGCGCTCGTCACAAACATCCGCCAGCTCGAAGACGTGAAGAAAAGCGCTGACCTGTCAATCCGTGCGGCGGAGAACAAAATCAAGGCGTTCATGGGCGACCATGAGGAGGCGCTGTTCCAGGACAGCGGCACGGAAATCGGCCGCATCACGTGGAAGCCGCAGCCCGGGCGCACATCCATCGACGCGAAGCGGCTGAAGGCCGAGCGCCCGGAAATCTATGAGGCGTACAAGAAGCAGGGCAAACCGTTCCGCGTGTTTCGCTTTTGCTAAATCATGATTGAATTCATAGAATTTATCTTGAAAATCTCAAGATGCAGAGAAAGGAAGTTTTACCAATGGCAACCACCAAAGGCGGCGTCGTGGCCGCAAAACAGAACGCAGTCGCGCAAGCGAACGGACAGAGGAAAGGCATGCAGGCGCTCGTCCAGTCGATGATGCCGCAGATCCAGAAGGCACTGCCGTCCGTGCTGACGGGCGAGCGCTTCGGGCGCATGGTGCTGACAGCGCTCTCCAGTACGCCGCAGCTGCAGGAATGCACGCCGCAGAGCTTCCTCGGCGCGATGATGCAGGCGGCACAGCTCGGCGTCGAACCGAATACGCCGCTCGGCCAGGCGTACCTCATCCCGTACCGCAACCATGGACGGCTGGAATGCCAGTTCCAGCTCGGCTACAAAGGCATGATTGACCTCGCGTATCGCTCCGGCGAAATCACGGACGTCTCGGCTCACCAGGTGCATGAGAACGACACATTTGAATACGAGCTCGGCCTCACGCCGAAGCTGAAGCACATCCCGGCGCTGAAGGATCGCGGCGCGGTCACGCAATACTATGCCGTGTGGCATACGAAGAACGGCGGCTATGGTTTCGAAGTCATGAGCCGCGAGGACATCGAGACGCATATGCGGAAGTTTTCAAAGGCGGCGGGCTCGTCGTTTTCGCCGTGGAGCTCGAACTTCGACGCCATGGCGAAGAAGACCGTGCTGAAGCAGTCGCTCAAGTACGCGCCGCTCAAGACCGAATTCGTGCGCGGCATGGCGGCAGACGGCACGATCAAGACGTTCACGCAGGAGACGAAGGACGTGCTCGACGCGCCGGATGAGAACACGTACGAAGCGGAAGCGGAAGACGTGCCGCAGGACGAGCCGCCCGTGGACAAGGAGACGGGCGAGATCCTGACGCCGCAGGAGAACGAAGGCCAGCTCTTGTAAGGTCGTGAGGCGACGGGCGGGAGGGTTGGTGTCGCTATGGAGAAATTGGATTTCATCCAGCAGTTTCGCGCGTTCATCCGTGCGAGCGCCGGCGTGCTGAATGCGAGGGAGCAAGCGGTGTATGTGCGCTTGCTCGGAATCTGGAACGAGCTAAGGCGGCCGGAGTGGTTCGCGGTGTCTCGTTCACAGTTGATGCGTGAGTTAGGCATCAAGCACGCGCATACTATCACGTTAACGAAAGACGCTCTCGAAAAGACAGGGTTCATCAAAACGAAACGTGATGGCAGAGCAAGAACGATGATCTATCGACTTGTTCCTCTAGATAGGTCAGAAAATGACCGTGGGTCAAAAAATGACCTAGCAAAAAATGACTGTGGGTCAAAAAATGACCTAGCAAAGGTCAAAAATTGCCTTAGTGATAGGTCAAAAAATGACCACATCCCAGAGGATACAAAGAATACAAAGAATATAGCAGCAGCAGCCTCCCCCGACTTCGCAGAGATCGCGAACTTCTTCTCGAACAACATCCATCCCATCGCAGGGGAAGTCGAGATGCACAAGCTCGCGTCGTTCCTCGACGACTACGGGAAGGATTGGACGCTCGCGGCCATCGAGGAAGCGGCCGAGAGCAACGGGCGATCCGTGAAGTACATCGGCTCTATCTTGGAGCGTTGGAAGCGGGACGGATTCAAGTCAGACAGAAAGGGGAAACGATATGGACAGAGCATTCCAGGCGGTGCTCGACCGAGTGCAGCAGAAAAGATGCGAGCCGAGCAAGCCAAGTGGGACGCGCAAACTTCCGGGTGGGAGTGAGGAGCGTCTCGAGACGTGGGAGGAATTCCAGGCGCGGCAGAAGCGCAAGGAGTACCTGGAGAAGATCGAGCGCTCCGGCATCCATCGCCGCTTCCAGGGCATCACGTTCGACGCCATCGAAGCGCGCGGCCTGCCGGACAATCCGACGATCCGCGAGAATTACGCGCAGGTCAAAGACTACGCCGCGAATCTCAAAGAGAACATCCAGGACGGCATCGGCCTCATTTTCACCGGCAGCTACGGCACGATGAAGACCACCATGGCCGTCGCCGTCCTGCGCAAGCACATCGACGACGGAGGCGGCGGCCTCATGATCCCCATGTGCTCGCTCATCGACAACCTCTACAGCTTGCGCACGCTGAACCGCGAAGAAGAAGCGCGCTTCGAAGAGCGCATCCGCAAGACGCCGCTGCTCGTCCTCGACGATCTCGGCGGCGAGAACACACAGCAGGGCTGGGTGCTCGCGAAAGTGGACAGTATCATCACCGAGCGCTACAATCGCATGCTCCCCGTGATCGTCACGACAAACCTCACACAGGAAGAACTCGGCGAGACGTACTCCGGGCGCATCGTTGACCGGCTCAAGAGCACGTCGAAGCTCTTGGCATTTTCCGGGAAAAGCGAAAGGGGCGTATGGAAATGAAACTGACAAGAGAAGCGAAGCGCCGGCATTACGTCCGCCTCCATGTCGCCATCCATCGAGGCTGGCTGGCCGCGTGGTGGCCGCGCTTCGCGTTTGGCGGCAATCGAAAGCGCTGGTATGGGATGTATCGGGCGCTCCGGCTGTCGCAGAAAGTGCCGGCGAGGGTTTATGCTTGAAAAATGGAGGAGCTCAAGATGAAAAAGATCGTGTTCCCGCGCCCGTGCGACGGCGCGCTTTACGATTGTTGGACGCTGGAAAAGTGGATGCTGAAAGTCTGCGAGGAATGCGGCGAGGCCGTGAGCGCCGCGAAGACGTTCGACCTCGACGTGAAGCTTTATAATGGCGCGGCACAGGACGCCGCAAGAGAGGACGCGACGGAGCCACAGAACGCCTATGCGACGTTCCTGCTCGGCAAGATGGAGCACGCGCGCGAGCACCTTTGCATGGAGCTCACGGACGTGATCACGGCGGCCACGTCGGCACTTGCCTACCTCGGCTGCGACTTCGACGAACGCCAAAGCCTGCAAGCCGAAGTGAACGACAAGAACGCACGGAGGGACAAAGGCAGAAGGTTCGCGTCGCCCTTCATCGTCGATGATGAAGAAGCGGAGGACGAATGAGATGGGGCTCTACAGCAGGAACAAAGGAAAGCGCGGCGAACGGCTCTGGGCGAGCTTCTGCCGCGAGCAAGGCTATGACGTGCACCGAACGGCACAGTATCGAGGAAACACCGGCGCGGCGGGCGACGTGGAAGGATTGCCGTACATCCATTGCGAAGTGAAGTACGTCCAGGCGCTCGATATCGTGAAGGCGATGGAGCAGAGCGCCCGTGACGCGGAAGCAAGCGGGACGGAAGACCTTCCAATCGTTGCAAGCAAGCGAACGAAAGAAGATTGGCTCGTGACCATGCTCGCGCGCGACTGGCTGCGCATGATTTCCCTCGTGGAAGACATCGATCACGTGCATACCGTCTTTGCCAACGAGAAAAAATTCAGCATTCGCAAGAAGCTGGACGAC
>Ga0256404_1003613_pt1 | contig 30873 bp, 30 predicted proteins | sample RumenRJG_01DNA_FD_185990 | JGI IMG/M metagenome (GOLD analysis project Ga0256404, IMG submission 185990) | Bovine rumen microbial communities from Lethbridge, Alberta, Canada - RJG_01 | ecosystem: Host-associated > Mammals > Digestive system > Stomach > Rumen | place: Canada: Alberta | collected...
AATCTGATGCGTCGAATCGTCGATACCGTCTTCCGCCTTCAGCAGGCCGTTCTCATATGCCCAGCATACCGCATCATAATAGCCGCTGTCGATCAGTTCATCCTGATCGAAATCCTCCGGCAGACTCAGTCCGCCGATGTTCGGCTTGCCGGCCATCCTGTAGAGCACATCGCAGAACTCACCGATGGACGCATCCTTGCGGCCGCCGAAATAGTTTTCTCCTTCCGGATCAACATAGCCGCTGCGGTACATGTACATCGTACTTGCCTGATAATAGATGCTGTGAATATCCTCGAAATCAACCAGCTCTTCCTCGGCATCGTAGACAGCGCCGCGGCCGTATATATGCGAGTAGTAGTTGCTGTTCAGGATCTGCTTTGAGAAGTTGAATTTGTTCTCAACCAGCTTCATATAATCCATGACGGTGTCATACATCTCGTTATCCTCATCGCTTCCCGTCTCCAGTGCGGCATCGCCTGAGGTATACGTGATGTCACCGGTTGATCCGTTAAAACGGAAATCATCGGTAATAAAGCTCTTATCAGAAAGCACCGCCATGTGCACGCCGTTGTCCGCAAAGACATCCGTGCCGGCCAGCAGTCGGGAGTCATAATCGACACCCAGCAGGTTCAGCATCGTCGGCAGAATATCGGCTGTTGAACAATACGTATCGGTCTCAATATTTTCCTCAAGTCCAGGTACGTAGCAGATAAAGGCATTGCGGTATTTCTCGTAGACAGGATCAATCTCCTGACCGGCCAGTTCTTCATACTGATCCAGAGAGAGGCCGTACGGATAATGGTCGTTGGTCAGCACAATCACTGTGTGATCAAACTCTCCGGCATCTTTCAGCTGCTGCACCAGATACTCCATGGCATATTCCAGCTCGAGGTTGCAGGCGATGTACGCCTTGACCGGCTCGGAGTAGTTGAGTCCCAGCACCTTGGAACGGTTCTTTGCACTCATCGCATTGTCCCAGTTGTACTGGTAGTGTCCGCTGAACGTCATATAGTAAGAACAGAACGGTGTATCGCTGCCGTCGAGGTAATCGCCGACCGATGACTCCATCATCTCCAGATCGGAGGACGGCCAGTTCAGTTCCACCTTCAGGCCGCTGTCTGCGGACTTGAAGGTATAGCCCATGTTCGGATGCGTGATGTTGCGGTTGTAGAACTCACCGATGTAGTTGTGATACGCCATGGTCTTGTAGCCAAGCGATCCCATCTCATTGCCGAGACAGAACGGCAGGTAATTGCCGACCGTCATATCAAAACTCGACTCGGTCTTCGTTCTCGACATATCCGGATACAGTCCCATATTCATCGTGTACTCGCCGTTTGTGGTGACACTCTGGAACGTTCCGTAGTAGTTGTTGAAAATGATGCCGGTATGCATCATCTCATACAGCGTCGGCGTCAGTTCCTCGGAAATAAAATACGGGGAAAAGGACTCCGCGCAGATCGTAATCACGTTGTATCCCTTGAGAAGGCCCGTGTACTGGTTCTTCTTCGTCGGCGTCACCGTCGCGAAATACTCATCCAAAGCCTTCAGCGTCTTATCATCGGTTGAATCCGCCAGCGCCTGAAAATCAATGCTCTCATCGACATTGTATTCATCGCTGGAATACTGAGACGGTGTCTCGGTCTGATTCATGGAAACTTCATTGAGGTCCGTATTCTTCAGGGTAAAGCCGGTCGTCGAATACAGGATCTCCTGATGGAGCGTCGCGATCTCGCCCAGATAGTGATAGCTCGTGTCGGTCGAGGCATCCGGTGATGTGTAGATCTCATAGGCGGAAAGCGGAATGCCCTTTCCGGTGAGCATCATCACCACGATGACACCGATTGAAAGACAGGTAAGGCCGACGCACTTGAGCGTGCCCTTCTTATTCAGTTTCAGTTTCCCGGTTTTCCAGAAGAAATGGCTCAGAATCACAACAATGATCGGCACCATAAGCAGAATAACTGACGGTATATTGCCGCTGATTGTGTAAATAATCTGATCCGTGAAGTTGGTAACGGCTCCTTCGCCCATCGTCATGTTGCTGAGCGGCATGAAATTGCCGAACGCCGCATGGTAGATGACCTGAATCTCCGTGTAGATCGTCAGTGCGATAATAATGATGCTGCCTGCGGTCCGTGAAAGATATGTTGAAATCCAGTTGACAATACTGGCAAGTACGATCGCAAACAGAATCGGATAGATAATATCCACACTCAGGCTCTTGTAAATACATACATGCAGACATATTTCCTCATATATAAATATGAGACTGAAGAATATCATATTCTTCCGGAGCGTTCCGCCAAAAAAGAACTTTTTCAGCTTCTGGATCAGTGAAAGCCTGGGTTTGCTTTCATTTTCGTTTTCATTACTCATTCAAACATCCTCATTCTTTCTGTCTCCCCGGTCCCGCGGGACCGGAAAGACGTAAAACCCTTGTTTCACTCAAATATAACAGTCTTAATAAAAACCTAACATATAATGTATTTCAAATTAACGATACTGTCAATATTGCTCTGAAAAAAGTTCACTTACTGAGACTGTGCAGCCGTTTCTGTCTCCGTTTCCGCTGCCTCTGTTTCTGTCTGTGCCGCTTCGGTGTCTGTCTCCGTCTCTTCCGGTGCAGCCATGTCTTCCGCGTTCTTTGCGAGCGCCTGATAATCGGATTCGGATGCGCCGTAGAGAATATTCTGGTCGTCGATCCGCAGGTAATACTCTCCGGTTACCGAATTGTAATCGCCGAACGTCAGCGTCGTCTCATTGCCGTCCTTGTCGGTCACCGTCACCGTCATCTGCGGGTCATTGATGCCGTACTGATCCATGTCCGTGACATCCTTCAGATATGTCGTGCTGTCGATGCCGCCGAGCGTATCCAGTATGGACGAGGTGACATCCTCGTCGACCGCCGCGCCGGTATCCGCAAATGTCCAGGAGCCGGACTCATCGCTGATGGTATAGCCGGTGATATCCTTTCCCGTACAGGTAATCTTCAGAATGTCATCTGAATCTGCGGAGTAGGCCGTATAGCTCTTGTCTTCGGCCGCCTCCTGCTTCTCCGTGTATTTTTTTGCGGCAAAGAAGGCAATCAGTGCCGCGGCCAGTATAATGGCCAGTATAATGACCTGTTTTTTCTGCTTAGCCATCTTGATTCACCCTCCTTACTGATGTCTTCTTCTTACCCAGATCACAATGCCCAGTACGATCAGTACCACAGGAATGATGCCCGTGAAAATAATCGTCAGTCTGGAAGCGGTGCCGGCCGATATCGTGAGATAATTGTTGGAAATCGTCTTCGCGTCAATCGAGACGGCATCCTGGCTGTCTGTCACCGCTGCGACAGAACCCTTGAAAAGCGAGTTGTTCGAGCCGGAAACCATCGCATTGGCCTGTTCATCAAAGATAAACAGCGAGGAGTAGACAATCGCCGTTGAAGTCGAGCCGTCCTCATTGGTCTTTACGGATTTCACACCTACATTATATGTACCGGTACTTTCGCTGTCTGTTCTCTCCAGTGCCGCCTCATCCTGCACATCCGTATGGATATACGCATTTTCAGAGGTTGTCAGAAGCGGTGTGATCGTATAGCCGTCGACCTCGGAATCCGGGATGGTCAGGCTCTGTGAAAAGGCTGACATGACATAGTTGTTGGTAATATCAGCGGTGACGTCATCCTGGGCAATTACCGGCAGCAGATAAGCCTGGTACTGATAATAGCGTCCGGTGTCGTCTTCGAGCACAACGCCGTCCTCGACGCCGATCTGATAATAGCCGAGCAGGCTGTCGTAATTGGTCAGTGTCTGACCGGCTGTATAGTTGGTAACCATGATCAGGTTGCCGCCCTGGTCCGCATAAGCTTCCAGTTTGTTTAAATCATCCTCGGAAAGATCCGATGTCGGCGCGTTGATAATCACCGCCTGCGCGTCATCCGGCACGGTATCGTTCTGCATCAGATCGAGGGAGGCGACATTGATGTTCATCTTCGCCAGTGTATCGGTAAACGTCGTGGCGAGATCTGTTTCTCCGTGACCGGTCAGGGTGTAGACGGTCGGCATGTTGTCGCTCGTAACGTAGTCAATGGCTGCCGTGATCTGTCCCTCACCGTCATAGCTGTCGATCTGATAGGAAGAATAATCGCTTGTATAGGAATAGCCGTAAAGGTCACTGGCATTGATGATCTTATAGCGTTTGTCGCTGACGACAACCATGCTGTTCATATACAGCTCGCTGGTGTCGCTCGCATATTTCTTGATAAATGTCGGGTCTTCCGAAGGGTCCACGTGCTCGACTTTCAGGTGGTCAGAGAGATCCTCGTAGCCGGCCAGTGTCTTCTCCAGCGTGTCATCTTCGTTGCCGCTGTTTGTCAGGATGTAGATCGTCACATCCTCATCCAGCGTCGATACGAGATTTTTCGTGTCATCGGTCAGTGTATACAGTTTATCCGTTGTCGCATCAATCGTCTTGACTGATTCCGGCAGCTGGTTGACGGCCAGATTGACAACGACCGCCGCTGCGATGGAAATGACGATCATCGCCGTGCTGTACGCGCCGAACGAAAATGTCTTCTTCGATACGGAATAGCGGCGTTTCTGAATTACCTGTGTCGTCAGGAACAGGAAAAGCAGAATCACACTCAGGAAATAGATGGTGCCTGTCACGCTGAACGTGCCGCCTGTAAAGGCATCAAAGCGGTCTCTGAATGAAAGCGCCTCCAGGAACTTGCCCAGTGCGGTGCCCGATGAAGAGGTAACCTGCTCGAGTCCCGGTATGATATAGGTAACAAAAAGCATGGCAAAGGACAGTACCGCCGCGATCACGATATTTTCCGTGAGGGATGAGGCGAAAATACAGATTGCGATGCAGGCCATACCAAAAAACCACATACCGAAGATTGCGATATAGCTGGCCGGATAGCTGACATCGCCGTATTTTGAAAGTATCGGCGGTACAATGCAGGCTGCCGCACATGGAATCGAATAAATCGCGGCGAGCGCAAAAAATTTTCCGGCAACAATCTGCCCGATCGATACCGGCGCGGTGAAGAGCAGCTGATCTGTCTTCTGCCGGCGTTCATCGGCAAAGCTTCGCATGCAAAGGATCGGAATCAGAATCGTCAGGATCATCTGCATGACGCTGACCGCGGTGGACAGGTCTGCATAATGTCCGTTGAAGTTATAGTAGCTTACATATACAGAAAAGAAAAACCAGTAAATCGCAATAAAAAGCCATCCTATGAAAGAATGAAATGCTGACATAAAATCCTTTTTGAATATTGCCCTCATGCCTTTTTATCCTCCTCGGTCTCTTCTTCGCTGCCTTCTTCCGCACCTTCGGCGGTTTCTTCCTGCGCCTCTTCGGCGGTCTCCTCAGCGGTCTCTTCCTGCGCCTCTTCGGCAGTCTCTTCGTCGCTTCCGGTCTCCGCTTCTTCCGCGCTCTCCTCTTCCGCGGTGCTGTCATCATCCTGCGTCAGCTGCAGGAAAACATCTTCCAGTGATTTGCTGTCCTGATTGAGTGCCAGCAGCGACATGCCGGCGCCGAAAACGGCATCGGAAACAGCCTTTCTCATATCTTCTCCGTTTGATGAAGTAATGGAGGCTGTCAGCGTATCCTCTGCCTCTCCTGCCTCAACCTGGATCTGCGCATCCTCCACTGCATCCGCAAGGGCAGCGGAAAGTGCATCCGGATCTGTGCCCTGCACGGTCACGCGCACTGTCTGCTGCTGGGTCATCGAGGACTCCAGGTTGACCGGCGTATCGCTTGCAACCAGCTTTCCGTTATTGATAATCCAGATAAAATCACAGATCTGGCTGACATCATGCAGGATATGTGAACTCAGAATTACGATATGGTTCTCGCGCAGCCCCCGGATGTATTCAAAAATCTCCCGCTGCTGCTCCGGGTCAAGGCCTACGGTCGGCTCATCGAGAATGACAATCTGCGGGTCGTTGATCGTGGCCTGCGCCATGCCGACTCTCTGCCGATAGCCCTTGGACAGGTTTTTGATCAGACGATTCTGCATATCCGTCAGATCCATTCTCTCCATACTGGCCTCAACAGCCTCTTTCCGCTTGTCCGCCGGCACCTTTTTCAGTTCCGCGGCAAACTGCAGATACTCACGCACCGTCATATCCGGATAGACAGGCGGCTGCTCCGGCAGATACCCCATATTCTTCTTTACAATCTCCGGCTCCTTCTGGATATCGTGCCCGTCAACCGTCACGGTACCGGAAGTCGCTGACAGGTAGCCTGTCATAATGTTCATTGTAGTGGACTTTCCTGCGCCGTTCGGACCGAGAAAACCATAGATTTTTCCCGGTTCGGCTCTGAAAGAAAGGTCATCGACAGCCGTATGATCACCATAACGCTTTGTCAGATGTTCTACCTCAATCATGATTTTTTCTCCTTCTGTTCCTTAAATAATGCTAATCCTGGACAATCGTCCATTGAACCATGGTACGCGATAAAGATGGCCTGATTGTTATCAAATTGTGAAAAAAGTGTGATGAAAATACGAAAGCCGTCTCCAAAGAGACGGCTTACAGTCGTAATCGGTGCTTTTTACCTGCGGCACCGCGCAGTCAGGTTACCATCAGCTGAAAAAGCAGCCCGCATGCCTGCGGCTTCCGGGACTGTCTTCAGTCTTCGTCTTCCTCTTCTTCTATATTATGGTTGAGGATATAATCAGGAATATCCTTCATCTGTTCCTTGTGAATCAGAATCAGGTCATTGCGGAAGTGCTCCATCTCCTCCGGCGTCATGTCCTGCTTGAGCCGGTCCATGACGTTCTTGACATACACCGAGCTGACACTGTAATAGTCGATATACTTCTGCGTCACCTGCAGATAGTATCTGCGCTTATCCTTCTTCGACTGCACCTTCTTCAGATACCCCTTGCTGACAAGATTATTCACCTTGTATGCCGCATTGGGCGAAGAAATCTTTATAAAATCCGCAAATTCATTGATCGTCGGGTTCTTCATCGCGTAGATCACTTCCATGCAGAAAGCTTCCACGGTGGTCAGCGTCGCCTCACGATTTCCGAAATTGCCGAAAACATCCCTGTAAAAATGAAGCTTGAATGCCGTATATACCTGCTCGAAAAGCTTGTCCGTGGACAGTTCCTCTTCACCGGATCCGTTCCCCGTCTCTGTGATCTCTTCCTCTTTACTCAAATCATGGTCCTCCGGGATTATCTCAATACATTTAATTATAGCACAGATTCCGTGAAATGTATCAGAAATCCCGTCCGTCCGCATCCACCGATACCGGCACTGTGCGCCCCTGCCAGCTCGCCGTTCCCTTGAAAACGACATGCTCATCTTCCACGCGCAGATGCCCCTCCAGCAGACAGCTGTCATCCAGCACCAGGCCGAAACTGTACCGTTCCAGCATGTTCTCGTTCAGGTCCGCAGACAGTGCGCCGTCTGTACCGGTAAATCCCTCGAAATAAATCTCCGGCGGATTCATCAGGTCGCGCCACTGTCCTTCCGCGAACGTGTCATCACCCGTCAGGCCGGTGAGCGCATCAAAAGCGTCATCGTCACCGGTAATGCGGATATTCATGCCGTCCTCATCCTCATCAATCTGTATACTGCCAACACCAAAGTCATCTCCGTCAATGATAAAATAACCTTTCATGATTCATGGCCTCCTGCGGATTGTGAATTAACTGAAAACATAGCGGTCCAGTCTGTCTATGGCTTCCTGTACACGTGAAAACGGAAGAGCCAGGTTCATGCGGATCGTCTCCGGCTGCAGGAACATCTCGCCGTCCTGCCATGCCACGCCGACTCTCCATCCGGCCTTCTCCAGATCGTGAATACTTCTGCCGGTCCGGCGGCACCAGCCGCTGCAGTCCAGATAAAGCATATAGGTGCCCTGCGGCCGCGACACTTCGATGCCGTCCCAGCACCTGTCAATGTGATCGCAGACATAGCGGATATTGCGGTCGAGCACCTGAATCAGCTCATCCACCCATTCATATCCTTCCGGCTGATAGGCGCCGATCAGTGCATGCATCGACAGCACATTCATATTATTGTAGCCGCAAAGCGAGGATTCCATCTCCACCCTGTCTCGCAGCCACGGATTGTAAATAATATGGTAGCTGCCGATCAGACCCGCAAGGTTAAATGTCTTGGACGGGGCATACAGCGCCACGGTCCGCATACGGCAGTCCTCGCTGATGCTCTGCATCGGAATGTGCGTATAGCCCGGCATGATCAGATCAGACCAGATCTCATCGCAGACAATGTATACGTCATGGCGCCGGCAAAGCTCTGCGAACTGTTCCAGCTCTGCACGCTCCCACACGCGCCCGCACGGGTTGTGCGGTGAGCAGAACACGGCTGCATGGATATGATTCTGCACGATCTTCTCTTCCATATCTTCAAAATCCATCCGCCAGATGCCCTGCGCATCTTTGCGAAGAGGGCTGTGGATGATGTGATAGCCGTTATTGGTCAGGCAATTGGTAAAACCGATATACGTCGGCGAATGCACCAGTACATTGTCACCGCGTGAGCACAGAACATTCAGTGCGCTGATGACGCCGCCGAGAACGCCGTTCTCGTAGCCGATGCATTCCGGCGTCAGTCCCTGCACATGATTCCTCGTCTCATGCCAGCGGATAATCAGCTGCGTGTACTCATCCCGCACCGGAAAATAGCCGAATGCCGGGTGGCTGATCCGCTCGGCGAGCTTCTGCTGTATCGTCGGCACGACCGGAAAATTCATATCCGCGACCCACATCGGAATAATATCAAACCCCTCGTCCGGCGCATCCGGCGCGAACCCCGGCTGATGCCCCGGCGTATCCACCGCCATGGCATCCTTCCCATGGCGATCCATCACAGTTTCAAAATCATATTTCATAGCGAACCTCCGTCAGTTTTATCGTATTACGCCCTTCGATTTCTGTCAATACAGCCGGAAAGCAGAAGAAGCAGCACCCTGCAGCACTGCCTCTTCTGCTCTCAGCCTCTTACATGAAAGCCGTATTCCCCGTTTTCCAGCGGGATATCTTTGTATTTTACCTCATCCACATAGACGAACCGCCCCCGCGTGATCGAGCTGATCAGATCGTCCAGATCCTCCTGTGTGCCCTGGGCTTCCATGACAACGGTGCCATCCCATTCATTTTTCACCCAGCCGGTCACATTCAGGGCCCGTGCCGCATAGACGGCGCGGTAGCGGAAGCCGACACCCTGTACGGTGCCGTAAAAAATATAGCGTCTTCTGATCTTCTTACTCATCTCTGTCAGCTCCTTTCCCGCCGAGAAAAGGCCAAAGTTCGCGGCTCCAGGTATCTTTCAGCGCATCCAGGCTGCATCGTGCATTGGCCGGACTCGTCGACGGCAGACAGATGTCCGCCCGTCCGAGCTGCCTGTACTGATATTTCCGGTAGACGCGGTGCGATGTGCCGCCGTTGGTGAAAATCTGCCTGATCGGCGCGGCCTTCAGAATCTCATTCAGATCGTTCGGGACCGCATCGCGGATGCTGGCATCCGAGGAGCCGGTGATCGTGCACGAGGCGATCGTATCCCAGAGCGCCACATGGCCGCCGTGCAGCATGGCTTTCTTCTCCTCCACGGAAACCGGAACCGGACAGCCGAGCACATACGCCATCACCCTCCAGAAGCGGTTCTGCGGGTGCGCGTAGAAAAAGGCGGCTTCGCGCGATTTCACTGAAGGAAAAGAACCAAGGATCAGGATCTGCGACTTCTCATCATAAAGCGGCGCAATATTGTGAACCTGTTTTTCTGCTGTCATCTGGTACCGCCCATCCGGCTCAGTGCCTGATCATCCTGCGGATCAGATCAGCCATCATCAAAAGCGCCCCCGACAGGATGGCAAAATCTCCGAGATTGAAGGTCAGCCGGCTCTCGTGTCCGAACAGGTTCGGACGGATGTAATCGGTCACCTGATGCTCGATGATACGGTCCGCCGTATTGCTGGCAGCCCCGCCTGCGATCAGCGATTCTCCGAGCTTCTCTGCCGCCGAACCTTTTGATGTCAGCGCGTGGATAAAGCAGGCCGCCGCCGCTCCGGCACCGGCTGACGCCGCAAGTTCCGCTTTTTCCGGTTTGTCTTTCAGCGCGCCGAAGGCCACGCCCTTGTTGTGCACCTTCGTGAGGTATATTTTCCCGCCGAAAAGCGGCTTATGCGTATCCGATGTCACATACCGATCGACATAATGTTTCAGAATCAGGTCAGTCAGCGCAATCGCGCCGGCAATGATTATCCAGATCATAAAACCTCCTTACCAGGAAATGACCTCGTGTCCGGTCTCGGTTACGAGAACCTGAATTTCCCACTGTGCGGAAGGTTTTCCGTCCGCCGTGCGAATCGTCCAGCCATTTTCCTCATCCGTTGTGTATTTGTGCGTGCCCATGTTGACCATCGGCTCGATCGTGAACATCATACCCGGTGCCAGCACCATCTGGGTGCCCTTCTTGAAAATATAGCCTACCCATGGTTCCTCGTGGAATTCGACGCCGCAGCCGTGGCCGCCGATATTGCGGACGATGCTGTAGCCGTTTTCTTTGGCGTGATCATAGACCGCCTGGCTCATATCGCCGAGGAAGCCCCACGGCTTTACCTGTTCAAGACCGAGCTCGACGCATTCCTTGGTTACCCGGACAAGCTTGCGCTTCTCCTCGGAAACATTGCCGATGCAGAACATACGGGAAGAATCCGAATAATAGCCCTTGTAGATGGTAGAGCAGTCGACGTTGATAATATCGCCGTCCTTCAGGATGACATCCGGCGAAGGAATGCCGTGGCAGACCACATCGTTGATCGATGTGCAGACGCTCTTCGGAAAGCCTTCATAGTTCAGCTGTGCCGGAATGCCGCCCATCTCTGTCGTCACCTTGTAGACAATCTTATCGATGTCCTCGGTTGACATGCCTTCTTTGATCTGCTCACCGACCGCATCGAGCACCGCGACATTGATCTTCGCGCTCTCCTTGATGCCTTCGATCTGCGCCGGTGTCTTGATCAGCTCATGTCCGGGAACCGTGTGTCCCTGAGAGTGCAGGATAGCCAGCTTCTCATCAAAATCAGCGTGGCAGTTCTTATATTTCTTGTTGCTGCCGCACCAGCACGGATCATTTCTGCCGATTTTATGTCCCATGATTATTACTTCCTTTTCTGTATTATTATAGTTTTCCGGCTTTCGCCAGATTTACGAGGCGGCTTGTACCCAGCCGCGATGCGCCCAGCTCGATGAATTTCCGGGCATCTTCGAAAGAAGAAATGCCGCCGGCCGCCTTGATCTTCACATGCGGTCCGACATATCTGCGAAACAGTGCCACATCCTCGAAAGTTGCCCCCGCACTTCCGAATCCGGTCGACGTCTTGATATAATCGGCGCCGGACTCCGTCACGATCTCGCACATGCGGATCTTCTCCTCCTGCGTCAGATCGCAGGTCTCCACAATCACCTTGAGAATCTTGTCATCGCAGATATCCTTGATCGTCATGATCTCGCTCTTTACCATATTGTAAAGGCCGTCCTTGACCATGCCGCGGTTGATCACCATGTCGATCTCATCGGCGCCTGCGGAAATGCATTCCGACGTCTCCTGTGCCTTGACCGATGTCGTATTGTAGCCGTTCGGGAAACCGATTACGGTACAGATGCGCATCCGGCTGCCGACATACTGCCGCACCTGCCGGACACGGTCAGGCGGTATGCAGACCGATGCCGTCCCGTAGGCGATGGCGTCATCGCACAGCTCCTTCAGCTGCGCCGTGCTTGCTGTCGTCTTCAGCAGGGTATGATCGACATACCGGAAAATTTCATTCTTTTCCATATTATCTCTCCTTAAAAACGAATCCGGAAAATTATCTTCTTCGGATAATGCATCCGGAAACAGCTGTCAGACTTCGATGGTCACCATCGCATCTTCCACCTGCGTGCGCACATCCGTGTCCGCAGCGCCGAACAGCTTCCACTCCTCCTGCAGTCCGAGGCTCGGGCTGATGTAATGAATGCCGTTCTTATCCAGCTGCCGGCGGAAATGAACGTGGCCGCAGACAGCATATTTCACCGGATATTTCTCGTAGATTTCACCGAGCCGTTCACTGCCCACAAAGGCATTGAAATAGCGGAACCGCTCCCATTCAGGGCGCATATCGTACGGCACCGTCATCTCCCGGATCGGCACCATATGCGTCACCGCGATAATCTGCTTCGCATGCATGCGGTCCGTGGCGATCTTCAGCTGATCTTCGAGGAGCTTCAGCTGCTCGGCACACTTTGCCTGGTTGTCCGCCGTCCATTCCTTATTGAAATCATGATCGTGCCATACGACGTCGTGATAGGTCATCGTGTCAAACGCTTCCTTGGAATACACCGGTGCGCCGAAGCTGTAGTCGTACCAGCCGACATTGCCGAGGATCACGGTGCCGCCGCCCAGATCAAACGCCTTGTTGATCAGGCACTGCGGGTTCGAGGAAAAACGGGTGTAAATATATTCGTTCGTCCAGTTGACCGTATCCCTGTTCCAGAGATCGTGATTGCCCGGCACAAAAAGGACCGGCGGGCAGTCATCCAGACGCCCGAACTGCTTGATAACCTCTTCCGTCAGATCCGGTGCTTCGCAGATGTCTCCTGCGATAACAATCAGATCTGATCCGCGCTCCTGTGCGACCTTCGCTACCGTATCGATGACCGGAATCTCCGGACAAAGATCGAGATGAAGGTCCGCGATAAAGCTTATTTTCATGCTGTTTAAATCTCCTGTTTTAATATTTTATGGTAAACTCCGCCGATATAGCGGCGGATATCTGCCTTCCATTCTTCATAAAATGCAGCCTGCCTGCGATCCGGCATTCTGCCGTTCATCACCGCATCCATGACCGCAGATGCCTGCGGCTGCGCGCTGAGAATGCGCCCGTGAATCTCTGCAAGCTCTGCATCCGGTACAGCCGGATACTCCCCGGCCGTCAGCTGCAGGCGGTATCTGCCCACCGGCGGCTGCCCGTCCATATCGGTATACAGCGCCTTCTCCTGTGCCGTAAGCGGCAGTTCCTGCACCGCCGCAATCGCCGTGCCCGCCGGAAACAGGATCTCCGCCTCTTCCGGCTTCGCATAGAAATCCTTCAGCAGGGCCGCGATATCCACATACGGCGCCGCCGCATCCGGCACCGCCTCCAGCAGCACTGCCTGCTTCTTGACATGCGCATACGACGGCATCCATCCGCGGCTGCTGCAGGAAAAAAAGCCCGCAATCCGGCGGCCGTCCTGCAGGAAACGCTGCAGAGACGAGAGGCGGTCAACGCGCCATCCTGTCGGCGCCTCGCCGGCATGCTGATGCCGGAATTTGTTCATGGCAGAAAAAATAAAAGTGCAAAGCCGCAGATAGCTGTCCAGCTGCTGCGCATCCTCCAGATGCACCGTCCGCCCCTCCCGCGCTTTGTCCTGTTCATTGGCAAAGCCGGGATGCAGCAATGCATTGATCGTATTGTAAGCCTGCGGTCCGCCCCGGTAAGGTCCGTCTGCCGCCGTCTGCGGATCGCCCAGGTAAAAACGCAGCGCCAGTTTCTCCTCTTCGGTAACAGCGGTCACTGCTGCGCTCCTGCCGGCTGCGCATCCGTAAGACCCAGCCGTGCCGCGCCGATCGCCGTCGCAAAAACACCATTTTTCGGGATTTCAAAACGGATGCCGTACATCTCGCCGACAGCCACCAGCATGTAGCGCGCCATCTTCGAATAAGACAGCGACCCCGTGAAGACGGCGTTGTCAAAATTGCCGTTGCGGCAGGCAAATACTGCCAGCGTGCCCGCAGTCTGATAGATCATGTTGAAAATGCCAAGCGCCACATCGCCGTCTGTCGCATCCGTACGCATCTTGCCGAGGTTCGATGCCGTCGCGATATCCGGGAGATTTTCGAGCTGCGTTCTCGTGATCTCATTCATACCCCAGTCGACGTTCTTCAGGTTGCCCTCCGACGCCATCCGTTCGACCGCTTCAAAATCGGTAATGCCGAACAGACGCTTGGACAGGCCCATCAGTGTGCCGCCGCCGACCGCGCTGCCGCCGACGTGGCTGAAATGACCGCCGTCAGCGCTGACAAGCGAGGTACCTGTGCCGATGCTGCAGATCACTGCCCGGTCGAGGCCGGTCAGATACAGACCGCCCGTACCCAGCGCTTCAAACTCCGTCACACGGATGGTCGGAATGCCGAACACGTCGCCGTCCAGAAATGAACCGCCGACACCGGTCAGCATGACCTTCTCCACATCCTGCAGCTGGCGGCCGCAGTCATGCAGAATCCGGCCCGCCGATCCGAAAATAGACGTCAGCGTATCCGATGTCCACATCTGCGCCGTCTTGAGAAGCGTTCCCGCCTCATCCAGCGCAACAATCTTGGTCGTCGAACTGCCGACGTCAATACCCAGTATTATTTTCATGATTGCCTCCAGGAGGGCGCGGCTTACGCCGCCCCTCATCAGATATTTTTATCGCATATATCGTTCAGACAGCACCGATCGCAGTACGGCTTCCGTGCTGTACAGACTTCCCGTCCATGCATGACAAAACGATGGCACAGATCGCTTCCCTCTTCGGGCGGAATGATCTTCCACAACGCCATCTCCACTTTCTTCGGCTCCTTGATGCCATCCACCAGACCGATCCGGTTCACAAGCCGGATGCAGTGGGTATCGGTCACAATCGCCGGTTTGCCGAAAACGTCGCCCATGATCAGGTTCGCGCTCTTGCGCCCGACGCCGGGGAGCTTCAGCAGTTTATCAAAATCATCCGGCACCTGCCCGCCGTATTCGTCCCGCAGCACCTTCATGCAGGCACTGATATCACGGGCTTTGCTGTTCCCGAGGCCGCACGGCTTCACATACGCCAGAATATCTTCTATAGAAGCATCCGCGAGCGCCTCCACCGAAGGGTATCGGGCAAACAGCTTCTCCGTCACCACATTGACCCTGGCATCCGTACACTGCGCCGAAAGACGCACGCTGACAAGCAGTTTCCACGCCTGATCGTAGTCAAGCGTACAGAATGCCTGCGGATAAGCCTCTTTGAGGCGCCCGATCACAGCAAGCGCCAGTTCCTTCTTCTGCTTTTCTGCTTTCTGCATCGTCTTACTCCAGGAAAGGATGAATCTGTTCATACAGCTGCGCCGCCGTCTGCAGATTCAGCGTGTCTGCCGTCTGCGCGTCACCGCTCTCCGGGCTCTTCAGGCCGCCGCAGATATCGGCGCCAAGCACATGGCTGTTCTTCATCAGAATCTCCGTCTGCCGGCAAAGCACACGCAGGCTGACCGTCCCCTGATCCCAGTCCGTGACCGCATACCGGCGGTCCAGAATATCCAGATCCAGGGAAAAATAGAGATTCTTTCCGCTCGTATTCTCATATACCTTCGCCCAGAAATCGTCATTCCCGCTGTTGTACTTGCCGCGCATGACTTCTTCATTGATAAATACGATCCGGTCGCGCATCTCCTGCGGAATCGTCTGCCGCGCCTTCTCCGGCGGTCCGATCAGAACCACCTTCATCAGATTCTCCTGTTCCTTCAGCGTGTTGAGAATCCAGCTTCCGCAGCTGAGCATGCCGCCGAACGCCGCCGGCTTCATATCCGTGTGATGATCGAATACGACGAGGCCGTACGGCTGGTCGATCTTCTCCGTCATAAACATGGTCATATAATGGAAATTTCCGGAGTCGATAAAATGTACACCGGAAGGTGATACACCGGCGATACGTCTCCGTATCTCTGCCTTCGCTTCATCGCTGCAGTACAGATCCGTCTCTTTCAGGTCGCGGAAACTGACGTATTCCGCACCCGGCAGGAGGGTATCTCTGTTCCGGTCATAAAGTCCTGTAAAATCAAAATAAGCATCCATAGCAATTCCGCCTTGTATAATAATATATAATTATATCATACTCACGCAACGGGGGCAGTACGAGACGCCCATTTTCCTGATAAATTCCTTCAGGACATGAAAAACCGGTGCATCGCCGCGACACACCGGATTTTATGTTACTCTGCCAGCTTCTTGGCTGTATTCTTTTTGAAAACGACCGTCATCACGGTTCCCTCTCCGAGCCGGCTCTGCACGTTCACCTTTGCGTCGTGCAGCAGCGCCGCGTGCTTGACAATCGAAAGGCCGAGCCCCGTACCACCGACGGATTTGGAATGACTCTTGTCCACCCGGTAGAACCGCTCGAAAATCCGCTTCAGATCCTTCTGCGGAATGCCGATGCCGGTATCCGACACGGTCAGCGTCGCCGTATCCGCATCCTGCTTCACAGACACATCTACCTTGCCGTTTTTCCTGTTGTACTTGATGGCATTGTCGCAGAGATTGTAAATCACCTCGAAAATGACCTGGCGCACGCCCGGTATCACCGCATGTTCGCCTTCCAGCGAAAGTCTGACATCGTGGTCCTTCGCGTGCTTCTTAAGCTTTTTGACGACATACTCCGCTTCCTCATACAGGTCGATCTTCTCCCATTCATACATCTGCGAATCATCATCAAAGGAAGAAATCTTGATTATATCATTGACCAGCTCAATCAGCCGTCTTGCCTCGCTGTAGATCGTCTCGGCGAAATCGCGGACGACATCGGCCGGCAGCGACCCGTCCTTCATGAGCTCGGCGAAACCGGAAATGGAGGTCAGCGGTGTCTTGAGCTCATGGGAAACATTTGCGGTAAATTCGCGCCGATATGCCTCCCGCTTCTCATACTCGGTGACATCATAAATAATCACGACCGAACCGATCACCCGGTCATCCTCAAAGACAGGATTGGCGATAATACGCAGCTTTCTGTCATCATGCTCGAGCACCTGTTCCGTGCGCTCGCCCTTGAGCGAACCCGTGATCACCATACTGAACTGATCCGTCCCGTTCAGCCTCAGCACACTGCCCGACGGCAGTGACTGCGGGTTCAGGATATCTAGCGCAGCCTGGTTATACGACAGAATATTGGTATCGCGGTCGATCACCACAAAACCCTCGGACATATTTTCGGTGAGCAGGCTGAATTCCTTCTGTTTCTGCCTTGCCGAAAGAATCTGCGCCTGCAGACTCTCCTGCTGCTCATCGAGCTTGTCCAGCAGCGGCTGCAGCTCCGGATATGTTCTGCTCTCCTTCGGATTGTCGAGATCGATGCTGTTGATCGGTTCGATGATCCTGCGGGATGCCCGCCTGGAAATGAAATAGGCAAGCAGGACAATGCCGCAAATAATAAATATAGATGGAACCGCCAGCTCGCTGACCAGATTGCCGATGGAATACCGCGCCGTCGAAATACGCAGCACATTGCCGTCATCCAGCCTGATTGCATAGTAAACCGTATCCATGCCCAGGGTGGACGAACGGCGCGTACTGGTGCCCTCGCCGCTGCTGAGGGCTTCCTGCACCTCTTCGCGGTTAATGTGATTTTCCATCTCGGAAGGATCTTTTCTGTTATCATAAAGGACTGTACCGTCCGACTGAATCAGCGTCACACGGTGTTCGCCAACGATAACATCTCCTATCTGGCTTTCTCCGTCCTGCTCCAGAAGCTCTGCCGCATCTTCCGTCTCCGCCTTCAGCTGACGGAAGGTCTGCTCTTTCAGCATATGGAAAAGCAGCCCGGTAATGACAACCAGACTGCAGATAAATATGATGATAGAGGATAGAAATATGTTCTTGAATATCTTCTTATTCATTTACCACACCAAGTTTATAGCCGATGCCCTTGATCGTTTGAATGTATTTGCCGGCCGTGCCGAGTTTCTTGCGCAGCTTACGGATATGGACATCCAGCGTTCTGGATTCTCCGTAATACTCGCCCCACACTCTCGAGAGCAGTTCCTCACGCGGAACGACACTGCCGTCTGCCTCGAGAAGCGTCATCAGCAGATAGTATTCCTTGTAGGACAGATAGACATCCTCACCGTCAACCCGGATAATATGCTTGTCCGGATTGACAAAAAGCTGTCCGACCTCGTAGACGCCCTTCGGATTATTCTCTGTCCAGCCCGCACGCCGCAGAACCGCCTTGACTCTCGACATCAGCTCGACGATGCCGAACGGTTTGGAAATATAATCGTCCGCGCCTTTGTCCAGGCCGTTTGCCTTATCGAATTCGCTGTCCTTCGCCGTCAGGATAATAATCGGCAGACGCCTTGTCGGCTCCTCCGCCCGGAGATTGCTGAGAATCGTCAGGCCGTCTTCCTCCGGCAGCATGAGATCAAGAATAACAAGCTCCGGCTGTTTGTTCGCCATGGCTTTGTGAAAAGACGATGGCTCCGCAAAGTCCTCGACTTCATATCCCTCGCGGATCAGGGCGTAGCGTACCAGCTTTCGTATGTTATCGTCATCCTCAAGAATGTATATCAAAACAAGCACCTCCAGATTTTTCTTTCAATCTCTTTAAATATAATAGGACATGGAAAGTTCAAGTGCAAGCATTTATGCCATACGGCACCTGCCCTCATCATCTGCCGTATACATATGATTTACCTGCCTGTCCTGTTTTTAGTGTACATGCTGATTTGTTAACAGATAAATCCTGTCCGTGTTAACTTGGCGTTAATCCATGTTAATTGTATACAATTTACATTGAATATCCGGCGGCGAACGGCAAAAAAAGCCCTGACCCGCGCTTCTTCGGATCAGGACTCTTTCCGTTACATATAGAGAGGTTCTTTATTTATCATGACAGGATACATTATTACAGTTCATCGGTTTATCATTCAATGGTGATAAACTTCTCTTCTTCTGCCTTAGCCGGTTTTTCCTTCGGGAAGGAAATCTTCAGAATACCGTTTTCAAACTTCGCATGGACATCTTCCTGCGTGAGATTGCTGCCTACATAGTAGCTTCTCTCAGCCTTGCCCGCATAACGTTCTCTGCGGATATATCTGCCCTTTTCATCCTTCTGGTCCTTATTCTCATCTCTGGAGGCAGTTACTGTCAGATAGCCATCCTTCAGTTCGATTCTGACATCATCCTTCTTCATGCCAGGAAGGTCGATATCAAGCTCATAGCTGGTATCTGTCTGTTTGATATCAGTTCTCATAAGTGAACCATTATAGAAATTGTTTTCATTCTTCGGCATTGCAAAATTATCAAAGAAATCGTCAACGAGACTTCCATCAAAAATACTAGGCATTAACATAATCTGTTCCTCCTTATCCTTATATTCATCTATTCATCAGACTGCCCCGCCCCATCGCGGGGCTGCCGTCATTATCCTTCAATTGAAATTACATTCTGCTCTTCTACCTGTGCCGGTTTTTCCTTCGGGAAGGTGAGCTTCAGGATACCATCCTCGAACTTCGCATGTACATCCTTCTCATCGAGGTCCTTGCCGACGTAGTAGCTTCTGCTCATCGAGCCGGCGTAGCGTTCTCTGCGGATATACTGGCCTTCCTCATTCTTCTGATCCTTGTTCTCCTTCTTAGAAGCACTTACGGTCAGGTAGCCGTCCTTCAGCTGTGCCTTGATATCCTCTTTCGCATAGCCCGGAAGATCGATATCGAGTTCATAGCTGTCATCATGTTCCTTAATATCTGTTCTCATAAGAGAGTTGCTGTAAAAATCCTTTGTTGTCTGCGGCATCATAAAGTCATCAAAGAAATCATCAAATAAGTTTGTTCCGAAAATTGTAGGCATTAACATAATCTATTCCTCCTTATTCCTGTATTCATCTATTCATCAGACTGCCCCGCCCCATCACGGGGCCGCCGTCATTATCCTTCAATTGATATTACGTTCTGCTCTTCTACCTGTGCCGGTTTTTCCTTCGGGAAGGTGACCTTCAGGATACCATCCTCGAACTTCGCATGTACATCCTTCTCATCGAGGTCCTTGCCGACGTAGTAGCTTCTGCTCATCGAGCCGGCGTAGCGTTCTCTGCGGATGTACTGGCCTTTCTCGTTCTTCTGATCCTTGTTCTCCTTCTTAGAAGCACTTACGGTCAGATAGCCGTCCTTCAGCTGTGCCTTGATATCCTCTTTCGCATAGCCCGGAAGATCGATATCGAGTTCATAGCTGTCATCATGTTCCTTAATATCTGTTCTCATAAGGGAGTTGCTGTAAAAATCCTTTGTCGTCTGCGGCATCATAAAGTCATCAAAGAAATCATCAAATAAGTTTGTTCCGAAAATCGTAGGCATTAACATATCTATTCCTCCTTAAATGAACATTGTCATCAAATATCTGAATCGAACTTCCGGAAACGGTGTGAACAGATTCAACTTTCAATCTCTGTTTCCTTTGTTCTATCTGTAATATAACATGCTTTGTTAGCACTGTCAATAGGTGAGTGCTAATTTTTTTAAATTTTTTTTTTCGCGGCATGAAAAATGCCCTCCGGCTTACGTAAGCCGGAGAGCGACAACAGTCTGCAAACTATGGTAAAGGAGATCTTCTGTTATTATTTTACTGCCTGGAAGGCTTCCTCGAGATCCGCAATGATATCGTCGATATGCTCGGTGCCGATGGACAGACGGATCGTATTCTGACGGATGCCCTGATCCAGCAGTTCCTGCTCACTGCACTCGGAATGTGTGGTTGATGCCGGGTGAATGACAAGTGACTTGACATCGGCTACGTTGGCCAGAAGTGAGAACAGCTTCAGATGGTCGATGAAATCCTTGGCATGGCGTGCATCGCCCTTCAGATCGAAGGTGAAGATGGAACCGCCGCCGTTTGGATAATACTTCTTATAAAGGGCCTGCTGCTGCGGGTCTTTGGAAACCGACGGATGGCTGATATACTCAACTTCCGGTTTTGTCTGCAGGTACTGAACAACCTTCAGCGCGTTTTCAACCTGGCGCTCAACACGAAGGCTCAGTGTCTCGAGGCCCTGCAGGAAAATCCAGCTGTGAATCGGGGAAAGGGTTGCGCCCTCATCACGGAGAATGATGGCACGCAGGTAAGTGGCGATGACAGCCGGTGCCGTATCTTTGGCAAATACGAGTCCGTGATAAGACGGGTTCGGCTCGGAAAGCCATGGCCATTTGCCGGTGGAATAATCAAATTTTCCGGCGTCGACGATCACGCCGCCGATGGTTGTGCCGTGGCCGCCGATGAACTTGGTGGCTGAATGCACTACGATGTCTGCGCCGTACTCAATCGGGCGAAGCAGATACGGTGTCGCAAAGGTATTGTCCACGATGAGCGGCAGTCCATGCTTGTGCGCTAGCTTTGCCCAGCCTTCCACGTCGACGACTTCGCTGTTCGGATTGCCGAGAGATTCAATATAGAGGGCCTTGGTGTTGTCCTGGATGGCTTTCTCCGCTGCATCGAGATCATAAGGATCGACAAACGCTGCGGTCACGCCGTATTCCGGCAGTGTGTGGGCGAGCAGGTTGTAGGTGCCGCCGTAAATATTTTTCGCGGATACGATGTGGTCGCCTGCCTTGGCTACGGCCTTGAACGCGTAGGTCACGGCTGCAGCGCCGGAGGCAACGGCCAGTGCTGCCACGCCGCCTTCGAGTGCGGCGATTCTCTTTTCAAATACATCTTCTGTCGGATTTGTGAGGCGCCCGTAAATATTGCCGGCATCCTTCAGTGCAAATCTTGCTTCGCCGTGGTCACTGTTATGAAATACGTAAGATGAAGTCTGATAGATCGGAACCGCTCTTGCATCGGTAACCGGGTCTGCATGCTCCTGTCCTACATGAAGTGCCAGTGTCTCAAACTTTAATTTTCTGTCCTGTAATTCACTCATCACAAATCCTCCTGTTATTTACTCTATTCCTATTGGTTTAGTAGGTTGTTTTCGATTTACTGATACTATACTACCGCAGTATGAATTTGTAAAATCCTATAATTTTATCGTGCGTTATAATCTCAGGCTATTAGTGAGCGGGTGTGCTTACCGGAAAATTCATTATATATAAGCCTGCAGGCTTGATTTGCCGCCGCGGTTAATATAAAATAACTATCATACTGAATAAATATTCATCATAAGGAGAATTTTTATGCCTGTCTATGATTTTAACAGTCCGCAGCCCGGACATCAGGGCGCGGAACCGACATACAGCATTTTCTGTTCATCGGAGCACAGCGCTTCTGCCGAAAAACCGATCCTGGTACTGGACAACAGCAGAAGGAAATGGGAACATCACGCGGTCGGCCGCTTCACCAACCCGATCAAGCGGACTTCCTTTGAATTTGACGTGCAGGGCGGTGTCCAGAACGCGGACATCCTGCTGATCGACGCGCGTTTTGTCAGCCTTCTGAAATGGCTCGGTGAAAATCACATCAACGTCCGCCTGTCCGGCATCAACGACGAGGACGGCTACAAGGTCTACCGCATCCGCGAGATCGCCTTCGGCGGCGTCGGCAAGCTTTCCGCCGATGACGGTTTCCTGCAGTTCATGATCGAACGGCTGCTCGCCAGCGACGCGCCGGAGGACCCGGAATCCGTGCCGGATGAGGACGAGGAGGACCCGGAAGGCGATGATATGAAGCTGACCAGCCTGCAGAGCATCACCGATTTCCTGAACTGCGCCGGCAAGACGCTGCCGGACAACATCCGCCTCTGGGCGCGCCGCAACCTGGCCGTCGCCCATTCGCAGGAAGTCACGGCGGAGGAGCGGCACCATGCACAGCGCGCGCTGTCCATCATGCTGAACATCCAGTGGAAAAATAATTATTTTGAAGCGATCGATCCCGCCGAGGCAAGACGCATCCTCGACGAAGAGCTCTACGGCATGGAGAAGGTCAAGCAGCGTATCATCGAGACCATCATCCAGATCAACCGTACGCACACGCTGCCGGCTTACGGTCTCCTGCTGGCCGGCCCTGCCGGCACCGGCAAATCCCAGGTTGCCTATGCGGTTGCCCGCATTCTCCGTCTCCCGTGGACGACGCTCGATATGAGCTCGATCAGCGATCCGGAGCAGCTCACCGGCAGCTCCCGCATCTACTCTAACGCCAAACCGGGTATTATCATGGAAGCGTTCAGCAACGCCGGCACCTCGAACCTCGTTTTCATCATCAACGAGCTCGACAAGGCCAATGCCGGCAAGGGCAGCGGCAATCCGGCCGACGTCCTGCTGACACTGCTCGACAATCTCGGCTTCACGGACAACTATATTGAATGCACGATTCCGACCGTCGGCGTCTATCCGATTGCCACGGCCAACGACAAGAGCCAGATCAGCGCGCCGCTGATGTCCCGTTTTGCCGTCATCGACATCCCGGATTACACGCCGGAGGAGAAGAAAACCATTTTCATGCAGTTCTCTCTGCCGAAGGTATTAAAGCGCATGGGCATGCAGGAAAATGAATGCATCATCACCGATGAGGGCCTTGACGCCGTCATCCGCAAATACGAAGGCACAAGCGGTATCCGCAATCTCGAGCAGGCGGCCGAGCACATCGCGGCCAACGCGCTCTATCAGATCGAAGTACACCACGTAAAATCCGTCACCTATACGGCGGAGATGATCAACAATCTGATTGACTGAAAAAATAAAAAAGCTCACGGCAGCGCCGGCCAAAACCCGCGCCCCGTGAGCATTTTTTTATGTATGCAGGTCAGTCGAGAATCTCCCCGTTTCTGGAGATCGTGACCACCTGCCACGGAATAAACTTGCCGCTGTTTTTCAGTGCTGTCTCCGCCGCCTTCTGCAGGCCGCCGCAGCACGGAACTTCCATTCGAACGATCGTCACGCTCTTGATATCATTCTGCGCAATGATCTGCGTCAGCTTCTCGCTGTAATCGACCGGGTCCAGTTTCGGACAGCCGATGACGGTCACCTTGCCCTTCATGAAATCCTCATGCATGCCGGCATAGGCATAGGCGGTGCAGTCCGCCGCGATCAGGAGCTTCGCGCCGTCGTAGACCGGCGCCTTGACAGGCATCAGCCTGATCTGCACAGGCCACTGCAGCAGGCGGGATACCGCGCTGCCCTTCGCCGGCGCTGCCGCACCGGTCTCTTCTTTTCTCTCAAACTGCATGAAACGGGAACCCGGGCATCCGCCGGCCGGTCTGTTTTCCATTTTTCTCTCCTCCTCTTTCTTCTTCTTGCTTTCTTTTACCGCATTTTCATCGTAAGCCGGTGCCTCTCTCTCTTCGAAAGTAATCGCACCGGTCGGGCACTCCGGCAGGCAGTCGCCGAAACCGTCGCAGAAATTTTCGCGGACCAGCTTTGCCTTGCCATCTACCATATCGATCGCGCCCTCGTGGCAGGCATGGGCACACAGCCCGCAGCCATTGCATTTTTCTTCGTCTATGTGAATAATTTTACGGATCATTTTGTTTCCTCCTCTTGGCTTTCTGCGATTACTATACTATAATGGCGGCGAAGAATACGTTGCAGAAGCAACATAAGGAGAATTTTTTATGGAAATCAATAAAATAAAAGACGCCATGCTTTTTAAAAACATGACGGAAGAGGAAATCAGCCAGGCCTGCCGGGCGCTTTCCTGCTATGAAGAAAATTTTGAAAAAGGGAGCCTGATCTACAGCGCCGGCGACCAGACCGACCGCCTCGGCATCGTTCTCTCCGGCAGCGTCACTATAGAGAGCAACGACCTGTGGGGACAGCGGACCGTGCTCAGCCACGTCGGGGCCGGTCAGGTTTTTGCCGAGACCTACGCGCTTCTGCCGGATCAGGTCATGCTCGTCGACGTCACCACCAACGAGGACTGCCGCATCGCGTTTCTGAAGACGGACCGGCTGCAGGATGCGCTGCCGCTTTCCGCCGGCTGGGCGCGCCATCTGCTCTTCAACCTGCTGAATATCACGGCGAAAAAAAATCTGCTGCTCTCGAGCCGCAGTTTTCACACGGCGCCGAAAGCAGCAAGAGACCGCATCATGTCTTATCTGAATACGGTCTCTCTGCAGAATAACAGTAAAAGTTTTGATATTCCCTTTGACAGGCAGCAGATGGCGGATTACCTGAATCTCGACCGCACTGCCCTCTCAAGGGAGCTTGGCAGGATGAAGAAGGAAGGTCTGATCGACTTTCGCCGGAATCATTTTATCCTTCTGACTGCTGCTTTTTAAGCTTCCTCATCTCTCTCTTCTTCTGAAGATTGGTGACCACCAGTGCGCAGGAAGCATCACCGGTAATATTGAGCGTCGTACGGCCCATATCGAAGATACGGTCGACACCGGCTACCAGCGCGATGCCTTCTACCGGCAGTCCGACGGATTCAAGCACCATGGCCAGCATGACCATGCCGGCGCCCGGCACACCGGCCGTTCCGATAGACGCAAGCGTTGCCGTCAGGACGATCGTCAGCATCTGCGACGGTGTCAGCGTGACGCCGTAGCAGGCGGCGATAAAGATGGAGCAGACACCCTGGTAGATGGCGGTGCCATCCATGTTGATCGTCGCGCCCAGCGGCAGTACGAAAGACGTCACTTCGCGGGAAGCACCGAGCTTCTCACAGCACTCCATATTCAGCGGCAGTGTGCCGACCGAAGAAGCACTCGAAAAGGCGAACATCATCGCCGGCAGCATGCCCTTGAAAAACTTTCCCGGTGAAATGCCGCCCAGCGTGCGCACCATCGTCGAATAGACGACAACAGCGTGAACAACATAGCAGATATAGGCAGCCAGCAGAACCATCGCCAGCGAACCGAGGATGGCCGCGCCGTTTTCCGCGATGACCGGACACATCAGACAGAATACACCGATCGGGGAAAGCTTCAGGATCATCTCCATGACCTTCATGAAAATCTCATTCCACGTATTGATGCCGTCAACCGCCCGCTGCGCCTTGTCGCCGATCAGGATGATCGCAAAGCCGATCAGCAGCGCCATCACGATAACCTGCAGCATATTTGCCTCGGACAGCGGTGTGATGAAGTTGTCCGGGAAAATGTTGACAATGGTGTCCATAAAGGAAGTCTTCTCCGGCGCATCATAGGAAAGCGAAGATGTCTGCAGCACCGGGAATCTGCTCTTGAACAGGTTGCCGAACAGCAGGCCGATCGAAATCGCCACCGCCGTCGTGCAGAGATAGTAGACAATCGCCGTTCCGCCGATGGCACCGACCTTCCTGATATCCTTCATCGAGATAACGCCGGCCATGATCGAAAACAGGACGATCGGTCCGACAATGAATTTGATCAGGTTCAGAAAAATCGTACCGAACGGCTTGATGTAGCTGTTGGCAAATTCTGCATGATTCTGCATCAGAAGTCCCACAACGATTGCCAGAATCAATGCAATGAAAATCTGCGCCGCAAGCGGCAGTTTCTTCTTTTTTGCAGTCTTTTCCATAACAATTCCCTCTCTTATGCTCTTAATGGCCGCGCCGACAAAATGACGGCGGCAGCAATATATAATTCATATTTTATATGTATATGGATTTTTTCTCAAGGGTTTTGCACATTTATTTTCCCCCTCCGCCGAATCTCGTATGGCGGATCAGGCAGGCAATCCGGTAAACAAGCCGTTCCTGGGGCGTCTTCAGGCTGGTGCCGAGCAGTTTTTTGATATTGCGCACGCGGTAGAGGATCGTATTCCGGTGCGTATACATCCTGCGGGCTACCTCCTGTATGCTCTCCCCGCATGCCAGATACTCCTCAAGCGTATCGACATAGCATGCGTCGTGGCGCTCGTCGTAGGCAATCAGCGGCGCCAGCACACGGCTGCTCATCTCCTGCAGCAGTTTCCGGTCCGGCTGCAGATAGATCAGCCTATACACATCCATTTCATCGAAATAGACGAGCTGCCGGTCCATATCCTCCGCATACAGGGCGGCTGCCATCGCACGCGCATACCCCATCGGCAGACAGGACAGGTCCGTTACGATGCTGCCGCCGCCGATCCACAGCACCAGATCCGGCATCCTGCGCTGCGTCCGCAGGGTGAAATCATGCACAATCCGGCGGGCATCCTTTTCCTCGACCGCATTGAGGATAAAGACAAAGGAGCCGTCATAGTAAAAGAACTGGCTGTTATGCGTGATATTCTCCATCGCAATCTGCAGGCCGTACTCGATCCTTTTCCGGTCTACGGTATCCATCTTGTCAAGATCCGGCGAATGCAGGACGAAAACCTGAAACTGTCCGTCCGTGTCGAAATACGGCAGCAGCTCCTGCCGCCGCTTCTCGACCGATTCTGGATGCTCGATCACGTCGATAAAGGCCGTTGCGATCTGCTCATCTGCCGAACCCTGCAGGAAGACGCGGATGCTCAGGTCCTTGATCATATCGGCGATGTAGATATCCCACGGGACCGTAAGGAGAGGAAAATCATTTTCATTGCACATCTCCCGCACGCTTTCCGGGATATCATAGACATAATACCCGGTGTTGACGATCAGGCCGGCCGCATGATGGTGAATCAGATCCTGCACCAGCTGCAGCATGCTCTTCTCGTCACGGAATCCCAGGCCGGTGGTCACGGCAAGCTCCTTGCCGCGGAAGTTATTGATGATTGTCAGCTCCTCCAGCATGAAAATCCAGCTGATCGAATTGGACCAGCCGTTGCTGCCGGCAATCATTTTCATCCGGTATCTGTCCGAGGAATCGATCAGCATATCCTCAATGGTAAAACTCATAAACGGCCTCCTTGCATCATATGTACCGGCAGCACATATTTTCATGCGCAGGTTCTTGTTCCCGGCACATTGTACTTTCCCGTTAAAATGTTAACATATATGTGAAAGATAACGTAAGGGAATTAATGAAAGCGGAAAGGGAATGAGATAATGTTTACATACAGAATTGAACTGAATGATGATATGAACACTATGAGAGCCCCTGAATGGGCTAAAACAGAGAGATACGGCTATTGCGAGGATTTCGGTTCTGTCTGTCTGCACAGACGGTCCGGTTTCTTCAGAAAATTCCGCAATGCCATCATGTCCCTCATGTTCTGATATACACGCCTAATACACTCCCTCTGAGCTGATAGCTCAATTTTCGGCCCGTCTGTGACGACAACACAGACGGGCCGGTATTTTTTTGCATCAGAACAGGTATTTTCCCCCGCGGTATATGCCGCTCACACTAATCCGAAACATCCGAATCCATGACAACGATGATGCGGTACTCCGGATAGAGCTTCTGTACCTTATCCACTGCTTCCCGGTAGACGGCTTTCCTGTCCCCGGCGGCAAAATCGACGATAATATCAAACCGCATCATCTTCTGCAGAAGATCGACATAAAAACCATGTATCTGGATGACGTATTCCGTGCTCATGACCGCCTCGGTGACGGCCGTCTGCACCCTGTGCGCCTCGTCATCCTTCGTGTTCATCGAATAGATGCCGATACCGGTCAGGATCACACCGGTCTCCTGGTATACGCGGGCGGCAATCTTTCTCTGCAGGGCATCGATCCTGTCCGCCGTCCAGGTGTCCGGAATCTCGATGTGCACCGAACCCTGATAGCGGTCCGGGCCGTAGTCGTGCAGAATCAGGTCATAGGCACCGTGTACGCCTTCAAATGAAGTGATGATCGACTTGATCTGCTTTGTCAGGCTGCTGTCCGCGCGCTGTCCCAGAATCTGACTGAGCGTCTCGCGCAGCATGTCAATGCCCGACTTGATAATCACCACGGAAATCACGGCACCGAGCCACGCCTCGAGGCTGACCCCGGAGGCAATGTAGATGCCGGCCGCCGCCAGCGTCGATGCGGAAATGATGGAATCCAGCATGGCATCCTGCCCGGAATTGACCAGCGAATCCGAGTTGACCTTCCGGCCGACGCCCTTCACATAGCGTCCCAGCACGATCTTGACCGCGACCGCCACGGCGACAATCAGCAGCGCCGCCGCCGAATAATCCGCCGTCTCCGGATGAACAATCTTCCGGACCGACTCCGTAAAGGACGTGATGCCGGCATACAGAACGATCACCGAGATAATCATCGCACTCAGATATTCAATCCTTCCGTAGCCCAGCGGATGCTTCTTATCCGCCGGCTTGCCCGCCAGTTTCGTGCCGACAATCGTAATCACCGAGGACAGCGCGTCGCTCAGGTTGTTGACCGCGTCCAGCGTAATGGCGATCGAATGGGTCAGCGTGCCGACGGCAGCCTTGAACGCCGCCAGCAGAACATTGGCGGCGATGCCGACAATACTCGTCCGCACGATCACCTGATCGCGGCTCTTCTCCTTTACCGTTTCCTCCATGTCTTCTTCCCCTCTCATTTTCCGTCCTGATCTTCCCGCATCGGCATGCCCTTGCGGATCCACTCTTCAAAATGAAAATTGAAAAGCGCGCCGATCAGAAAGATCGCAAAACAGCAGTACAGCCAGAAAAGGAAAATGGCAATGGCTGTCAGACTGCCGTAAAACGTGCTGAAGATATTGTAGCCGTTTTCATAATCCGTAAATGTCTTCGAAAAAATAAACCATGCGACGGTCGACAGCAGCGCACCCGGAATCTGGTGTGCAAATCTGCGCCGGCCGGCCGGCACATAGGTATAAATCAATGCAAAAATAACAAAAGCCGTCAGATACATGATCACCTGCCGCCAGAGCAGTGTATCCATGCGGACAGCCTCCTGGTTATCCGCGTTGCTCGCCAGCAGATCAGGTATGACAGCCATCTTCACGTAAAAAAGGATCAGTATGATGACCGCCGCCAGCAGAATGAGTGTATAGAGCAGAGAATAGCCGACGAGTTTCGGATATTTTCTCTGGTCATTGACCTCGTACATCATATCCAGAGCGTGCGCAAGCGATCGGATCCCGCTCGATGAAGACCACAGAATCAGGACAATGGAAATGGAAAACGACGACATACGGCTCCGGTAAGCATCCGCAATGATCGAGGACACAAATCTGTCCGCGATGTCCGGCGTGATATTCGTCACTGCCTTGATCAGATCCTCCATGCTCACATCTGTATACGGCAGAAGCGAGCACAATATGATGAAAAGCGGAATCAGCGAAAGGAAAAAGTAAAGAGCAATGCCGGCAGCATACGTTGCAATATTGCTGCTGCCGACATGTATGCCGAACCGGTAAAGTTCGCGGCCGATGCGTCCCCGCCCGTGCTTTTCCTGTTCGTTATCATATTTCATGTTATTCCTCTGAAAAAACTGTTATTCCGGTCTGGTGCAGTTGGTATAGTAAATGAGCGCCATAAAGGAAAGGTTCTTGCTCTCGGAATTGTTCTCGATAGAATGCCACTGACCCGGCTTGATCGTGCAGACATCACCCGGATGAACGATTGTACGTGACTTGTCGTTATCGGTGAAAATGCCTTCGCCTTCGAGAATGTAATAAGGCTCGGTCTCATCGACATGCTGATGCCAGCCGATGGAACATCCCGGTTCGAGCACAACCTCGGCGTACATCTTGCCGCTGCCGCTCAGTTCTTCTTTGGAGATGATATGATTGATGATCGCGTGGCCTTTGCCGCCCTGTAAATTATCAATAACTACTGTCTCCGGTTTTTTAATCATGTGATTACCTCCTGTTCGTCGTTCTGCAGTCCGCCGTACGGACTGTTTCAGCTTTATTTATCTTAATACTACTATTCCGCTTGCCGCCTGTCAAACAAAAGGCCGCCCTGCGGGTGTCCGTTTATGCGTCATAAGCGCTGTCTGGCCGCCATTTCCCAGAACGCGACGGCACTGGCGGCGGCCACATTCAGGGAATCCACCCCGTGCGACATCGGAATCTTCGCCGTGAAATCGCAGGCCGCAATCGTCTCCGGTGCGAGGCCGTCGCCTTCCGTGCCCAGCACGATCGCCAGCCTGCTGCACGCTTTGATCGCCGGGTCATCGATGCCCGTCGACCGGTCGGTCAGCGCCATCGCCGCCGTCTTGAATCCCCGCTCATGCAGAAGCGCCATGCCGCCCGCCGGCCAGTCCTCGCTGCGGCTGCCCAGATACGCCCAGGGAATCAGCAAAGACGTCCCCATGCTCACGCGCAGCGCCCGTCTGTACAGCGGATCGCTGCAGCCGGGCGTCAGCAGC
>Ga0256404_1003615_pt1 | contig 30866 bp, 28 predicted proteins | sample RumenRJG_01DNA_FD_185990 | JGI IMG/M metagenome (GOLD analysis project Ga0256404, IMG submission 185990) | Bovine rumen microbial communities from Lethbridge, Alberta, Canada - RJG_01 | ecosystem: Host-associated > Mammals > Digestive system > Stomach > Rumen | place: Canada: Alberta | collected...
TCTAATTTTGCGACGAGAGCTGCTCTTTGGGTTTGTATCCCCGGTACGTTTCCTGCCATTGTTTTACATCCTTTCTTTTATACTTTAAGCTGCACTATTATACATATTGTTATAAACGTTTTTGATATTTAAAAATTGTCTATTTTTTATTTACTTTGTATATATTAAATATTTAAAACCCACGTTTTTACTGGATTACAGAAATGTTACAAAATGTTAATATACAAGAGTAAATCAATCTTAAGGTTTGCCTCTTACGCAAATATTGAGCATGTACTTTCTGACCTTTCAAATAAACTTTTACACATGGGATATCGACATTTTTGAACTCAAACTTTAACAAAAATGCGAAATAGCGATTAAGAATGAGCTAAAACTCACTCATACATTGAAAATTTCAAGTTTACAAAAGTTCATAATCCGGGTTATGATTTTATGTTTACAAGTAGTTTTGACAGCCTAAAGTTGACCCTACAAGCTTCATATCATTACGAACATTCGAAGAATGTGTGGTAATCTCCCTAATTCGGCACATTATAAGTGACATATTGTATTAATGGGATTGCCACGCTCTATTGAGTTCGCAATTTTAAATGCCGGATGCATTTACCCCCGAGCAATGACATAACTCAATAACCCCTCTCCTGTCGCTTGTGCGACACCCTCCCCAAGGGAGGGGAAATAAAAAAAACGAAACAATTTTCCATTTTCCACTTTCCATTTTCCATTAAATAACCCCTCTCCTGTGCTTGTGCGACACCCTCCCCAAGGGAGGGGAAAACCAGAAATAGCCTGCCATCTTGCCTTCTGAACTTTTGAACCTCTGCTCCGAATTAGTATCTTAACGGAATTTTCGAGCGCTGAACTTCTATGTTCTCATAACCAAAATTCAACAACATTCGATTGGCGCTCATATAAAATATATTTTCATCAAATGTCGGACCAATATTGACAGAACTGACCGAATCCTTATTGAAAATATATTCCAAATAAGGAACAAACAAGCCGTTCTTTTCAACAACTTTAGTTTGCTTTGAATTATCCGCCCCAAATGCGTTTACTATAACTATGCGATATTCACGCTCACTTTTAAATTGAGGGTTTTTAAAAAATATACTGACAATATTTAAAACATCCACAAGCTCAAACATTATATCAAACAATTTCACCTTGTTTGCCCGCTTTGATTTAGAAGCTTTTTCAAATAAGGAATTCCATTTTTTAAAAATCGCGCGAATAATCTTTGATTGCTTTGCTCTGTCATAAATTACACTGCCATATATCGGTAAATAATTGTTCTCTGTCATCTCTTTTATGAGTTTTTTCTTATTAAACCCAATATTGTAGCCTGTATAATTCTTACCCTTTGCGTAATTATTCCATAAAGTCAAATTGTCATTATCAGAAGAAAACGATGTTGTAAAATACTCTAAATTATTCAACAATTCACCGCTACCGTCAACTATGTGCCTGTATTTATTCTTGAAATGATTGCTTATCTTTTCAAATAATTCTTCATTTAATGACGGAGTTTCATTTATTAGTTTTATTATAAGTTTATATGAATAGGCAACTTCTTCTTTATCATTTAAATACAAAACATTCGAAAATCTGATTGAATTATGCGAAATAATTTCCAACATCTTTTCAGGCTTCGTATAATGATAAATGACCGAATCACTGTCATTATCAAGGAGCTTTTTAATCTTCGGAATCTTTTTCAATAAATCGTCATAATAGGACATCAAAAAACCTCTGCTATATTAATATTATAACATACGGTTCAATGGTTTTAAAGTGGTTTTAGATGTCGATACGTTTCAAATCCGTTTTAATATGCTGTTGCAATTTTTTGTGAATTTGAAGCATTTCAGCTCTGGTTAAATATTTTGAAAAATGAGCAAATTCTTCCATAATATCCCAGGAAGAATAATTACCCTTTTCAACCCTTTTAATCCAATCATTTACTTCAGTTGTAAGCATAACTTCGCTCCTTTACAAAAACAGCCCCGAACTATTCGTCGGGGCCTTCTGTATTACAAAAATTATCCTACCGCATTTTTAATTTGTCAATAATTATATATTATTAATTCTTAAATATCTTTTATTATTTTTAAGCCGTTATAAGAAGATTTTAGCGTATATTAAGTTTTGTAAATATGTATGCATTAAATATAGCAATTTTATATATAAAAAATACTTTATATACATGTAAACACGAGGATGCTTAAATAGAGGATTCACACCGAACTTTAAGCACACACTTCACACTTCACTATTACGAGGAATGGTTAAAGGTTTTACATTCCAAAGGGTCTTATTATAAGACTCTTTTTTTTATGCTTATGTTATAATTTTTACATAAGCGTTTTTTGTAGCCGAAGTTATAAAAGCGCATGCCTACATGTTTATAGGGAGAAATATATGCTAGATTTTTTATTCGCGAAGAAAGAGTGTGTTTCAGCAAAGGACAAAGAATTAAACAAAATTTATGAAAGCTTAAAAAAAGCTTATCCGTTTGATAATATTCCGGAATTGAGAAAAAAATATTTATCTATGCATATCCAAAAATACGGATATCTGACATACTCATTCCAAAAAGCACAAGATGAACTCACAAACGAAGAAGTTCTTTATGCTTTGGAAGAAAAATGGAAACAAAATAAAGTTTTCAAAGACGGGAAATTCTCTTTCCGCAACAATCAAATAAGCGTTCTTGAACGTAATCACGAAAAAAATTCCGATTGGTTCAAAAAAGAAGGACACAATATTAAGCTTATAAACCTTGCCGCTTTAGGCAACGGCAACAAATCCCAAGACACAGGAAAGTTTTTTGATTGGCTAAAACAGTTATTAATTCTTCCGACAGGGAATTTGGATAACGGAATATATAACACTACAATATATTTAATACCGTTTCACCCCAGAGAATTTGGCTGTGCATATCTCCCAAAAAGCAGTGAAGTAAGTTCAAAGCTGAATGATGAACATATCCAAGAAATTACGGGAATGGATGTTAAAGAGCAATTGCAAACGTTTATCACAATGGCGCAGCTTGCGGGACATCCTGTTATTTATGATATCCTTCCGCAAACCGGAAGATTTTCAAAATTTGTACTCGCAAACCCGAATGTTGCTCGTTGGTATGATATCACAGAACTTCAAAAATCATTGGAAACAAAAGTCGATGAAGTCGCAGAATTTTTATCAAAAGATCACGATGCAGATGATATAAAAATTACAAAAGAAGTTTACCTTCAAAGATTAAAAGGTAACAGCGGAGAATTGAGCCCTGCATATCAAGAATTATACGATAACTTCGAAGGAATAATGATTGAGCATAAGAAAAACCTTTCAAATTCAATGCTTGAAAAAACTTATCAAATAAAATTACACAAACGCGTGAAAGATTTAATCGGTAAAATTCACGAATTCAAAAGCCCTAATAAACCTTTGGAAGAAAGTGATATTACAAAACACATAGAATCCATACAATTACTTATTAATGAAGGTTTATGGCCGGCTCCCGGAGGTGCTTGGTGTTCTGCCGGAGTTCCTGTTTTTGACGGGATGAGCGAATGCGGCGGATACCCTGTATTCAAGCATTTTGACTACAAAGGAGACGATGTAACAGCACTTGCCAACCTTGATTGTCAAACTCCTTATTATTTTGTAAATCTTGAAAACGGCAGATACAATGAAAACGTTATCGATTTATTTATAAAAAGTATGGAGACACTCCAAAAAGATTATAACTTTGACGGGTTCAGAATTGACCATATAGATCACGTTGTTGACGAAGTATCAGAGCAAAACGGACGTCCTATCAGTTATAGAGCACCAAGATATGTTTTGCACAGATTGAATTCCACAATGAAGAAAAAAATCCCGTATTTTGCAACGTTAGCAGAATATATGCTCTGGGATAATTACTACAAAGAATACCACGAAGATATGAAATTTGACGTTCTTTGGGGAAATGATATTATCTCACAATTTGATAAAACTCCTGAAAAAATAACGGAAGATAACCAAAATTTAACTAATTATAATATCAAATTCAAAAAAGGTAATATGCTTTCTATTTTGAAAACATACAACAATCAGGACGGCGAATTCCATGTTATAGACCAATATCCTGCTCAATTAGGCGAACAGGGAGCATTATATAAATGGGCAAAATATAAACTTCTTCCGGGCGGTAAATATGCACAAAGACCTGTTATGTACGCAGATGGGGACGAAAGTTACACAAACGGCGGTTTAGAATACACAATAGGCGAAGAAGTTGCTATGAGTCGTAATAATAACGAAGATTTCTATACAAAATTTGATGCAATAGACAGATTTGTTAAAAATAATAATATAATTACAAACGGTGAAGCTCAAATCATTATTGAAGATGATGACGGTTACTGCGCTTGGCTAATAACAAAAGAACCTATGAAAACCGCTTATTTGATTGTTTCTAATTATAAATACCCGACGGAAAAAATTCTCAAAACCGCACCTACAGGCGAACAATATAAAGAAATAGTCGAAGGATACGCTGTTTTTGACAAAAATATTGCCATCCCCGGGGATTACACTTTAAAATATGAATATGTATTGGATGAAAAAGATTACAAAGCGCAAGAATTGGAAAATTCAGACAATATTCATTTTGAAAAATTAGAACCGGGAGAATTCAAAATATACGAACTTCAACGAGGGAATTAGATGCGTAGAAGTTTAGAGGCGTAGTCTGTTTCTAAAAGAGGACAGGAAGTCAAGAAGGCAGGAGGGCAGGCTTTTTATTAATTGAAAATTGAAAATGGAAAATGGAAAATTGTTTCGTTTTTTTTATTTCCCCTCCCTTGGGGGAGGGAGAAAAATCGGTTTGAGTTTGGAAAACGAAAACCTGATTTTACGGGAGAGGGTTTTATTGAGCAATCCTGTCATTGCTCGGGGGTAAACACATTAGGCATGTCATTGCGAGCGAACGTTAGTGAGCGTGGCAATCCCATTAATATAATATGTCAGTTTGTTATTCGCCCAATTGTATCAATGAGATTACTACACATTCTTCGAATGTTCGTAATGACATGAAGTTGTGTAGGGCAGGCTTTTTATTAATTGAAAATTGAAAATGGAAAGTTGAAAATTGTTTCGTTTTTTTATTGCCCCTCCCTTGGGGGAGGGTGTCCGAAAGGACAGGAGAGGGGTTTATATAATTGAAAATGGAAAGTTGAAAATGGGGAATATAAAAGTTTAACGGCATATCTGGAGTTGATATGCCGTTATTTTTTGGTTAGTTAGGGTTAGATTAGGTAGAAGAGGGGTTTTATTTGGGGGTAATTTATGACACTGCAGACTGTGCTCTCAAGACATTCAATGCAATATCCGCTTTACTTATATCAGGCGTACTCATGGTATTTGTTTGTTTAAATACTTTATCTAATGTTTGAAATCTTTCTTGAGCCAATAATTCTATTTCTTTACTTCTTGCCTGGATTTCCATCGGGTTAGCTGTATAAGCTACAACTGTTTTTCTTTTAGGATTATAGCGAACCATTTGCCTGTACATATCGGCTTCTTGAGGGGTCATTGATTTTATTTCACGAGCCATTTGTCTGTATAATGCCTCTGCTTCAGGAGTTACTCCGGCAATTCTGTCACCATTCATATAAAATCTTGCGTATTGATCAATATGTTCTCTTTCGTGTGCTGTTGTCAAAATTTGCTGCGCTTCTTTTGAACATTTATTTGAGTCAACTAGCAATTTATTTCTTGTTTCAACAATGCTGCGGTCAATAGTTTCAGTAAAAACTTCACCTGTTGTTACATCCTGAAAAGTCACTTCAAGTTGTTTTGGATTTTTATATCTGGCAAGCCCAACTTGTTTATATTGTTCTGTATTACAATTGGTATTAACTTTGACTATATCATCTCCGAAATCATTTAATGTAATGCGACATTCACTAGGTGTTGCATAACCTAAAGTTGTTTCTTTCAAAGATTGATATCTCAACGCAGGCTTTGTATGAACTCCACGTTCCTGAGCCCATTGTTCCAACACAACTTCAGGGATTTTGTCTTTCGGAACATTGTAATCTTTTATATATTGTTTAATTTTTAATTTTTCAGCGTCTGTTATACCATTTAATTTTGCCAATTCAATTTCTGTAGCTTCGTTAAAATTGACAGCGCGGGCAGCTTCTTTATTAGCTTCTTGTAATGCACTGAATTTCCCTTTTAAACCCTTTGCATTAACCACTTTCGCTGCCATATCAGCGTTATATCCGATTTTGCCGTATTTTGCAAAACGCTTAATTTCTTTTAACGCTTTCGGTACAAACGGTGCGGATAATGCCAAATCCACACTGTCACCACCTATCTGCTCCAGATTTTCTCTTGCTTTATCATATTCGCCATTTGAATTATTTTTCAAAAATTGCATAGTATGTTTTGCACCATTAAAAACAGCCAGTCCTGCAAACCCTAATGCCATAGCAGCACCGCCTACAGCTGTCGGAATACCAATCAAAGGTAATGCCATTAAACCGACACTTGTCGCGCCAACAACAGCTAAAGTTCTTATCGGATGCTCAAAAATTGCTCCTACAACATCTTTAACCTGCTTAAATACACCTTTTGCAAGTAAACCGATACCCTCACCAAATCCTATTTTTCTCGATTCGTGAGCCTCATCAGCATATTCTTTTTTCAAATCTAAAGCCACTACTCTTGTTTGAGGTCTGTTCTGATAATATCTGACCTGCTCTTGTCCGTTAAGACTACCAAAATTAATCATAAAATTTCCTACCTATATTTTTTTCTAACCTATAATATTAATAAGTTTTCATTTTTATTAAATTTGCCATTAAAAAGAGAATTATTAAGTTATATTAATAATGATTTATACGAGGTCATTATAAAATCGTATAATGAAAAAAAATTATTAGACCTTATTATATTTTTAACAAAAGGAGTTTTATATGATAATTGAACTAAATAACGAAAATTTTGAACAAGAGACCAAACACGGATTAAAACTTATTGAATTCTACACAACGTGGTGTTCATACTGCACCAAACAAAGAGTAGAACTTCAGGAACTTGAAGATTCTGATATGAAAATCGGAATTGTTGATGCTGAAGAGAGTCCTGAAATAGCCGAAAAATATCAAATTGACGGTTATCCGACTTTTGTTTTGTTAAAAGACGGAGAAAAGGTAACAGAATTTGCAGGGTTTCACAAAAAAGCCCAACTGCTAGACAGATTGATGGATTATCTTAAAGTATAAAATTATGCAGAAAGAGTAAATATCTCGTAAATTTCTTCGTCTGTCAATTCTGTTATAATCTTTTCGCCTTCGTAAACCGCCATATCTGCAAGTTCTTTTTTAGATTTCAACATTTCATCAATTTTTTCTTCAAAAGTTCCTAATGTAATCATTCTGTGAACCATTACATTTTTATCCTGACCGATACGGTATGTACGGTCTGTTGCCTGATCTTCAACCGCAGGATTCCACCATAAGTCGTAATGAATTACATTTGTTGCACTCGTGAGGTTCAAACCTGTCCCGCCGGCTTTTAAGGATAATATCATAACTTTTGTGTCAGGGTCATTCTGGAACTTGTCGATAATCTCCTCTCTTTGAGGAACGGTTAAACTGCCATGGAAAAATAGCGGTTCTATATTACATTCTTGAGCTAAAACTTTGCATAATATATCACCCATTTCTTTATATTGAGTAAAGATAAGTGTCTTTTCTCCTCTATCAAGGATACTTTGAACTAAATCTATACATTTTTCCATTTTACCTGACAATTCTGCGCCCATTTCTCCTGTTTTGAGGAATTGATAAGGGTGGTTGCAGATTTGTTTTAGTGCGGTTATGAGTTTGAAAATATTACCGCGTCTGTTAACACCTGTAAATCCGCTGATTTTTTCCATCATTTCATTAAGCGTTTTTTCATATAAAAGTGCTTGCGGTTTCGACAAGTAGCAGTATTCGTTTAATACCATCTTTTCAGGTAAGTCTGAAATAACATTTTTATCGGTTTTCAAACGTCTTAATACAAATGGTGAAATAGACATTTTCAATTTCCCTGCGCGAGAAGTTTCTTTAAACCTTTCAATAGGTATTGCATAACTTTTCTGAAAATCTCTTAACGAACCCAAATAACCCTTGTTTATAAAATCAAAAATACTCCACAATTCGGTTAATCTGTTTTCAACAGGTGTACCTGTCATTGCAATTTTTACATCAGCTTTCAACATCTTGATTGCTAAAGTTTGAGCAGTATCAGGGTTTTTAATGTTTTGAGCTTCATCAACAATAATCATTCCCCAAGGTTGTTTTTTCAATTCTTCAACATCAATACGCATTATTGCATAAGTCGTTAATATTACATCGTGCTTAACGTCTAATTGTCTGTCTGTGCCATGATAAATTACACAATCAAGATTTGGCGCAAACATTTGTAATTCTTTCATCCAATTACCCATCAAGGTAGTCGGACAAATTACAAGTACAGGCTTTTTAAGTTTGTTTTCTTCTTTCATTTTCAAAATCAAACTGATAACCTGAATGGTTTTACCTAATCCCATATCATCCGCCATACAAGCACCAAAACCCTTTGCAACATTTGTCCAAAGCCATTTCAAACCGATTTGCTGATATGGTCTTAACTCGCCGTTTAGATCTTTTGGCAAGGTTATATCCACAGGCTTTGTGAAATCGGACAGAACTCTTGCAAACGCTGCATCATAATCAAAATCGTAGTTATCAAATTGTTTTGATAATGATGCATGGATTAATTCCATTCTTGACATTGATTTTAAATTAGATTTAGCAACCTGCTCGAATATTTTTTTGCTTTCTTCTTTATCAACAAGAACGTATTTATTTTTAAATTTTATCAAACCGTTATTTTCTTCAACAAGCTTTTTAAATTCTTCTAATGATAATTTTTCATCTCCGATAGCCACTTCATAAGAGAATTCTAAAATATCATCCAACGATAATTTTGAAGCGGATGTACCGTTTATCAAATCTGCCAAATCACCTGAACGCGCATCTTTTACTTTCGCATTGATTGAAGCTCTCGGGATGACAATATTTGTTAATTCATCAGGCAATATAACTTCAATCTGTGCTTTTTGAAGATAATATGCCGTTTTTGTTATTATTTGATAAACTTGGTTTAAGTCAAAATCAAGATATAATTTGTCTTCGTCTTCAAATAAATCTTCCAATTCAGGCATGTAGCGCAGAGCATAATTTAACTGTTTTTCAACAATACGCGCAATATCATTTGCTTTTGCTCCGAAAACTTCTTCATCTGTATAAAGTTTATCTATCAAAACTTCTTCTTCAGTTTTTCTGTTTTTAATATAAACTTTTAACCTAAAAATTTCATCGGATTGTTTTTCTATTTTTAAAAGCGGAATTACATCATATTTACCCAGATACAATTCATCAAACCAATTGGTAAAGCTTTCCGCAATATTGCGTCCTTTGAATATTGTCTTACGGTCTAAATCCTTTAAAAGATAAGTTCCTGACTCAACATCTTTGAATCTGAACATTTTATACCCAAAAATTTATATATTACATAATTTAAATATGTATAAATAAATTCATATATAAAGTTTTTGGTTTTTTCACCAATAATAAACAAGTCTTTTGGCATAGCTTCTTCAAACTGATTGACTATATGCGCCATTTGAGGAGTGTTAATAACAGGTTCATAAATGATACGAAACATTCCGTTATGTTCTTTTACTGTCGGGATAAAATACAATTTTTCAATAAGCTTCATAACAAAATATGTAAGCTTATTAAAATATACAAAAGTCGGAGTTAATGCTTCAAAATCAACGATATTCCCAAATCCGCCAAAATAATCCATTACAATATCCCAGCTTAAAAAATAACCGCGGACTCCGTTTAATTCTTCGGGGCGAAATCTGAATAATGAACCTTTTGATTTTAAATAATATTCAAAATTATTTGTCGGAGTGACGAAAAATGAATATTTCCCGTCTTTATTTATCAAATAAAAATTAGTATTTCTTGTCGGAGAATTAGGACTCAAAAACACACCGGCAAATTCGTCTTCCACAATTTGATAAATCATACTTAATGTATAACGAAAATCCTTATTCTTAAAGCCTTCCGGATTTTCACTCAAATTGAAAAATAATTCATCAACATTATTTTTTTTAAATGAAAAATCAATATTCAAATTGTCGGTGGTGTTTTGGTTCATTTGTTTGTCCTTTAAACTCTTCAGCTTACTTTATCAATGTTTCTCCGGTCATTTCTTTCGGTTGTTCAATTCCAAGCAATTGAAGAACTGTCGGAGCGACATCACAAAGTTTGCCTGTTTCTTTCAATTCAGTACCTTGCGGTGCGTTAATCAAAACAAACGGAACTTCATTTGTTGTATGTGCGGTATGCGGTTTGCCTGTTTGCTCGTTGACCATTGTTTCAGAGTTTCCATGGTCTGCTGTTAACAACATTACTATACCGTTTTGCTTACAAGCATCAGCAATTTTTCCGACGCATTCATCGACAACATGACAAGCTTTTGTTGCAGCTTCAATCACACCTGTGTGACCTACCATATCAGGATTTGCAAAGTTTACCAAAATGAATTGATATTTCGGATTTTCTATTGCTTTTAATACATTCTCACAAACTTCAGGTGCGCTCATTTCAGGCTGCATATCATAAGTTGCAACCTTTGGTGAAGGGACAAGAACGCGTGTTTCATGAGGCTGCGGTTCATCAATTCCGCCGTTGAAGAAAAACGTAACGTGGGCATATTTTTCGGTTTCTGCCGTTCTGAATTGGTTTATACCGTTAGCTTCCAAAACGTCACCCAAGATATTTACAGGTTTTTCTTTAGGGAAAGCTACAGGGAATGTGAATGTAGCATCATAACTTGTCATTGTTGTATATAAAATATTTTTTAAGACTTTCTTTCTTTCAAAACCGTCAAAATCGGTAAAGTTTATGGCTTTACTTATTTCACGAGCTCTGTCCGGACGGAAATTGAAGAATATTATCGCATCATTGTCGTGAATTCTTGATTCTTCTCCGCCCACAACGATAGGTAAAACAAATTCATCCGTTACCCCATCTTCATAAGATTTTTTAACCCCTTCTATTGCAGAATTTGCATGGTTGCCTTCTCCCAATAAAAGTGCGTTATAACCTTTTTCAACTCTTTCCCAGCGATTATCTCTGTCCATTATGTAATAACGGCCGATAACCGTTGCAACAGGAGGAAGATTATATTTTTTTAATTCGTCTTCCACAATTTGCAAATATTCGCAAGCACTTGCCGGAGGAGTATCACGTCCGTCAAGAAATGCGTGTACATAGAATTTTGTCAATCCGTTTTGTGCCGCCAATTGAATTAACGCTAAAACGTGATTTAATGAAGAATGAACTCCGCCTGTTGAAACAAGCCCGTATATATGTAATGCGGAATTGTTCTTCTTGACGTGTTCAACAGCATTCAAAAATCTTTCGTTTTTGAAAAATGAACCGTCTTTTATTGCATTATTTATTTTAGATAAATCCTGATAAACAATTCTGCCTGCGCCTAAATTCAAGTGTCCGACTTCGCTGTTGCCCATTTGCCCTTCGGGAAGTCCGACATTTTCGCCGTCAGCGTGAATTTTTATAAATTTTTCTTCTTGTTCCAATCTCGAAACATTTACGGGGTTTGCTAATTTTGTTGCATCATACTTTTCTGAACCAGTTGAAATTCCCCAACCGTCCATTATACATAATAAAACTCGTTTTTCCATTTTTATCCCTTCTTTCATATCTACGTTAGATATAGTGTATCAAGAACATATATCAAATTCAATAATTTTTGATATTTACAATTTTGCAACAATACAAATATAGATATAAAATCATATTAAGGGAGGTAAAAAAAATGAAATGTACTAAATGTAATTCGGAATTTGAGATATACAATAAGCACGGATTTAGAATACCATATTGTCCTGAAACAAAAGAAATTTTCTTAAAATTTCCAATCTTAAAAACTATGGCAGAAAAAATGGATTTAAAATCTGAAATTATTAATCCAAATGACATAGAAGCTATTAATTTAAAAGAAACACCTGTAACTTGCCCATCCTGCGGGCAAACAATGGAAAAAGTTTATTTTAACGGTGTTGTGCTTGACAAATGCCCTGCTTGTCAAGGGATATTATTTGATAACGGGGAATTAGGCAGATTTTTCAAAATATTTATGAAACAAAAACCTGATGTGATGGATAATTTAAAATTTATCGATACATACTGCAATAATGAAACATCTCAAAGCAAAGCTACCGCACGCGAAATTGAAATTCAAAGCAAAGAAAGAGAATATCCCGCAAGTTCTATGAACGGGTTTGTAGCACTTGCATTCATTCTTATTGCAGCAATTTTTTGCCTGATATTTACAGTAAGCGGCGTATTTTTTGCAGGATTGTCATTTTTAGGAATTGGCGGATTTGTTATTCTTGCATTTATGCTTACGGGATTTAAGCTGCTAAAGCCGCAAGAAGCAATGGTATTAACGGTTTTTGGTAAGTATGTCGGAACATTAAAAGGTGCAGGTTTTCACTATGTGAACCCGTTTGCACAAAGCGTAACCCCATTTCAGCCAATATCGTTAAAAGCAAGAACTCTTGATAACGGCAGACAAAAAATTAATGATGAAATCGGAAACCCGATAGAAGTTGGGATTATCGTAATTTGGGAAGTTCAAGATACCGCAAAGGCAATATTTAATGTTGATAATTATACAAATTTCTTATCTTCACAAAGCGATTCCGCACTTCGTAATATTGTTAGAATGTATCCGTATGATGCACCGGAAGATAGCGGTGTACAATCATTACGAGGGGACAGCCAAGAAATTTCCGCAAAACTAAAAGCAGAAATTCAACGCAGCGTAAAAGTTGCAGGGCTAAATATTATTGATGCAAAGATTACACACCTTGCTTATGCTCCCGAAATTGCAGTAGCTATGTTACAAAGACAACAAGCATCTGCCGTTATTGATGCAAAGAAAACAATCGTTGAAGGAGCTGTCGGAATGGTTGAAATGGCTCTTAACAAACTTAGTGCAAACAATATTGTAACTCTTGATGAAGCAGAAAAAGCTAAAATGGTTAACAATCTGCTTGTTACTCTGTGTTCAAACAAAGAAGCTCAACCGATAGTAAAAAGCGGGGGATAAAATACAGACATTAAGTATAAAAAAATAGCCTCAAATCTTTGAGGCTATTTTTTTAATTATTCAACATATTCTTCCAAACGTTTTTTACGATTTGGATGACGAAGTTTTCTTAAGGCTTTTGCTTCAATTTGTCTGATACGTTCTCTTGTTACGCCAAACAACTGTCCTACTTCTTCCAATGTTCTTTGTCTGCCGTCATCCATACCAAAACGTAATCTCAATACATCACGTTCTCTCGGTGAAAGCGTACATAAAACTTCTGCCAAATCTTCCTTTAGCAATTCAGAAGCTACCATTTTGACAGGAGCATCTGCTTCTTTGTCTTCAATAAAATCACCCAGACGAGAATCTTCTTCTTTACCTATAGGAGTTTCTAAAGATAACGGTTCTTGAGCAATTTTTATGATTTCACGAAGTTTTGAAATAGAAACATTCATTTCAGCTGCCAATTCTTCTTCGGTCGGCTTTCTTGAATATTCTTGCGCTAATTTTCTTGTAACTTTTTTCAATTTGTTAATTGTTTCAACCATGTGAACAGGAATTCTGATTGTTCTTGCCTGGTCTGCTATTGCACGGGTAATAGCTTGTCTAATCCACCATGTTGCATAAGTTGAAAACTTGAAACCTCTTTCATGGTCAAATTTTTCAGCTGCACGTATTAAACCTAAATTGCCTTCTTGTATTAAATCCAAGAACAACATTCCACGCCCGATATATTTTTTAGCAATACTTACGACTAAACGTAAATTCGCCTGAACTAATTTTCTTTTTGCGATTGCACCCGGCGTTCCGCCTTCAAGAATTTGTCTTGCCAATGCTATTTCTTCGTTTGCGGATAACAATTTAATTCTGCCGATTTCACGAAGATACAATCTTACAGGGTCATCTATTGCAATACTTTTCGGAACTTCTATGTCACGACCGTCTACATCATCTGAAGAATGCATCATATAAATATCGTCAGATGATACTTTATCTCCCATTTTAGACGTAACAATATCTTCTATATTATCCGTTGAAATTTCAACGTTCATATAGTTCATTGAATCATTTTCCAATGAATCTTCTTCGTCTATATTTCGTAAATCCAGTGATTCCTCTTCGTCTATACTTATTACAGAAGAAGGTTGTCTTTTTCTTGTCATCTAATTCATCTCCGATTTTTGTCTAATTTTCTTTAGTTTATCTCTTAGTTGTATTTGAAGTTTCAATGCCTCAGGATCATTGTCATCTATCCCTTTGTAGAGTTCTTTATTATTTTTTGCTTCCTCTATATGTTTACATTTATTGATTTTTGCAATCATCTCGTGAATGGCATTTTCAAACTCTTCATCACTCAATCCGCGATAACTCTGGGCATGCTCTATAAGTTCCGGCAAAAGCGCCTGTGCTTCAGCATTATCAACAAATTCAGTGTATAAATGTTCTATTAATTCTTTCACATTATTTACGGTACATATAGATTTGTCAATTGTAGATTTAACAATTATTAATATTTTATCATCAAATGCAACGTCTGACATCATTTCATTAATTTGGGCAAACGAAAAATGATTGTCAGGTACTAGAAAAACGCTCAATAAATTTTTTTGCGCTTTTTGTAAAATGGAATTACTTTTTGTTACATTCTTAACAATTCGTTCGGGTTTTGGAGAATTAGCACGTTCATAAGATTCAACTTCAGATTTTATGACAGAAGAATCTATCCCCAAAACTTGCGAAACTGACTCTATATATTCGGCGCGAATAATAGTATTTTTTATTTCACATAACACAGGTATAATTGAAGATATGTATTGCGCACGCTCTTGAGGGGTTTTATAATTATCTTTCTGTTTCAATATACTGTCTATTCTGAAATCTATAAATAAAGGAGCATTTTCAATATACATTTTGTATGCTTCTGCACCGACAGAACGAACAAATTCATCAGGATCTTTCCCTTCAGGAGGAGCAATAACCCTTATTTCGCAAGAATATTTATCATTGTTTGTTGCAACATAACTTTCATCAAATTGTTTAATATCACCTAAACCTTCAAAAACTTCTTTTATAACGGATGCTCCGCGTGCAGTTGCTTTTTGTCCTGCAGAATCCGTATCAAAAGATAAATAAATTCTTCTGGATTTGGTATACCTTGAAAGTAATCTTACATGCTCTGCAGTTAACGATGTTCCGCAAGAAGCAACACAGTTTTCTATTCCGTGCGCTTGAGAAGATATTACATCAAAATATCCTTCCATCAAAATTACGGCATCTTCTTTTCTTATTGCCTCTTTTGCAGTATATAATCCGTACAATAAACGGCTTTTATTATATATAAGTGAGTCGGATGAATTTAGGTATTTAGGAGCTTGACCTTCTTCTAAAGCTCTTGCACCAAATGCAACAAATTCTCCGTTTTCGTTTTGAATAGGGATAATTATTCTGCCGCGAAAACGATCTATAAACCCGCCTTTTTCACTTTTTAGTATAAGACCTGCTTTTTCCAAAACTTCATTTGAAAAGTCTTTTCTCAATTCATCATACAAAGTAGAATAAGATTTTGGAGCTACTCCGATATGGAATTTTTTGATTATATCTGTACCTATTCCGCGTTTTGTTAAGTAATCTAACGCCATTTTTGCATTATCAGATTTTTCTCTTAATAATAAATCATGATAAAATTCTGCGGCTACCGTTGTTGCCATCAGCATGTTATCTTTTAGTTCTTTGGTTGAGCCATCAGTTTTATGAGATTTAGGAACTTCAAGGCCGAATTTGTCAGCAAGCTCAATAATGACATCTTTAAAATCCATATTTTTTGTTTTCATAATGAATTTTATGGCATCACCGGCCTCGCCGCAGCTAAAACATTTATATATCCCCATTGACGGAGTAACAGCAAAAGACGGGTGTTTATCTTTATGAAAAGGGCACAACCCCCAATACGTATTGCCACGCTTTTTCAAAACAACTTGTTCTGATACAACTTCAACAATATCTAATCGGCTCTTTATCTCTTGAATTAATTCATCCCACGTATTTGCCATAATAAAATTGTAACATCAATAAAATGTTTGTGTAAAACTTGATAAATTTATCATTCATTTAGCCGGTATTTCGCCTCGAAAATTGAATTTACACAAATTAAAAGTCGATTATTGCATACAATAATCGACGGTGTGAAGTGAGTAAATATATATTTATAAGTCATTATTATACTTCTTTAGCAAACAAATCGGCAAACGGACCGTTCGGGTCCTCGATGCGAGCAGCAACAGCAGCGTCATCAACCTGTTTCATTGCAGGCAGAATAACCGTTGAAACACCATTTGCAACACTTGCAACTTGTTCAGGAGTAACTTTGAAATTTTTGTATCCTAAACTTGCCAAAATTTTGTTTGTTTCATCTGCAATAGCTTTATCTTTAATATTTGCGGCATTAAAACGTAAACCATAAAGATTTTGAGCATTTTGCGTTAATAAATCTGTTTCATTTTCCAATCCCTTGAATACAGCCGTTTGTTCAGCTTCAACTTGTTCTTCTTTTGTGTCGGCTGCCTTTCTTGCAGCATCTTTATCAACACGCAAATTAAAGTTGTTGTAGTTGTTAAATCTGTTAAATTCTACTGCCATTTTCGATGACTCCTTATATTTTACTCACATTTATATCTTCGGCATGATGTTTAATTATCTTTAATGTTTTTACAAACAAAACAGGAGTTTTGTAACAAATCGTTACATATAAATATATTGCATACACGAATTTTAATATTCATATTAAAAAACATTGAAAATTAACCAATTGGCTAATATGAACTCAACTTTTGCGGAATACAGTAGAAGTATAAGCGATTGAATGGTATTACTATTTTATTGGGGGAAATTTGTATGACAAAAAAAGAAAATTGTATTTCTGTAATTATCGTAGAGGATTTCAAACTAACAAGAGTAGGTCTAAGATGCGCACTAAACTCAAACGCAGATATTGATGTTGTCGCAGAAGCTGAAGATGCAGCAAGCGGCTTGGAGAAAATTTCAAAACTTAAGCCTGCTGTTGTGCTTATGGATTTAGGCTTGCCAAAAATGAACGGAATAGAAGCCATTATAAAATTGAGAGAATTCTCAAAAGATATAAAAATTATTGCACTAACATCTCACGACAGAGAAGAAGAAGTTGTTGCAGCTTTGAGTTCAGGCGCAAATGCATATTGTTTAAAAGATATTGACCCGGAAAAACTGGCTGATGTCATAAGAGATGTAAATAATGGTGTTTGTTGGCTTGATCCGCTGATAGCGGGATATGCACTAAATTCTATTCCAAAAGTAGGAGATAGTGCTCTTATCGGCGAACACGCAAATCCGCACAATCAAGTGCCGCTAACTGAAAGAGAACAAGAAGTGCTTAAACATCTTGTTGCAGGAAAAAGCAATACAGAAATTGCAAAAGAATTAATAGTTAGTGTTCACACAGCTAAAGCGCATGTTTGTTCAATTTTGCAAAAAATGTGCGTCAATGACAGAGTTCAAGCTGCAGTAAAAGCTGTAAAAGAAGGTATGGTTTAAAAAAACTATATTCCTCTTTATCTATTCTGCTTTTAGTAAATTTTCAACAAGTTTTGACGGGAGCCCGATAACATTATCCATCGCCCCGTCAACTTTTTTTATATAACCGTCCGGCAATTCTTGTATCCCGTATGCACCTGCTTTATCATACGGTTTGTAATTTTCTATATAATATTTTATTTGTTCTGATGTTAAATTTTCAAAAGTAACATAAGTTGTATCGGATTGAGTTTTTGAACTTAAATCTCCGCTATTTACCACACTAACAGAAGTTACTACAAAATGGGTTCTGCCGGAAAGTTCTTTTAACATCATAAAAGCTTCATCATAATCTTTTGGCTTGCCTAAAATTTTATTATCCACAACAACAATAGTATCTGCCCCAATCACTTTGCAATCTTCATTTTGCAATTCGCGAGCAACATACAAAGCTTTATTATATGCAAGATTTTCTACAAATTCATAAGAGAAATCCGTCTTATCATGTGGTTCCACATAAGAAGACGGAATAATTTCAAAATCCAATTTCATTTTTTTCAGAATATCTGCTCTTCTGGGAGATGAAGAGCCAAGGATAATTTTTCCCATTTTGCGCCTCCTTACTTATATTCTATCAAAAATAAGAAGATACGCGAAACTTTTTTAACTTTGTCCTAAACTCTTTTGATATCTTGCTGTTCTCGCATTTATCGCATAACAAGCTATATTTAAACGCTGGCGCAATTCCATCATGTTTCTTAATGTCGCTGCATAATCATTCATTGCTTCCAACATTTTGTTAGGATCAACCATTGATTCCACATTATCGTGATTATCAACTTTTTCTTCCTGATACTTTTGTACCAACATTCTGTCTATGTAATCATCCGCACCAATACTCATAGTGTTGCCTCCCTATTGATTTTGAAATTGTGATTTTGTGTAGTGTATTGCCTAGTTTTTGATTCCTATCCTTAAAAAATCAATCCCAGATATTCCTTATAATTTAATAAAGTATTTGTCTTTTACAGAATTGACTTTTTTTATACGTTTGTTAACATTTTGTTACATAACTTATCTTTGATATTTAATATAATTTTTATGCTATTATGTATATAGTAGAAATTAGGGATAAAATTATGACTAATTTAAAAGATACAGAAAAAGTTATCGGAATACCCCGCGCAATGTCGTTTTACAACAACTATCCGTTCTATTACGGTTTTTTTAACGAGCTTGGGATAAAGATTGTTTTATCTGATGTTACAACAAAACAAACAATGTCTGAAGGTTCTGCACTTGTTGTAACTGAAACATGCCTGCCTATTAAAGTTTATGTAGGTCATGTTTTAAACCTGATAAAAAAAGGGGTAAAAAACATTTTTGTACCTTCTCTGCAATCTATTGATAATAAAATTTATAATTGTTCAAAAATCAGAGGCCTGCCTGACTTAATAAAAAATGTCGTAAAAGAACCTTGTAACATCATAGAAGCAACTCTTGATAAATCAGAAAAAAATCAGGGTTTGTATGAGTTTTTGGCAGAAGCGGTAAAACCGTTTGGAATAACAGATAAAAAACTTATTAAAAAAGCTTCAAAGTCGGGATGGAGATGTTATAACAATTTTCATATAATGTCTAAATCGGGTATGCCGTATTCAAAAGCATTAAGCTATGCTCTGCAGGGAAAAGTTGTTATTTCGGCAGATGCCAAAGAACATCCGATTACAATAGGGCTTATCGGACACGGATACAATATATATGATGAACGTGTTTGTATGAAAATAACCGACAAGCTTGAAAAAATGGATGTAAAAGTTTGCACTGCTATACAATTATCAGCTGAACAATTACAAGAAGGGATTTCAAGTTTAGGCAACGATAAGTATTGGGCAAATGAAGATGAAATGACAGGCTGTGCAGGACATTATCTGAAAGATAATAAAATCGACGGTATTATATCAATAACAGCGTTTGGCTGCGGACCTGATTCATTGATGCTTGAAAGAATTACAAGAAAAGCTAAGCAGTTTAACAAACCGCTTTTAAATTTAACAATTGATGAACAAACGGGTGAAGCGGGATTTGTAACAAGATTGGAAGCTTTTGTAGATATGCTTTTCCGCAAAAAACGCGCCGAAATTGTTAATAAATTGAACATAAATACGGAAGAAAAACAAAAATACATTCCAAATACGGAATATATTGAAACAAAATAAAAAAAGCAGTTCATAACGAACTGCTTTTTTATTACATTGATTATTTTTAATTTATACTAAAGCCAAATCTTTTTTGAACGGATTTGATGAAGAACTGTCAATCACGCTTGACTTTATTTCTGCTAAATCTTCTTGCATCAATCTTCTAGGAGAACCTTCTTCCATAGAAGAATTTCTCATCAAATACGACGGATGGAATATTGTCATAGCTTTAAAAGTTCTTCCATTAATTTCTATATCAAACCATTTACCGCGAATTTTAGACATTTGAATTTTCTTATCACCCGTAAAATGTTTCATTACGGTTGAACCGCAAAATACAATTGCTTTAGGATTGAAAATTTCAATTTGAGCCAAAAGATATCTGTCGCATAATGATTTTTCAACTTGAGTCGGTACTCTGTTTTCAGGAGGACGGCATTTTACCGTATTTACGATATAAATGTCATTCTCTCTTGATATTCCGGCTTCTTCGATAAATTTATCAAATAATTTTCCGACTTTTCCTACAAACGGTTTTCCTGCTTCGTCTTCCAATTCATTAGGAACTTCTGTGATAAACATTACTTTTGCAGTTTCCGGATTTCCGTCAGAAAATACTATATTTTTTCTTGAACTGCTTAAAATACAATCGTTACAATTCTCGCATTTATCATGCAGAATATCCAAACATCCTTTTTTTATCATTAATCTCTCCCTTGTTATTATTGTTCGGAATTTTTAAAACATCCTACCTTATATTTTCGGCAATATCTTTTAACTTCCTTTATTATTATATCAGATAATAAAAATACTGCAATCAAATTCGGTACGGCTAAAAATAAAGTAAATCCGTCAGATAAATTAACAACACTTTTTAAATTCATTGCAGAACCGATGATTATAAAAATACAGTATATAATCTGAAATGTTCTTGTCTTTAATTTTGATTCGCCAAATAAAAACGTCCAGCTTTTTACTCCGTAATATGACCCGCAAAGCATCGTCGAAAGGACAAAAAATCCTGCCATTACGGTTAAAAGTATCGGAAAATACTGCCAAACACTTTCAAATGCGTGCGAAGTCAACTCAATTCCTGCCGCACCGGTAAAATCTCTATACGCACCCGTCACAACAATTATAAATGCTGTTGCAGAGCCGACAATTACCGTATCAACAAACGGTTGGAGCATTGCAATAAAAGCTTGTGCAACAGGCTTGCTTGTTTTTACTGCAGAAAACGCAATCGGGGCTGTCCCTAAACCTGCTTCATTAGCAAACATTGCACGCCTAAATCCCCATAACATGCAGCCAAAGAGCCCTCCGCCAACAATGGCTTGAGGCTTGAAGGCCTCTTTTATAATTAAACAAATCGTATTTGGAACATTTTGAATATTTATTAAACAAATTATAAACGCAGATAATACATACAAACTGCACATCACAGGTGTAACTTTTGATGTAAATTTTCCGATTGATTTTATTCCGCCGATAACAGTTACATAAGTTATCACAGCAACAATAAAACCAAATAACCATCTGCAACCCGAAAATAACCCCGTTACATTGACTATCTGGGTTGTTATAGCATTGATTTGAAATAAATTCCATCCGCCTATCATTGCAAAAATACAACATAAGGCATAAATATTTGCAAGATAAGGAGTATAAGGCTTTATCCATTGAGCTCTTAACCCGTTAACTATATAATACATCGGACCGCCTGAAGACGAACCGTCTTTATTTATTTGTCTGAATTTTATTCCCAATAAAACTTCCGAAAATTTTAACGCCATCGAAAAAATTCCAGCAGTTATCATCCAAAAAATAACCCCCGGGCCGCCGATAGAAACTGCTAACGCAGAGCCGACAATATTCCCCATGCCTGCAGATGCGGAAATCGTCGCCGTTAGGGCTTGAAAAGACGAAACCTCTCCTTTTCTTTTTCGTTTTATTAAATCTTCATGTTTATATTTTTGAGTTAATAAATCTATTGCATGACGAAACCCCCACAAACCGATAAATCTTGTTCGAAAAGTAAAATATAATGCAGCAATAATCAATAACGCTATCAAAAATTCAACACGTACTCCGTGAATTGTCACATGCGAAAAGATTATCCCTGAAATTTTATTTGCAATGGGAGATAATATACTATCTATACGGCTATCTAAATTCATAACCAAATTTTACAATAAACAATCTATTTTCTCAAATTTTATAGCTCGCTAAAAAACTTTAATATCGGGTCATTATAACGGGAAGTTTCAGCACTAAACGGAAAAACCTCACCGCCAAATTCACGTTTCACATAGCTTACTGCTTGAATTACTTTATTATGAGAAGATATTTTATCGACTTTTGTTACAACGGTTATTATCGGCAAATTGTGCGCAATTACCCACTCTCTCATTTGATAGTCATTTTTTTGAATTTCGTGGCGTGAATCAATAAATTGAACCAGACATTTAATCTGCTCGCGATTTAATAAATATTCTTCCAAATTTTTCTGCCACTGATTTTGAGTTTGTGCCGAAATTTTGGCATACCCATACCCCGGTAAATCAGCTATCATAAATTTATCACTAAAATTAAAATAATTTATCAAACGTGTTTTCCCCGGAGTATTTGAGGTTTTTGCAAGCTTTTTTTGATTGGCAATTCCGTTTATAAACGATGATTTGCCGACATTCGAACGCCCCAATAACGGAATCTCCGGAAGAGTTGATGCCGGACATTGAGAAAGTTTTTCTGCACTTATAACAAATTTTGCTTGCATTATTTACTTACCTTTTCTTTTTGTTCAAGCATTTTGCGCTTACGCATTACCATTTGAAGCAAATTATACATCTTTGCATTATTCACAAGCGTCAATTGAGTTTTACGGTTTACAAAATCTACATGAAATGAAGGCTCTTGGCTAAAAATATTACCCTCTATATTGACAATCTGAAATAAACCTTCTTTTAATATGCTTAAAGGCTCTTTTAAAAAAGTTTCAAAAGTTTTTCTGATATCAAATTTTTTCATGATGTTTTATTCTATATTATTCTCATTCTATACGCAAGAAAAAAGTTTGCAATAATATAATATCGCAAACTTTTTCTTTTTTGAATATATTATTAAGCTACATTTGTTGAGAGAATACTTGAATTCTTTGTTCAACAGCTGCCTTATCAGATGCGTTTGGAGCAAGTGATAAATATTGTTTATAATATTTAACAGCGCCTTCGTAGTTTCTTTCAGCTTCGTAAGCTTGAGCTTTCAATTTAGCAATTGACGGAGCATTGTGATAGAAGTCGATTGCTCTGTTACAATATTCGATTGTTGATGCGTAATTGCCTTCTTTGTATTGTCTTAAAGCAATTTCAAAGAATTCGTTAGACTTCATTTCGCACAAATCGATATAATGTAAGCCGTTGAATGCAATCCTGTTATCAGGATCAGCCATCAAGACTTTTTGAAGAGCTTTTCTTGCTGTTCTGAATTGTTTATGTTGTACAAGAATTTCTGATAAGTATAACTCATCATCAATACTGTTTGCAAAGTTGATTGCGTTTTCGAATGTATAAACCGCATCAGCTTCACGACCTAAAGATAAATAAGCTTCACCTTTAATTACTGTATCCATCAAGCTGTTTGAAGCAGATTGAACAATGTAGTTCAAATTATCTTCAGTCAATTCAGGTTGATGAATCAATTTAGCCAATTTGATTTTTGCCAAATGAAGTTTCAAATCATTAGGTGTTCTTTGAACTGCTTCATTTACATAGTCATAAGCTAAATATACGTCTTTGTTTGTTGTATAATCACGGCTATCTGCAGTATCTTTAGCCATTTCATAATATGTATTGGCTAAACCGATAATTGCATCATTATTATATGTACCGTCCCCTAACAATCTTGAGTAGAATTCAAGAGCTTGTTGGTATTTTTTAGTTTCTAATGACATATTAGCTACTCTTAAGATACCTTCTTTAAAGTTAGGATTCAAGATAATAGCTGTTTTTAATTCTTCCATTGCAAATTCGTGGTCTGCACGACGTTCGTAAACACCCGCAAGGTTAACGTAAGGTCTGAAGTTTTCAGGTTTTACATATTTTGATTTCTTGAAAGAATTGATAGCAGCAGCTTGGTTACCTTGCTTCAAGTATAATTCACCCTGCAAGTTCCATCCCGGAGATGATTGAGGGTTGATATGCAGTGAGTGGTTTAACCAAGTTAATGCTTTTGTATAATCACCGCGTCTTGCTTCAACTTGACCCATATGATACATTGAAGTTGCGTTATGTGAGTTGCATTTGATTGATTGAAGATAATATTTTTCTGCTTGGTCTAAATCACCGTCAATCATTGCTACGTTACCTAAATTATCATAAGCCGGAGCAAATTCCGGATTAATTTTTATTGCTGTTTTGAATAAATCTTGAGCATCCTTTTTGTTACCCAATTTTAATGTCGCAACACCCATTGCATTGTATGCTTGGTAATATGTGCTGTCTAAATCAACCGCTTTAACAAATTCTTGAATCGCAGCGTTTGAAAGGTTTGTAATATTTTTGATGTACTCAACGTCAGAAGATGTTTCACGCATCAAATAAACAAGACCTTGTGCATAGTGCAATTGAGGATTGTTCGGGTACTTCTTCAATAATAAGTTTAGTTCAGATTGAGCCGGTGCTAACTTCCATTGTTTAGCAAATGACATCAACTGAAGCGCTTTTGCTTCCAAATCATTAGGATTTTTTGTTAAAATCTCTTTCAATCTGGCATCAGCATCTTCATAATTGGTGTATTCAATCATTCTGCTTATGTCAACATAGTTTTTTGAGATTTGAGCTTTAATAGGTTGAGCTGCAAACGATTGAGGCGCAAAAAGAACACAAGATGTCAAAATCATTGAAGTTACTAATAATTTTTTACAATTCATTGTTTTCTCCTAACCTTCTAGCTTAATATATTCTAAATCTTATAAAAGTATTGTATAATAGTTGTAACAAAAAAGCAATAGAGTATAAATATGGGATTAAATAAAAATTCTAAAATCAATTTAGACGAATTTAAAGGCTATATTTTGGTCGAAAAAAACTTTTCTCAACATACGGCAAAAGCCTATTGTTCAGACGTCTTAGACTACATTATATGGCTTGATGAAACCGACTGCACACAAGTCGATTTTGCAAAAATTCGAGATTATTTACACTTCATACAAAAATACAATTACAAAAAAACAACACTTGCCAGAAAGATAGCAAGCATAAGGACTTTCTACAAATTTTTATTTCGCGAGAAAAAAATTGAATCAAATCCTGCAGAAAATATAATTTCCCCCAAACGACCGAAGTCGTTGCCAAAATTCCTCTCAAAGGAGGAGGTCGAGGATATACTCAATAATATAAACATAAGTACTCCCGCAGGATATCGAAACCGCGCAATACTTGAACTGCTCTGGGCTAGCGGTATGCGTATCTCGGAATTAAGCGGATTGAATTTTGAAAATCTTAACCTTGAGAATAATGAAATCACTGTTTTCGGTAAAGGCGCAAAAGAGAGAATAATACTTATTACTGACCGCGCAAAAAATTATATTGAAAAATATATAGAATTTGCCCGTCCGCTAATAGCAAAAGGCTACACACTTCCGCCAATTTCAGATGATACACCCGTTTTTATTAACAAAACAGGATACAGACTGCAAACAAGAATGATAAGAAATGTCATAAACGACATTGTTGAAAAAATCGAACTTCCTAAAAAGGTTACGCCGCACATGTTTCGCCACAGTTTTGCAACGCATTTAATTGAAAACGGAGCGGATTTAAGGGTCGTACAAGAACTTTTAGGACACGCAAGTATATCCAACACTCAAATATACACCCACGTTTCTATGCAGCACATGAAAGAAGTTTACCAAGAAGCACATCCTAGAGCTTGATATTTATTGGAGGCGTAGAGGATTAGAGGCGTAGTCTGTTTCGTTTTATTTCCACTCCCTTGGGGAAGGGAGAAAAATCGGTTTGAGTAAAAAACGAAAACCTGATTTTTCGAGAGATGGTTTTATGGAATGAAAAATTGAAAGTTGAAAATGGAAAATTGTTTCGTTTTTTTATTTCCACTCCCTTGGGGGAGGGTGTCCGAAGGACAGGAGAGGGTTATGTCAAAACAGAAGTACAGAAGGCAGGGAGGCAGGCTAATTCTGCGGAATAAACATATCTATCTTGTGATTTGCCCATTCGCCGTTTGTACCGCCATAGATTATAATTCTGCCGTCAGATAATTTTATGGCTTTTCCGTTTGCACGAATTGTTTTTCTTTTTGAATTTACGGGAGATAATTTTTTTGTTTTTACATCATAAATATAAGCGCGTTTACTGTATTGTTTGTTTTTATATCCGACAACAAGCAGCAATTTGTTATCAGAAATCTGCATTATCGAATCATACGACACTTTTGACCCATTTGGAATATTCTCATTAGAAATCACTTTAAAATCGTTCGTATCAATAACTACAACGTTTGGTCTTCCCATAAGATATACGCGTTCAACAATTATCAATTCCCTGTTATCATTTAGAAACACATTATCAGGTGTTGAAGAACGCGAATATAAATTTTTATTTTTACCATCAATTACGTATCTTAATTTTTTAGTAAATGTTTTACTATTTTTATCAAATACATCAATTCCTAAAACCAATTCGGCACGCGTATTTTGTTCAATATTTCCGACAATCGCGAATTCATTGTCGTTTAATTTTATTATTTTAGGTTCAATATACCCGTCAGGCAAATCCGATATTCTCGTAATCGCACGGTTTTCGTATATATAAGCTTGTTTGCTATGCCCTGCGCCGCCTAAGATAAGCATTCTATCATCATCTAAAGGATATAAACTCATTGCAAAATTAATATCTAATTCATAATCCCCAATGTTTTCAAGCGAAAAATTGTTCAAATTAAGTATTTTTATATTGACACTTTTGTTAGATTTTTCATCAGTTTTTTTCGGAGTCAGAATAAACATTTCTTTATCGTTAAGCTTTGCAAGATAAGTATACTCTGCTTTTTCAAATGCAAGCATACCGCTTTTAACGTCTTTTGTTACCGTATCAATCGTATAATATTGGGACAAAGCAGGATATATGACAAGTAATTTTCCCTTTTCATATTCGGAAACAGGCAAATTGTCAGATACTGTTATCGGTGTTTTTATAGTATCAAAACGTCCTTTTTCATAAATAAAATATGTTACGATATTTGTTGTAATAACTGCTAAAACAATTATGCACACCATAATTTCAGGCGATTTTATAAAAATATTTTCAAAAAAATCAACAATTTTTTGGGTGTATTTATTTGTTGATAAAAGCTTAATAATACCAACAAATACCAAATTCACGATATAACCGAATAAAAGTACAAAAATAAATTCAATAATTACAAAAATTAAAAGCTTTATAAATATCAAAATCGGTATCAACATGGTCTGCTTAACCAAAGCGCCGAAAAAAATAAAAAGCATCTTGCAGAAATATAATGCGACATAAAGACCTGCGAATTTGATAAACCAGCCAAAGCGCATAATATTTTTATTGTTCAATGTATACAAAAATATAGGTGCAAAAACCCCTATAATACGCGCAAGCATAGCGTTTTCAAAAGGCAGCAGCGTTATAATAAATGCCAAACACCCAAGCCATCTCCAATCCGAAACGAAATCTTTCCAAAAGCCGGTTGACCAAAAGACATCTTCATCTTTCCCTAATTCCATAATTTACTCCTGAATATTTGCAAAATTACAGCGCAAATCTAAAATGTGCCAAATCACCATCTTGCATTACATAATCTTTGCCTTCAAGACGGGTTACTCCTTTTTCTTTGCAAGCATTGTATGAACCGAGTTCAATAAAATCTTTGCAAGGGGTAATTTCTGCTCGGATAAATCCTTTTTCAAAATCTGTATGTATAACACCTGCTGCTTGCGGAGCCTTTGTACCGGCAGTTATCGTCCAAGCTCGAACTTCTTTTTCTCCTGCGGTTATGAATGTTCTTAATTTCAGTAACGAATAAACTGATTTAATCATACGATTAATGCCGCTATCTTCTATACCCAAATCATTCAAATACTCTTTTGCTTCATCAGCACCCAACTCTGCCAATTCTTCTTCTATTTTCGCAGAAATAATAACCATTTCCGCACCATGTTCTTTTGCGTATTCCCCGACTTTTCGTGTATAGTCGTTTCCGTCTTTTAAATCGTATTCGGAAACATTGGAACAATATATTACAGGTTTAACCGACATCAAATTAAGAGCCTTCACAACAGGAATTTCATCTTCTTCAAAATGTTCATTTATATTAATAAAAGTGCAGTCTTGCAGCAATTCGGTCAATTTTGTTAAAACATTATTTTCTAAAACTGCTGCTTTATCTCCTCCTTTTGCGGATTTTGAAATTCTTGCCTGACGACGTTCAACTGATGCCAAATCCGCCAATGCTAATTCGGTATTTATCGTTTCTATATCACTGATCGGGTCAACCTTTCCTTCAACATGAATTGTATTAGGGTCATCAAAACATCTTACAACTTGAATGATTGCATCGACCTCTCTTATATTTTGTAAAAATTGGTTACCCAAGCCTTCGCCTTTGCTCGCACCCTTTACCAAGCCTGCAATATCAACAAACTCAATAGCTGTCGGGATGATGTTTTCTGTTTTACATAATTTTGCAAGAATAGGTAAACGTTCATCAGGAACTTCTACAACTCCAATATTTGGCTCAATCGTACAAAACGGATAATTCGCACTCTGCGCGTTTCTTGTACTTGTTAAAGCATTGAATAACGTTGATTTCCCCACATTCGGCAAGCCGACAATACCTGTTCTTAACATTTATATTTCCTTCTTTTTGTCTAAATCCATATTATAATTCTACCCCAAACGATTGCAAAAATCATTATTGAAAATTTGTAAATTTATGTTAATCTAATAAGAAAAACTTTAAAGTTTCCATTAAAATAACCGTTATAATATGGGTGAGAAAATAGAGAACATTTATGGAATATAAAAAATTAATAACTGAAGAAGAATACAACCAAATGATGGGTACTAATAATCTGCAAACATTTCAACCTACCTGTCATAAGGTTAAAGACCTTATGAAAAATTATAGAGAAGAATTTAAGGTAAATCAAAAGGTTATGTTCAATTTTCTCACCGTAAAAGATTACACTAATACCCTAAAAAGCCAGCACGGTGGCTAACCCAAAATGCTTTAAAATTCACATTCTTTCTCCATTTTTCACTTTGTTTGCACTGTGCATTATGTAACGATATGTTACAGAATATATAATTATTCAATAAATTTTAGCAATTTTTTAAAAACAAATAACTTTATATAGATGTCGGGGAAAATACAATAGGGAAAAATAAAGGAGAAAAATATGGCAAGAGTATTAATTTCAATGCCGGAAAAATTTTTAGATGAAATTGATTCGGTAGCATCAACAGAAAATCGTACACGCTCTGAACTCATCAGAGAAGCATTAAGAACATATATGTATCGCAACCAATTAAGAAATTCTAAAACTTCAGCAGCTAATGCAAAGATTTTAGACACTCTGCTTGGATAGTAATACAAAAAAGCATTATATAGGGGAATGGGAAAATGGAAAAAGAATATCAAATGACAACCGTATTAAAATACGTTGAAATTCTTGACGAAGATTTATCATTTAAAGAAAAGAAAATTCGTGATTCTGTTCTTCGTTATATAAAAAGAATGAAGAAATCTGATGCCAATGCAGTTTTCTTGGAAAAATTATTGGCATAATAATAAGCTCAACGGATAAAGTTTTTTCTCACAAGGTAAAATGGTTAATAGAAAGTATCAAAAAAGGACTTGAACAAATGTTCAGGTCTTTTTTTATGAGAAATCCCGATTTCTCGGTACATAATACATATTATGTGTATCGTATAGACCGCTTTCTTTGGGCGGGCAAAGAAAGCGGTCAGAAAGAAACCCGCGACCTGTTACTTCGTTCGCTAATCATCTGTATTGCTCCACATACAGGCGGAATAACTCGCTGTACGCTCAAACAAATTCCGCCTTGAATTCGTGTCGCAAACAATGATTGCTCACTACGTAAAGGTCGAACATTTTAGGCGAACCGTTATTTAGGTTCGCTAAGAGATTTTGTCCGTAAGGACAAAACTGCACAACGTGCGGTGCGTCAGCACCTGTTGCAATGCCGAAGGCATTGCTATGATACAGCGTTTTTTCTCTTTCTTCGTTTATTCTTTCTCTTTTGCTCGCAACAAAAGAGAAAGAATGAACATTATAATTAGAAGGAATATAAATTATTTATACAAGCGCCAAGCAAAAGTCCGACATATCTAATACACATAATATGTATTATGTACAAAAAAAGACCCTTGGGTATCCCCAAAGGTCTTTTTTGTTTGTTTATAAAATTATTCAATAATTTTGTCAACAACACCGGCACCAACAGTTCTGCCGCCTTCACGAATTGCAAATCTCATACCTTCTTCGATTGCAACAGGGTTAATCAATGTAACTTCCATTACAACGTTATCCCCAGGCATAACCATTTGACCGTCGAATTTGATTTCACCTGTAACGTCAGTTGTTCTGATATAGAATTGAGGTCTGTAACCAGGGAAGAATGGAGTGTGACGTCCACCTTCATCTTTTGTCAAAACGTAAACGTTAGCTGTGAAATGAGTGTGCGGATGAATTGATCCAGGTTTACATAAAACTTGACCACGTTGAATTTCAGTTTTATCAATACCACGAAGTAATGCACCGATATTATCACCTGCTTGACCTTGGTCTAATGATTTTCTGAACATTTCAACACCGGTAACCGTA
>Ga0256404_1003616_pt1 | contig 30864 bp, 27 predicted proteins | sample RumenRJG_01DNA_FD_185990 | JGI IMG/M metagenome (GOLD analysis project Ga0256404, IMG submission 185990) | Bovine rumen microbial communities from Lethbridge, Alberta, Canada - RJG_01 | ecosystem: Host-associated > Mammals > Digestive system > Stomach > Rumen | place: Canada: Alberta | collected...
ATTGCGGTTTCTGCAATCCTCTGTTTACATCCCCCCATATAGGGAAGTTGATAAGGGACGGCTATTATGCAGGGTTATAAAACTCCTTATACCATTTGGCAAACTCCCTTAACCCCTCTCTCAACGTTATCTTGGGTGTGAATCCGAAGTCACGCTCAAGGGCTGAGGCATCTGCGTAGGTGGTGGGAACATCACCGGGCTGCATGGGCACCAGCTTCTTGTGTGCCTCGAAGTCAAAGTCTGCAGGGAGAACACCAGCACGAACCAACTCCTCTTGCAGGATGTTGACGAAGTCCAGCAGGTTCTCCGGCTGGCCGCCACCTATGTTATATACGGCATAGGGAGGTATGGGCAGTCCGTCCTCGCCCTTCTTACGCTCCGGTGCACCCTGCATCACGCGAACCACACCCTCTACGATGTCATCCACATAGGTAAAGTCACGGCGACAGTTACCATAGTTGAATATCTGGATGGTCTTCCCCTTCAGCAACTTGTTGGTAAACCCGAAGTACGCCATGTCCGGACGACCGGCAGGGCCATAGACGGTAAAGAAGCGCAGACCCGTCGTTGGGATGTCATACAGCTTCGAATAACAGTGCGCGAACAGCTCATTGCTCTTCTTCGTAGCCGCATAGAGCGATACCGGATTATCCACCCGGTCATCCGTCGAGAACGGCACCTTCTTATTACCACCATAAACCGACGAAGATGAAGCATATACCAGATGCTGCACCCCTTTATAATTATTCGTGTCATTCGTGCGATTCGTGTTCGTCTCTACTGAATGCCTGCACGCCTCTAAGATGTTGTAGAAGCCAATCATATTGCTCTGAATATACGCATCTGGATTCTCAATACTATAGCGCACACCAGCCTGAGCAGCCAGATTTACAACAACATCAAACTTGTACTCCTCAAACAACTTGTCAATCATGACCTTATCAGCAATATCACCCTTGATGAAGTGCCACTTATTCGTGTTATTCGTGAGATTCGTGTTCGCTAATTCATCAAGTACTTGTAATCTGTGTTCCTTCAACGCCACATCGTAATAGGCATTCATATTGTCGATGCCAACTATCGTTGTTCCATTCAGATCCTTGAACAATCGCTTTACCAGATTGCTACCGATAAACCCAGCACTACCTGTTACTAATATTCTTTTGCTATTCAAATCAATTTTTTCCATAATATTCGTATTATTCGAGCAATTCGTGTTCTTTAATCTCTCTTAAAAATATCTCTTGTATAGACCTTCTCCTGCACATCATCCAGAGCCTCGTCGTAGCGATTGGCGATGATGGCATCGCTCTGCTTTTTAAACTCTTCCAAGTTATTCACGACACGAGACCCGAAGAACGTTTCGCCATCCTTTAGCGTAGGCTCGTAGATGATGATATTTGCACCCTTTGCCTTTACACGTTTCATGATGCCTTGGATGGCACTCTGGCGGAAGTTATCAGAATTAGACTTCATCGTCAGACGGAACACGCCAATGGTCACATCCTTCTCTGCGCTCTCATTCCAGTCGCTATTAGCGGTATAATAGCCCGCCTTCCTCAGCACCTCGTCGGCGATAAAGTCCTTACGCGTACGGTTACTCTCCACGATGGCCGTCATCATATTCTGAGGAACATCCGCATAGTTGGCCAGCAACTGCTTGGTGTCCTTAGGCAGACAGTAACCACCATAACCAAATGAAGGATTATTATAATGTGTACCGATACGAGGATCTAAGCCAACGCCCGATATGATAGCCTGACTGTCCAGTCCCTTCACCTCTGCATACGTATCCAGCTCATTAAAGTATGATACACGCAAAGCCAAATAGGTATTGGCAAACAGCTTCACGGCCTCTGCTTCGGTCATACCCATAAACAGCGTATCGATATTCTCCTTGATAGCACCTTCCTGTAGCAGTCCGGCGAACGTCTTAGCCTTCTCTTCTGCCTCTGGATTACCTATCGCAGTAATTGCAGCATTCTCCTCATCCCACTTTCTGTTCCTGTCAGCAGGCAGAATCTTTGGATAGCCCACGATGATACGAGAGGGATAAAGGTTGTCATACAGTGCCTTACTCTCACGCAGAAACTCCGGCGAGAAGAGCAAGTTAAACTTCTTCCCCTTCAACGCTGGGTCTGTCAAGAACTTCAGCGCATACTTCACATACAGCGAACGGCAATACCCTACAGGGATAGTACTTTTAATGACCATCACTGCATCGGGATTCACGCTCAGCACTAAGTCAATCACGTCCTCGATATGATGCGTATCAAAGAAATTCTTCTGTGGATCATAATTAGTCGGAGCTGCTATCACCACAAAGTCAGCATCCTTATAGGCAGCCTTACCATCCAGCGTTGCCGTCAAGTCAAGCTCCTTCTCTGCTAAATACTTCTCAATATACTCATCCTGAATAGGCGAGATCTTTTTGTTGATTTTCTCCACCTTCTCAGGAATCACGTCAACAGCTGTTACGTGGTTCTTCTGTGCCAACAAAGTGGCGATACTCATACCGACATAGCCGGTTCCTGCTACTGCAATTTTCATTGTATAATAAGTTTTTATTCGTTAGATTCGTGAAATTCGTGTTCGTTACTTACCGTATTTCTCAACCGCCTCGTAATAAGTATCAAGGCTTCCGATATCAAACCTTCCTGCACTCATGGGCCAAGCATGCATCGTGGTGTGCTCTACCATATAGTGCGCGAGATTACCCGGAGCATCCTTGCCGCAGCCATTCTCTACCGAGTGGCGCACTAGTTCCAGGTCCGCCTTCTGGTAGATATAGAACGGTGGCACTGCCCAGTGACTCTTGGGCACCTGCGGTTTCTCCTCCATGCCCAGCACCTTCATGTTTTCATCCAGCTCCACCACACCTGTGCGCTGCAGTTTCTCTATCGAAGGCTGCTCATGACACATGATGCACGACGTACCCTTGGCACGGGCGAAATCTACAAACTCCTGGAACGAGAAGAACAGCAGATTGTCTGCTGCCACTACCAGCAAGTCATCGTCTATCGAGAGCTTGTCCATGGCGAATAGCAAGTCGCAGACAGCACCCAGACGTGTCTCGTTCGTCTCCGTTCCATCATCTACAATGGTTATTGGCTTCTTATATTTTGAACACGAATTACTCGAATTGCACGAATATTCGTTAGATTTGTGAGATTCGTGTTCGTATAACTTTCCATCCGTGAGATTCGTGTTCGTTTTTGCCCACTCCTCAAATATGCCTGCAAATCTGTGGTTGGTTATAATCACATGCTCCGTAATCTCCGGAATCCCATCGATATCATCCAACATTCTTCCCAAGATAGTATTCTCACCTATCTTCAGCAACGGCTTCGGAAAGTTCTTCGTCAACTCCCCCAGCCTCGTTGCATATCCTGCAGCTATTACTATATTTTTCATTCGTGTTATTCGTGAAATTCGTGTTCGTTAAACAAAACGAGCGCCATCATCTGGTTTTACCCAGAACACTTGGAACGTCTTCTCATACTCTGGGAACTGTTCCAGATACTTCTCCGTCAGAACCCTCTCTATCTCCTCCTTATAGGCAGGATCCACCAGTGCGATACATGCCCCCTTGAATCCCGCACCCGAGAATCGCCCACCATACACACCCGGCAGCTGGCGCATAATCTCGTAGATAGCTATCAACTCCGGGCTTCCGCACTCATAGTTGTGGATACTACTCTCACAGCTGGCGAACGACAATTTTCCGAACAGCTGCAGATTGCCCGTCTCCCATGCCGTCACACCTTGGCGCACACGACGGTACTCCGAGTAGAAGTGCTCTGCGCGACGCGCGAACCTTGCCGGCATGGCGATGCGTGTCTTCTCGTATGTCGCCTTGGGAATATCCCGCAGGAATGTCTTGTCGAATGTCTTCAGCGGCTGGTCTGTATACGCCAGCATGTTCCATGCCGCCGTCTTACACTCATACACACGCAGGTTATAGTCCGAGTTCACCAGCGAACGCGTCAGTCCTGAGAAGAAGATGCCTATCTCAAATTCCGGCATGTCTGCATTCCGCTTGATGATACGCCAGTCGTTCGAGTCACAGTCCAGGAACAGCAGTCCGTCCTTCTTGCCCAGGGCGATACACGCCTGGTCCAGCAGACCGTTGTTCAGCCCGATGTACTCCCGCTCCGCCTCCGATGCTATTTTCACCACCTCAAACGGCTGTAGTGTGATGTCATTCGCCTTGGCAAACGCCATCACATACGCTATCAGCACCGCTGCTGATGAGGACAGTCCACCGACGGGCAGCGAGCCCTGTATCACACCCGTGATGCCCCGCTTCAGTTCAAAGCGCTTGCGCAGTGCATATTTCGCACCACGTGCATAGTCACCCCAATGGTGCTCACGCACCTGCGACGGCTGGTCAATGTCAAAGTCCACAACACCCTCAAACGTCCTCGACTCTAGATGCACGTGGCTCTCCGCCCACTTATTCGTGCCATTCGTGAGATTCGTGGTTCCGTTCACATCTAACCACAAATCCACACCCTTATCTATTGCAAATCCCGTCACCAGTCCATGCTGGTGGTCCACATGTGCCCCCAATGGGCACACCCTATACGGGCTAAATATATGATACTGATATTTTTCCATATTCTTTCTTAATGTTTCTTTCAATCGGCAAAGATAGTACAAATCGAGCGAAATGCAAAATAAATAAGGCAAAAATTACACATAAGCCCCATATTACGCAAAAAAGGCAGATGCTTTCACACCTGCCCTTTTTCTTAATTCGTCCAATTCGTGAAATTCGTGTTCGTTCCTAAAACACCTGTCTCAGTGTTCGACTTCTTCCCTCTTACATCAGCCTTCATACCTCTTCTCTATCACCTTCCAGTCGATAATCTGCCACAACGCAGCCAAGTGGTCTGGACGACGGTTCTGATAATCCAGGTAGTACGCATGCTCCCACACGTCGAAGGTCAACAGCGGCTTCAGTCCCTTCACCACAGGATTGGATGCCCCTTGCTCCTGCGTAATCACCAAAGAACCATTAGCATCTGCCGATAGCCATACCCAGCCAGAGCCAAACAGTCCTACACCTTTTGCTTCAAACTCAGCCTTGAAAGCCTCCACACTACCCCACTGCTTCTCGATCTGTGCAGCAAGTGAACCCTCTGGACCTTGAACTGCCTCACTGGCAGGCTTAAACTGCATGAAATACATCTCATGGTTCAGTATCTGTCCTGCATTGTTAAATACCGCCCCAGCAGGAGCCTTTCCTACAATATCTTCCAGTGTCATACCCTCATATTCACTGCCTGGAAGCAGTTTGTTGAGATTATCCACATATGCCTGCAGATGTTTCCCATGATGGAAACCAATTGTCTCTTTGCTAATCACCGGTTCCAATGCCTCCGGTGCATACGGCAATGCCATCAATTCAAACTTTCCCATATCTTTCAGTTATTAGTAATTCTGTTTGCAAATATACAAACTTTTTTTCATTTACCCATCTTTCTTACGCAAAAAAGGCAGATGTTTTCACACCTGCCCTTTTTCTTAATTCGTCCAATTCGTGAAATTCGTGTTCGTTCCTAAAACACCTGTCTCAGTGTTCGACTTCTTCCCTCTTCCCTCTTACTTCTCAAACATACTGATTAACCCTTTTATACTGTTCTACCAGTTCGAGCAGTCTGTTAAACAGACCTACCCTCTCTGGTTTCATCTTCCCTGCATTCATTGCCTTCCTATTCGCTTTCACCCAATTCAGCATATCATGCTCCTCAATCCTATGCTTCGATGGATTCCGGTGATTCGTTTCAATAAAACCAACCACCTCCTTATATCGTGTCAACCAACGTGTTTCTTGATCCATAATCCTTATTTCCGTAAATCCTTTGATTCGTATTTCCTCGCTCAGCGCTTCCTTAATTCCGTAAATCTGTGGTTCCGTGATTCCTGTGAATCATGTTCCAATGTTCATCTTGTGTCATACCCTATCTTTTAAGTACTAAGGTACATGTATCAAAATCTCTCTCATCAGCTTGATAGATTCCTCCATCTCTGCTGGAGTAAATGCCACTGCCGTACTTGGATGATGTATATGATTCCTCACCTTCGTAGGCAAAGTTTTATATTGCCGTCCACTATTTGGGTTGGTCGTTATTCTCTCGTGTCGCGTAGAATCATAATACGGTGTACAACTCTCTATAAAACTATCGCAGGCTGCTATTGTTTGCTTGTTATATTTCGACTGTATAGACCCGTATAATGCAATATGATAATCAACAGTAGACACTCCAAATGCAGCATAGTTCACCTCCGCAGCAATGATTGTTGGTAAAACTATAGGTGTGGTTATCTTTCTTGATGATATAACTCCTCCGCTTTCCGTCAACACAATAACCACAACATCGTTTTGATGTTCAAGTGCAGAAGCTACCACATACTCAGAATGGCTGGCAAAAAACAGCTGCACTTTCTGATTCCCTGTAGTGGCATCCGTAAACAGATTCCGGAAATAATCCAATATCTTTTGTTGCCACAATGGGTGCATACTCAGTTCCGGTTCATCAATGAATGCCACACCGTTTTCCATTCTGCCACTATTCTTAAGCAGATAAGCACCACGGAACACGATTTGCTTTTCACCGGTACTCAGCCCATCTATAGGTACATCTTTATTGTTTTTCTTGAAGAGGATTACCTTCTCATTGTTAATGTCTTCTATCCTATCAAAACTTATATTGCCAAAGAACGTATTAAAGGCATTCGAGAATCTATACATTTTTGATGTAGGCAAGAACTGAGCATAGTCCAACCTTGCCACCTTGTTCCTCTGAGTATATTCAGCATTGTCCTGATTGTCAATATCAACTATCAGTTGTTTTAGCGAAGTATAGTTATCCTCGCTATCATTTACATGAGTATCTGTATCAAGGGCTTTTGTTGATACAGTATTAATCCTATCGGTCTTGAAGTCAGCACGAGCCTTTGAGAAAACACACGGATAGTTACGCATGTCTTTAGTATCCGCTCGCATTCTATTCGGGTTACTGTTATTATCGCTCCTTATTTCTTCTTCTATACCTGCACCGATGTCTTTTCTCGTGTGAAATGTCGGATTGCCATCTGATAAAGGCTCTATGCGATATTCTTTTCCATTCGCCTCATATTCTATATAGTCAAACGGGCGGAGAGTAATGACATTGATATAGTCGCTGATGGTTCTCAAGATAGACGTTTTGCCTGTTCCATTCTCTCCCACCAAAACCACAGTGCTATAAGGCCGATTCGTTGCTGGATTCACAAAATCCAGTTCCAAATCACCTAATATCTTATCGTTCTTGTATTTCAGTTTACGAATTTTCATGCTCCTTAATTCCGTTCTTCCGTAGTATCCTATATCCTTAGCTCCGTGATTCCATCAAACCCACTGATTGACGTGTTTATTCTTTTCAATCAATCCGAGACGCTGTTTGAATGGCTCAACACGATCAGCCTTAAGCAAACCCGCGTTCATAACCTTACGGTTAGCTTTGAGCCAATTGAGCATATCATGCTCTTCTATTCTATGACGCGATGGATTTCGGTGGTTTGTTTTAATAAATTCAACCACCTCATTGTATCTTGTCAGCCAACGTGTCTCCTGATCCATAACCGTTAACTTGTTACCCGTTAACTCTGTTCTTTTAATTTTGAATCAGATTTTCTTGAGATTTTGAGCATCGCGACCCTTTCTCCCCCATTGAGGTACGAAGATGTACGAGCAGAACTCCCACAAAGCTTTCAGCACCTTCATCCAACTATCGCCTCCTTGATACTCTCCACGATATACCGCACATCATCATCCGTTACATATGGACCGGCAGGCAGACAGAAGCCAACTTTGAAGAGTTCCACCTCTATACCTTTCGTATAAACTGGAGCACCGGCATAAACCGGTTGTTTGTGCATAGGTTTCCACGTGGGGCGAGCCTCAATCTTCTTACCCAACATAAAGACGCGAAGTGCCTCCACATTCTCGTTGGGCTGGCAATCTGTTGTTGCACTATCCACCTGATGAATCACACCGGCAGCACCACCTACAGCAGTTTTAATGACTTCCTTGTAAGCGTTCTCCAGACCTTGTATGCGTACCTCAGGATCAAGTGTTGCTGCACACAACCAGAAGTTGGCATCATAACGAGGATCTGCGGGCTGTTTATGGATATGTACGCCCTTTACGTCCCTTCAGCAGTTCCTCATACAGCGCCTGCACATGCTTATGGTGCGCAATATGGTCATTCACCACCATCATCTGGCCGCGACCGATACCGGCACACACGTTACTCATGCGGTAGTTGTAACCAATGGCTGTATGCTGGTAGTAGGGATAAGCATCGCGAGCCTGGGTGGCATACCACATAATCTCATTCGCATCCTCTGCATTGCGGCAAATCAGTGCACCACCGCCAGAGGTGGTAATCATCTTGTTGCCGTTGAAGCTGAGTACGCCATATTTACCAAAGGTACCAAGAACCTGACCATTGAAACGAGAGCCCATACCCTCATCAGCATCCTCCACCACGGGGATACCATACTTTTCTGCTATGGCCATAATCTCGTCAATCCTATACGGCATACCATAAAGAGAATCCTGTCATTAAGGTTAGATAATATCCACCCGTCTTGGCATCATTATTTGTTACTTGAACCATTGTTGAGCCATTAGTGATGCAATTCAAGAACAAATCTATTCAATGTATTTCATTCTGAATACCAACGACTTACAACCAAACCCCCAACCTCTAAACCTTGAATCTCAAACCTCAAACGATGCAATTGTGAGCCATTAGTGAGCCATTTAATAGTTGCGTATCCTATAGTATGAGCCGACTCCATGGCCAACCAACTCCAACACAACGTCCAGCTTTTGTAATAATCGTGTTGCAGTAGGCTTGCTTACGCCCAACATCTTCTGAACATCACCATTCGTCACCCGATGGTTTTTCAGCACGTGTTCCAATATAGGTATGGCACGTTCCTCTGCACCCATAGCATTCACCTGAGCAGCCACATCCACATAATGCGTCACCCTTAGTCCGTCCTCAGTCTCCACGATTGGCGGTAACAGCCCTGCAGCTTCGTTTCCTCTCAATATTCTTCGATAACCTCTACCCCACGACTCTATGTCGCCCGAGCGGAAGAACACATTCGCCAGCGAACGGTTCAAGGGCATCGAAGGATGCTTCACAAACAATCTGCCAACAGTCCATCCCTCAGGCAACTGACCATAGTTCCATACCGACAGATGATCAGGGTAAACACTTATCTGGATTGGATAGCCTGATGTATAATCTTTATTTGCAATAGCATTCAGCACACTCTCACGGAGCGAATCTTCGGGATATTGTATTCTCTCCCTTCGATGGTGCTTCTCATACGAGATTGCATGAATCAGATAGCGTTCCTCAAGCAGTCTCATCACCTCATCCACTTGAAGCATCAGCGGTCCGTGAACTTCATCCTGAAACACCAGTTCATCATCCTCACCGGCAAAGAAACCCAACTTCACATAAGCTCCGGGTACAAACTTCTCCGGATTGGGATGAAACAGCATCACAGCAGAGCGCTTCAATTGTCCGGTTTCGTCTTTCAACAGCAAATTCTCAAGTAGCACATCGTTGCTGTCTTCCAGCACCTCTTTATCCACACGTCCACTTGCAGCAGCCTCCTTTCTGAATCGTTTGAACGCTTCTTCCGACAAATCCGCCACATTCACTTTAGGAACCACATATTCATCCCAATGGATGCCACCCCGCTCCAGCAGGAACTTGTTTAAAGCAGCACCTTTCAGTTCCTGTTTAGTACTTCCGCTACGGTAGTGATATTGTCCTTTATAGTTGATGGGATTACTGTATGGAGGTACCACTATCTCAATATATTCCTTCTCGTTCTCCTTCAGCAGGTTCACATCCACAATGATGCCCAGCACGTCCCTAATCTTGTTAGGAATATCTTCCATCAGTCGCTTGGAGTCCTCCACGCCTGTCACCTGACAGTCATCATCCACACCGATATACACGCGCCCACCCTGGGCATTGGCAAATCCGCATATCCATTTCAGATATTCGTCCCGCCAACTCTCTTTATGCTCTATATTCTGTGATTCTTCAATCATATTGTATTCTCTTTCAATAGGGTATCACAACCAGATATTCTCAGGGCACTTAGCGACCTGCCGTGAGTTATTGGACAGAATCATTATTCTGGGCCTTGAACGGAGCTTCATCTATAGGTGGGGCTCCGTTTTTGTTTACTTTCCCTGTCAATGGCCTGTCTCTTCTTTATTCAAACTCATTTGGTAAACCAGCCCTGGAGATATAATGGGAAAGCTGTGTTAGTAGGTCGGAAGCTAACGGATCTTGTAAGTGACCCACTCGTTTTATTGGGAACACGTAACGATTATTCTCAAATTCCGACTTTAAGCCTAATTTCGTAAGGAACACATAGAACCAGCTTTCTATTCTATGCTTGATAACGGCACGACATTCTTCACCAAGTCCCTCTACAAACTGATCCAAATCTAATAGCTTACTAAACTGCTTGCCATGATTTTCGCACAGGAGCTTCTGATTAGCGTGAAGATATGACGAACAATCTTTGTTAACGATGACCTGCCCATCTTCAGAAAATGTACAGTAATCAAGTATTGACAGACTAATGACGAAGTACCTGTTCACCAATGCGCTAAGAGGCTTGCCATCAATTGAACACTTTAAGCGGTAAGAATATCCATGGGCAGCATCTTTTAGTTTCTCATGCAGATTTTCCTTGAATTTTTCAACCGCCTTGGCTCTTTCCTTTTCGTCTTTATTTAGAACATTATCAAGCTTCTTTAACAGACTTTCTTCTGCCTTAATCTCCTCCAAAGGAACAAAATATCCAATGTCTGTACTACGCTTTCCTCCTTTGCGAAGGGAGATGTTACAAGGTTGACACAATAGTACATAATAATCCTTGTCATTCGTGCAGAATACATCTCCGTTCTGAAGTGGCAGGAGAAGACGATTCACGACCTCGCCTGGAACAAAATTCTCATCCAGGAATAGTCTGTTAACGACAGCAGAATCGTATCTTTGCCCACCAAGCTCCTTATCTAAAGACTTTGATGTTACATCGTCAATACTCTTAATGCTGCTGACATTCGTATTGAATGTCTGAACTTTACCTAAATCATCAGATAGTGTCTTATGCAATTCACGGCTGAAAATGATATGAATGAGACGCAATAGAGTATCAACCTCACGACAACCTTCTACCTTTGAACTGTCTATCACCACCTGTTTGAATTCTAATGGGAGTATCTTGCCTAATTCTTCTCGCATCCTATTGGATGTGTCTTCAATCAGGTTTTGGGCGACCTCGGACAATTTATCAACATATCCCACCCAAAATAGATTGTTCAAGCCCTCTATAAACAGGGTATACTCTTCGTTATCTGGCAAGCGTTTTTTGGAAAAAGGGAAAGCCCACGATGAAAGCTGATCTCGGTGCTCATTGCGGAATTTAAATTCTTCTGAGATTTCGAATGACTGCGAGAAGATACCGCAATAAGTATTTTCCTTCACACCTTCTAGGCTACTGAAACTCTGTGCGAGAGCTGCTCCTGTCCGTCCTTCTCCTTCCGTAGTTTCTTCTCTTCCCAATTTCTGGTCGAAAAGAAGAAGTACTTTCTCTCCTTTTTTAACATATTCCAGACACTCTTTTGAAAACCCTTCTTTCCACTGTTCGGGCGAACAAAGGACACAAATATCTCCAAGAATAACCTGAACTTTACTCTCTGGGTGGGGCAAGGTTTCAGGGATGCACTCCTTGGCAACAGACTCACGTTCTGTATTTGTAAGAGATTGCCACCACCCTTGTATCTTTCCGCGAATATCCGGATCAACTGATTTGGTCTCAATAATAAGCTCTGGGATGACAGAATGTTTTTTAAGCGCATCTTCATGTGAATCCTCTATATATTTCATGATGTCTTGAAGACCATCATAGCTTAAATAGTCATCTACATAATAAACTTTTGTCACACCTACCGAATCGAGCAGGTTTCGAACCAATCCCTTAGCTTCTTCTATCTTCATTCTGCTTCAACATTTGAAAGATTAATGGCAAAAATATATCGCCTATCATAAGAATTTCTACGCTCGTCAAGTACAATGGAACAACCTACAGCATCCAATAACTGACGAACAATAAAAAGTCCAAGCCCACGCCCCTGTCCCTTTGGTTTCATAGTAACAAATGGTTCGAACAGAGATTCCTCAACAGCTGGAGCAATGCCCATGCCATTGTCAGAAACATACAGCCATGGACGATGAATTACTATCGAGATTGTAGGTATTTCTGAGATATCGCCCTTCTGCCGCAACCAGTAGCAAGAGTTATTTATCAGATTGTCAATGACCTGAATAAATCGTCCCTCATTGATCGTTATGGAGAATCGGGATGTGTCTTTTACCTCAAGTGAAACCTCAAATTTCTTCAAGTAGTGGTCATAAAACTGGCTCTTTTGGGATTCAAAGAAGTGCCCCAAATCAAATGTATCTTTCGACTCACGGGCGTAGCGCAGAGCTGGAGACACGTGACGCAACTGCTGGGTCATGGTGTTTGTAGTAATGGCAACCTGCCTGGAAAAATCCTGGCATGAATTGCGTGAAATAGGCTCACGCCCTGTCTCTTTCTTGAAATCAGCATTTCTTTCGTTCAGCCGTTTAATTAAATTAGGAAACTCATGGGTGATAGACTCTGCGGTCATTCCGACTGCTGCCAAAGTAGAGAAGTCATCCAACTGCTGCTCCATGGCGTCTATCTTCGGTTCGATATAATCAACCGACATTGACAACTTGGCTGCCTTTCCAACAAATTCTTCTAATTCTGCCAGTAGTGACTGTGCACGGGCTAGCGTTGCTTTGTTTCCTTCCAAAACTTTGAGAGCCTCTTCGTAATTGCCTTTTCCAAACAAAGAGTTTGCTTCTTTGATTGCCCGATTCGATGATTCCTCAAAACTATGAACTTCCTTGCGCAATTCGCTCACACGACGGGTAAAACCTGTGGAGGCATCTGCCGTAGTTCGTATCTCCGAATATGCCTGCTGTATAGAGCGGATGCCTGTGTTCTCTTGCTTATACTTCTTGATAAAATCATTATAACCGCGACGGACTGACTCTATAAAGCTGTCACATACCTTGCGGATATAAGTAATGGCCATAAGTTCGAAATTGAACTGGTATTCATTTTCTATAAAGCCCTGCCGGTCGGTTTTGTCTTTCAGATGGACATTCACACCCTCACTGATAGCAAAATAGCCAACGGTATTCTCAGGGCGAAGACCATAGAATGAGCTACCTGATGTTTGACTTTTACGCATACCAAGCCAGTCGTCGCCTTCAAAACCGTAAGGTTGAACAGCAAACCCGTCGCGATATATTTTGATACCTGTCTGAGTCTTTACGTACTCTTTGTATTCCGAAGCCGTATTAAACACATCTGATACAGCATCGAAGTTATCAGTTAAAGCGAAATCGTATATCTTACCGCTGAAACTGCCAGGATTACATTTCTTTCCGTCCAAAATAGCAAGTCCTGCCATATCGTTTTGAAAAGAAAAGCGCTTGGTGAAGGCTATCATACCTTTGTCCTCCGGACGATGATAAGAAGTATCCTTTCTTTTTGTTTCAAAAAAATACTCTGCGAACTTTACACCACCATCCTTAGCAATAAAGGCCTTATAATTGTCTTGTACCTGGCGATTATTTCCTGAGCCAAGTTTTTCAGGCTTTAACATACCTGAGACGGTCAGGATATTACCATCGAAGGTAAACTCGTATGAGGACTGACATAGATTCAAAATGCTGTCCATCTTTTTCATCACATCAATAGACTCACCATCGATAGTGATATAGACATAGAACTTGCGAACTTCCGAAAAGGGGGTTAAAATCTGGACTATCTTGTTCTTAAAGGTCTCTAAACGGTCGCCTTTCCATACGTCTATAGAATGAAGATTGGTAAGCACCAACTTTGTACCTTTCTTCTCACCTGCAGGCTCAGACTCAACACTAACAGGAACCTCAGAGAGCCGCTGAACCTTATCAAACTCTCGCCAATCAAATGCCACATGGTAGCGGGTGTCACCTCCCTCCGGCACGGTAAATATCTCACAACAGTCTGAAAGTCGCTGGGTACTCAAACGGCCAAGGCCCTTATCACCAAGTGGAGTGCGTTCTTTTTTGGTCTTTTTCTTTATCCCGTCAGTTCCAGCCCGTTTACTAGAATATGAAATAGTTAGCCATGACTTCACTATAGTTTCGTCATCCATCCCCACGCCAGAATCTTCAACGACAATATAGCCAGTATGGGATTGATAGATCAAAGACTCGCCAGAATAAACACCCGTAGTATTAATATCTATCTTAACGAAGCTGGCGTCAGCATCGTATGCATTCTTGATAAGTTCCATCAGCGCAGTCATCTCGTCGGGGACAAGTTCTTCTCCCAATTGTCTGATTACATGAGGATTGATATCAAAGCGTCTCTCCATCGTATTTACTTTTTACGGAAAATAAGTATATGCTCCTTTTCCATGGTTTGCGAACAACTATTCTTGCGGGCTTGCTTTTTGTTCAAAATCTGACGTTCTGCCCGTTCAAACAGCATAATGCCACGTGATTCCATTAGTTCTACCAGTATTTGGTCATTGGGTATTTCCCTGCCACCCACAAAGCGGTTGCCTATAGTCCAAATATAGAAGGCATCATCCTTCATTGAAGTAACTATTTTATCAAGACTGGAATCAAAATCTGAAATAAAGCTCAGCGTCTTGTAATATTTTCCTTTTTCTTCTGCAGGTAAACTCTCAAAAAAAGATTTAAGCGTTGGAGTATGGCCATATACCGAATCTATCGTTGCCAAAAGCTCTTTTCTGTTGATTATTCCACCAAGGCTCTGTCTGTCTATCTCCTGCGTTGTTTTTACGTAGTCAAAAGAACAACTCAAATCTCTTGGGTCTATCCACTGCAATGGCAGATAAGAGGTCTGACCGTATGTCACGGTGGTATGATTGTCTCCATATGGGGGTGAGGATACCAGTAAGTCAAACTTCACTTGTGACAACACATCATCCTTTGTATTTCCCCATTGGATGTCTTTCTCCACTTCCAAATCCACATTTCTACCTTGATTCTCTGAGACCACCTTATTCCAATAAACTTCTATATCTTCTATTCCACGAAGAACAAGAGTTGAGAACTCTTTCGTCACATTCACATTTCGCTTTTTAATATCCTCTTCACTTCTTCGATGAAGTTTAAATGTTGAGGTGCGGTCATTACTGCCCGTACGGATTACTTCTGACATTACGACCCATAGAAATCTGCGTATAGGCTGTTGTTCAACTGATTGAATGGCCCGGCGAATTTTTGAAAGGGCTATCTGAACGTCCTTGTTAAACCACTTGTCTATGTTTGTAAATGTAACATCCACTGTGTCGCACAAGTCTTTTGAAATCTGGCTTATTACCTTCCAGCACACATCCTTCAGTTGAACTATATCATATCTTTCCACCTTGGCTTGGGTTAGCATAACCGCAAACGGATTGATATCTTGTCCATAAACATTGAATCCAAATTCCATGCACGACATCAGCGATGTGCCAGAACCCATAAAGGGATCCATTGCCCAGGCTCCTTGAGGAAGTGTATCTGCCACAGCTTGTATGACCACGTATTGTGTGGCAGGTACCATCATGGCAGGATACATGAACAGACGGTGCAGATTTTCACTTCTGTCTGCACCTTCGCCATCAAGAGTTTTACTCTCCTTTAAAGCATTTAACTGTTGGCGTATCGCCAGTAACTGCGTATCACTTACCATATTTCTCTGTCAAGGGTACATTCCCCCAAATTTCTTGCAAAAGTACAACTTTTTCTGTTTCCTAAGGGATTATTTGCTGTTTTTAACATTTTTATTTCAGCATATCCCTTCTTAATTTACTAAAACACATACTTCCATCATTGTACAACTCGTTCTGGAAGATGTCAGATTTGATAATTTTGAAACTGAAACTTGGATGATGCAACGAATTGGCCATCATAGCTATCCTCGCATCTGTGTATTTATAATTCATCTCCAACCAATGCAATGCTACTTTTTTGTGGATCACATATCGCTCTTGCAACTTAAAGGTTTTTACTAGGATTCCATAGTCTGGATCCTGCGCCCCCAACTGCAAATCATAGTCCTGAGGCCGCGTCGAAGGTCGGATACTGCCTGCCTTTACTCCTTTAAGCGGCACGACATGAAATTCCACCTGACCATCAAAGTCATATGCTGGGCTTGTTGGGCTTAGTTTTTCGTAAGGTTGTCCGAGGGTGCCAAGCACCTTTGTTTTTTTCAGTCTCTGATTGCATACCTGACAACAGGGAACAAAGTTGTACAATGACAATGCAACAAGTCTGCATTTCGATTTGGGTATTACGTGGTCTAAATCAAAATGATGGCGATACTTATAGTTGGGCTTGAATATCTTGTCAAATTTGTCAGGAACCCACCGCAGACTTGCTCCAACTTTGTCAAAATCCGCCTTGGTCTTATAAGGTCGTGCTGCCTTTACTATGGCAAGCGAGCGTTGTGACTTCGTCCTAACTTTTCTCATCAGTTCGTCGTCATCCAGATTATTCAAGTCGTACATTGCATCCCCATACGGGTCTATTTCATAGGCATTCACATACGCCATGTCACAATACACACAAGAATAGATATTAAAACCCCTTGTAGGCTCCTTGAAATATTCCGCTATTTCACTGCTCCAAGTATCGTAGTCAAAAAGGCCGGTTATCAAGTCATTATTGATGACCTCCCTTCTCGCCAACGGAATAAGCCTGAACGCATTGTACCATTGTGTTAGTTGATGGAAATCAGCAGTCAAAAACATCCTCACATCAACCGGGTATACAGCCAACTCAGCATACCTACCCTGAAGCGTGTTCCATCTCGCCTGCATATTTGCAATTATCCTTTGAAAGATGGCTTCATAGTCAGTCACATACTGGTTTCCTGTTGGGTATTGCATCCTTCTCATTCTTCTTCCTTCAGTTTTTCTGTCAACAGTCTTACCTGCTCCTTATGATAATTCATTTGCTGCTCTATCTGCATACGACGCGACCTCGGAAGAAATGTCGCCTCCATCTGGTCAAATAAGTTCTGGAAATTGCGTTTCAGATAGTCCTCACCCAAATGGTTAATGGTGAATAGGTATTCATCTTTATTCGTCTCAAACAGTTTTTTCCTTTCTTCACCATTCTTTTCATAGTAACAGTCCAAGATATCCTGCAACTTCTGCTGCACCAAGTCACCAATGGCATAGTCCAAAAAGAAACCGCTCTTCAATAGGTCATAAATATTTGCACCCAATGTCTTTTGAGGCGCCAGTTCTTCTTCCTCATCACCCTTACGCAAGAACAGGACATTTGTTTCAGGCAGGTCCGACAAAATGAATGGAGAATGAGTGATGATAATGATATTGATGCTTCGTATGTTGGTACGGTTGATATGGCAAAGTGCCAGCCGTTCTAACAGCCGCTTTACATACTGCCGTTGATACTCCGGATGATAATATAACTCTGCCTCATCAAATATAAGGTTAATGTGGTGATAGCCCACCACTCTCTTACCGTCCTCGCCTTTGATGCTGGCTATATTCTTGATGTGGTAGTATATGTAGCTCAGACTGTATAGCATCTGTCGCTCACCACTGCTCATTGATTGTAGTGTCACTTCACCTTCATCATCGTCATTACCATTTCTACTCTTTCTTTTGTACGTAACTTCCGTCATGAAGAATGGAGGTGGCAGTTGCCGCATCATCTCGTCATAAGTCTCATACCTACTGCCATTCAGTAGTTCCTTGTCAACATCTAAATCCTTCTCATCGTCAGCATATCTGTTTTCCTTAAGGTAGTCCAAACATTGATGTACTTTCAGGGTAATATGGTTACAGGGACTTTCATATATATCCTTTACAACTTGATGCAGGGTATCATTATTTGTATTGAACCAAACCGCCGCACTTGTTGAACTAACCCTCAACACCTCACTACCATCATCATTTGTCAAAGGTTTACCAGTCTTCTCAGAAACCACAGGTTCCTTCATGTCGAGTAAACTATTCATTTTTGACGCTTCTCGGTATTTAGGATAAATTGAGCAGATCTTCAGTGTTTTATATGCAAGATAATATAGCGCATTCTTGTCACGGTCAGAACTATCAGGTTCAAACTGTCTTTGCAATTTCTCTTCAAGTAAATCTTCCCATATCCGCTCCAAGTTGAATATCAAGATATCCTCAACCCCCTTCAATTCACTCCTCACGGGCTTTTCCAAAAACGACATGTCCTTTTTCTCCCAATAGTCGTTGATGTAACGGTATTTGAATTTAGAAGGGACATACTCATCCAAGAACTCTTTCTCCTGCGAATGGAACATCAGTGATAATACTTCTATACGCTGTTTTGCCAGTCCATTCTCATTATTAACGTCTATCTGACCACCATCTCTAAAAGGTGTCAGCACTATCGGTATATAATAACCATCGTTCTTGTGAAACAAGTGGGTAAGCCACTCTCCGTCATTCAGTTTCTCTTCATCTTGTGCAAAGGGTGAAGTATAGTCCGTTGGATTAAAGGCATACAGACTGTAGTTCACGCTGATTGTGTAGAAGAATCCGTTCAGGATGGCATCTCTCTGTCTTTCCGTCAGGCCATGTATTTTTACTTCTTCTGGCTGTCCATCAAACACTTTGTAATAAAAAGTCCCTAGATCGTTACATTCAATAAACTTCTGTACCCCGTCCTGTTCAAAGTGCAGTCTGCCATGAATACCGTAAGCATGCCCTATCTCGTCCGTCTCATCCACGCCTTTCATCAGAAAGGTGTTCTCTGCAAAATTGTTGATGATGCGATACAGCGCATCAATCAGCGTTGACTTACCCGAGCCGTTTTTCCCTGCTATAGCAGATACAGATATTCTTGGGAGATTATCATCTATGGTATAGTAATCCTGAGGACAACCATCCTTTGACACAATTGGATACTTGTCTTTAGCAGTCCCCATTTCATCAGTGTTTTCACACCTGATGAATGGATACCATCCAGGCTCAAGCACCTTCCTTACATTCGCGTGAGTGCCCTCGAATATCTGAATCCCTATCAGTCGCAGTGGCTTTGATGTATCTAATTTTGCTGGCATATCTCCTACTTCTCAACCTCTTTCAACTCCCTTCCAGAGAAGGTTCCGTAGCTCTTACCAGACACTTCACCCTTCTTATAGTAATCACACATAGCCTTGATAACTGTTTCAAAATCCTTACGGTCATTGATTTTGACATGGCCGTCTGCACCTACAGAGATTGTTTCCCCGTAACGCTTACAGACCTTTGCCATTTTCTTGATCTGCTTATCATCAAGTTTTTCCAGTCCGCCGTTCTGCTGCAGTTTCACTAGTTTCTTATGAAGTGAGGTATTCGTCTTAAGTTCCTCTTCCAAACCATCCAGACCGTCTATCAACCCAGTGTTCTTCATCTCATCAACCACCTCAATAGCTTTGGCATGATATTCTTCCTGGAGACCGACAATCTGCTCAAAGGGCACCTTCTTCAACACATAGAAGGTCCCTTCCCAATAAACACAGTCTATCTGTTTGTCCAGAGTAACGGCCTCGCCTTTCATCAATGTCAGTTTTTTCGAAGTCGAATTGAAGATAGTCCTTATCTGTCGCCACACAATGCTCTTGTCCGTATCATTCTTTTCATCTATGGCTATTTTGCTGACCATAATCTTTCTGAACGTATAGATCCACTCCTGATCCTCCACATCCAGAAAACCTATGCAGTAGGCCCAGAGTTCTTCGTTCTCAGAGATTATTCCCTCAATACTCTCAACCTTAGGCAATTCCTTACCCAGTTGGTTCACTACCACGTCTGAGAATGTAGATGTCTCAGCTTTCAGCTTGTAAGAAAACAAATGATCCGTATCATCCGAGATAGGGTCATAGTCAATCAGTGAATAGTCCTTCGTAACAGTTCTTTCTAACTCCTTGATAGACAAATCATACAGATACTTCCTTATCTCATCATCCACATCTATCTGATAAACCTTGAATATATATTTATCCAAAGTTTTATCACGCTTTCCCACCCCACTTTTCAGAATACGAGTGATAAAATGCAACTTAACATCTTCCTGCTTCGTATCCTTTATTCTGTCTAGAACCTCATCCAACTTAGATGGCTCTTTTACTTTATCGTCTTTCTTTGCCATAATATAACTTGAATCCTATTTGATACATCTGGTAATCCACGTTCTCTTTATAGTCTGATGTATCGGTAATGATAAGAGCATCGTGAGTTGTCCCCGTCGAGTCACCTATCAGCTTATATTCTACTTCCAATAACGAATACCATATACTCAGTAGAGGATTTATCAGAATCATATTCGAGTTGGTGTATATGGCATAAATCAATCCCATCACCACCACAAATATTCCACACTCAAATAGCGATGAGAAGTCACTTGCTACAAATGGTACAATATATGTCGCTATGTAACCGATCGCTTCACTATTCCTATTGCTAATCCTCGTCACTTTGGCCATCTCTCCATTTGGTAGGTTCCTTTTCAAATTATGAAGCAGCACCAACAATCCCATGACACCTACAACAGATATCACTACCAGAACTGCGGACATGCCAAAATGTTTGAAAAAGCAAATCAGAGCCTCTCTGTTCCATCCTCCCCAACATAAGTAATTCCATCCTTCCTTTATCTGTTTACCGATAACGATAGCAAACAGCGGCACGTAAGATGTGATAAAAAGAGAGAACAAGGCCCCCCGCCTCAATCCATTGTTGTTACTTGACTTCATAATCTCTTGTCAACTTGCACTATTTTTTCCGTGTTATTTATGTGCCACTTAATCCATAACCGTCACTTCTTCCTCCTCTTCCATTTCATCCTGCTTCATGCCAGACAACTCCCACCAAGCCCTGACAGAGTGGAACAATTCACCGACATAACCAGTTACCTTAAAATAATAGTCCGGATTAATCATATACACGTCAAGCAAGTTGTCCTGCATCTCCATTGGTGCTATCGTTTCCGTCATTTTCTCTCTGTACGATTCTGTCGCACAGTATATCTCAAAATGACCGAGTTGTAGCCCATTTTGCTCAAATTCACGAACACATTTCACTTCCAAATTGCAAAAACGAGCCTTCTCCACCTTAACAAAGATGTCGTGGTATTTATCAAAGACCGATTCCACGGCTCGCATATTCTGTATGATATAGTTCAGTTGACGCTTTTCGTCCGTAGAAAACTGATCGTTGATGCTCTTTTTATCCAGATATGACTGAATCTCATCCATTCCATCGTTGAAATTGATTCTCATCAGTTGGAAAGCAGCAATATAGCTCTCCGAGAACATCTCCCAGAAATCCGAATCAGGGTCTATTGTAGTCCAGTCCGGTCTATTCTCCTTGTCCCAGTCGTAGTTGAAGTCATGGAATTTTGGTCTGTAAAAATCTCCATCCTCTTCCACCAACATCGAATCCTTATCTATAACAACCTCAATGTCTCCATTCTCGTGAACATCAGTATAAGCAAATACATCTTCATCATCAAAAGCCGCTATAATACCATACAACAGCGTATTCACCGCATCCTCCACCTCCTCTGCCAGTACTGTGTTTATCTCTGCGACAGCCTCAGAGTGTAGTTCTTCGTGTATAGGATTTGCTGCATCCAACTTCTCTTGAATGACATCCAGCTTCTGATGGACGCCTTGAATCGAAGTCATCACCACATCATAGTACCCCTTTTCTTTAATGGCAGATAGATAATTAAATGCCGCAGAACGTTCCGCCACGCACTGTTCGAAAACAGAAAGGAACTCTTTCATATCTGCAGGAAGATTTGATGGATCCATGTTAGGATTAGCCATATATTCTTCCAAAAGCTTACTGATTTCCCTCTCTCGAAACCTCCTTATATCTTCATTAGGACACCATTTCTCGATAGCATTCTGAAATGCAGTCCGAATCTCTTTTTCCGTATTATTCTTCGAAAAAAGAGAGGTTACGATATTAGCCGCAACACTTATTGCAAATGAGCTCAGTAAACCACTCATGAAACATCCTCCTACTTATAATACTCCCTCAAAAACCTCTGCACCGCCTCTTGCTGGCGCTGCTGGTTCTGCATCCACTCATTGTATTCCTTCAACAGACGTTGAAAGTGTTCAGCTCTCTCCTGCCCGTCGATGGCGTTACACATCTGATCTGCTATTTGAGGTGGGAAGTTATTCCTGATGAGAGCCTTCTGCGCCTCATTAGCAATCTTATTCCCTACTATGTTGTATAATTCCTGTATGGTAATCATTCTAAATGTATTCTCGCTTCTTTAGTTACGGATCATTTTACTTCTTACCTCATACCGTTCAAATCTTCCCTCTCAACCTATAATCACCCCGTACGTTACGCCAGTCAGTCTGGACAGCTGACGCATTCCGGTGCCCTTCTCCAAACAGCAGATGATTATCTCGTTACGCTTCTCCTTGTCCATTTCCTGCACCTTGATAAAGTCCGTAATGCCATAACTATCCAACAGGTATTGACGTATCTTGGAACACGTGGCCAGAGCGAGAGTACTTCTGATTATAGTACATAGCATACATCACAGCGAGATGCTTGATGGTACTGCCTATATCCTCCTTGAGCATACGCATATAGTCCTCCGCATCCTCGAAGATATCCTGCCTGTTGATGCCCCGAAGCATCACGTGGTAGATACCCGTTCCCGATTCCTTCCTCGCCTGTCGCGGCATATATCACTTAATGACTTTTATTCCTTACAGGATACTTTAATCCCTTAATTAAGAACGGATCAAAGAACCGTCCCCTGATCTCACTGATCTCACTACAATCTTTATTCCTTTAAGTTTTTAATAATACTTACCAACAACGCTATTATTTCTCTTATGTCTGCCACTAACGAATCATACATCTTATCAGTTTCGTGCAGCAAGTCTAACCCAGTAATCAGTCTCGTCAGCTTCCTTGAGCGCTATATTTAGTTTATTCAAGAAGTCCATGCGACTCTGAGCATTCTTACTTTCACGAGTATTTGCCCCGATACTTGTACCACTCCTCAGTAACTGCTTCGACAAGACAAATTCATGCTTCTCATCCGTCAAATACTGATAGCATTTAATCACTCGTATTGCAAATGCCCGGTTTTTATCTTGAATTGCATTCGGCCTCCCCATAATTTTCAATTCTCAATTTTCAATATCCCCCACTTCGCATATCTTTCCCTTGACTCAGATCAGTGAGCCAAAGAATAAAATCCGCAAAGTGAATAGTTGTCAAATCACCACCTCTACACAAGGACGATGGCCCGTAGGGATATTGGAATTTCTAACCATTTCTGTTGCAAAGATACGATTAAACGGGCAAAATACAAAATAATTACCAATTTATTTTCGAGTAAAGGTATCTTCGACTTCCCATTGTAAACAGCAAAAGGGCAAATGCTTTCACATCCGCCCTTTGTCTTTATTCGTTAAATTCGTGAGATTCGTGTTCGTTAACCGTGAAACACGCACTCGACCTTAGTCGCTTTCTTGCTTAGGCAAGCGTCACCCTTCGGGATGCCGAGCGGTACCCTCAGGTCAAAGAGCCTGTCCCGGTGTTCTTCTGCATCTTCCGAATCCTACTCTTCGCCATGTCACTTTATATCTCAATTCTCTTATAATACTTCTCTTTGTCTTCTTCGCCGCCCATGAAAGTACTATTTATAAACTCCTTATATTTACTGGTTTCACCAAACAGCCCTTCTATCTTTGTTCTAATCCCCTCGCAAATATCAGCTGCATAACCCGTGGCATAGTCATCATCCGATAAGTCAAACGGATTGATAAACTCCCTAAAGTCATTTGAATACTGGTGGGCATAATCAGCTATTAGCTTGTCAACAATGAGGGATTTCCTATACCCCTCATTGTCTACCAAGTTAAATGACGATTCAACACAAGCATCTCTTAAGAAAGTATTGGCTTTTGTTCCATAAGTTGTTAAATCCTCCACCCTCGGCATTCCGTTGCCCTTTATAAAGTCATTCCAGTTCTGTTGGGCCATTGCAATAACCTCCTGGTCAGTAAATATCGATTGATATTTATCTCGTGTAATCCCCTCGTCATAATCGTATGCTTCGTATGAGTACAGACTGGCAATAATCTTGTTCCATATCATATAGTCTTCAGTATTTTCTAGGACCTTCATGATAGCATCAAGATATTTGTCATGAATCATCTTTGAAGCACTACCCGACATAAATCGATGGAATATATCCTGAATAGGCATCTCGCCACAATATGGTACAGCCGCCATCATCATGGCAAAGAAATTATTCTTTACCCGTACATCTCTAGCATGAACTTCCTGACTAATGCTTAGATGTGCAAACAACGATTCTTTTTTACTCAAAACATCACCATCACACCATGCCCAGACAATTCTTGGGATATCCTCTTCCTTAGCTTTCAACAACGTTTGGTGGAATTCATTATATCCTATTTTATTGTCATGCACTCTAAAAGAGAAGTAGGTAGGATAGTTATCCTTGACAGCGATATTGTTACTCCCAATAATGTTCGCTTTACCTCTGAACAAAGTACGAAGTAAAATAGTGGTATATGGCTTCAGATTTACCGTCGTATTTCCATCATCCTTCGTATATTCTTTCTTTAGTGCCAGGAAATTTCCATTTTCTCTAGATGACTCCAGTATATCATAAGGGTTATCACGTAATGATTCGAATACGCCATAATCATAATATGCCAGCACGTCCAGCCAGAACAAGTCAAATATAGACACATTATTAAGCGAACCTTCAGCTATAATGCGTGAAATATGGACAGCAAATACACTTGCAAATCTCTTCACATCGCGGAAATTCCTTATATATCGTGTTATTCCATATTCTTTGTTTGGATTAATCCAGAATACAGACTCCCATATTTGTTTCAGAATCTCCTCATCATTGGTCATTCTTTTAATCTCATCATAAAGCATCTGTGGTAGTGCGTATGGCTCAAATTCTGGCAACACCAACTCTAAATGGAATATTTTCTTGATATATAATTCGGCATTCTTGATATTCCTGTCTACAAGCATCTCTAGAATATGCTCCCTATCGTAAGTGACAATGAATATAATATTAGGAAAGTTTGCAGTCACTCTTACGAGACGTAGCACTTCAAATAGTTCATCGCTATCCAATCTATCAATATCATCTACCAGAATCAAATGCTTCTTACGCTCTTTCTTCAATCCATCCTTCACCAATTTCTTCAGCGAACTTTGATTGTTTACGAGTCCCAAAACTCCTTTTATTTTATCAGAATACGGAATCTCTGCTATTTCCGACAGCATAGTGGCGTATGCCAACATCTGTTTCCTGACAGTTCCTCCTTTGTCGAGCTTATTGGAGAGAGTACTGAACAACTCTTGAATTATCTTATCTGGACTTCCACAATCCCAAGGAAAGAACTCTGTAATTTCAAAATCATCTTTGCCTATCTCCTTAATATGCTTCAGAAAGGTGTCTTTCCAGTACCCCATCCACTCGAAATACCGACCGCATAGTTCTCTTCCTGAACATCTGTTTTAAGCAATTTCGTTAACAAGACTTCTGCCATTACTTCACGCCCCGTTTTTTGCAGTTCATCGTTCTTGGAAATAGTACTCAGTCCATTATCTTCCTTTTCAGCCAATTTACCAGACTTTTTCCTTTTGCTTACCAAAGGTGTTGAATCCAACCACAGGGGCAGATCCAACATAAATGACGATGCAAACATTGCTCCTATCATTCCCTTATACGAAATGCCATCTATTATAGTGTCTCTCCAATATTGCTCTTCACTTTGACATACAAGATAGAACACAGCAAATAAAGTGACTAACCTTATGAAATTTGCCTTACCCCTATTAACGATATTATACCAGAAAGATGCAACAAGAAAAATGCATAGCAACATAGTAATAACATTCGTAATAAGGTTCCCTACTACGAAGTCGCTAATGTTTATAGCCATGTCGCTCCATTTCTCCACGAGCCATCCATTTACCTTGTCTGCCTGCGTCATTATCATAAGCAGCACATAAGCGTAAACCAGTTCATGTAGATGGGTGCTTACCCTCTTTACTATCTCTTTCATAATTACTTAAGCCCTAATCCTTAAAGCACCTCCATCAGTTCTTCTCTACTCCCCGCCATATTTATCTATCATCTCGTCAGCCTACCCTATTTCTGATTATGATTCCTGCTCCACTTAGACGCAAAGGGGGCATAGCCTCTTCAGCCATACCCCTTCAACAATCTCCCTTAATCAACCTTAATTCCGTTCCATCCCTCTCATCCGTATTCGAGCAAAATAATTCTCAAATTCTCTGATTCTTGATATGAACCATTCACCTTTCACACATCTTTCCCTTGACTCAAATTAGTGAGCCAAAGAATAAAAATCCGCAAAGTGAATCGTTGTCAAATTACCACCTCTACACAAGGACTATGGCCCGTAGGGATATTGGAATTTCTAACCTTTTCAGTTGCAAAGATACGATTAAACGAGTAAAATACAAAATAAATACCAATTTATTTTCGAGTAAAAGTATCTTCGACAAGCCATTGTAAACAGCAAAAGGCAGATGCTTATCACATCCGCCCTTTGCCACTATTCGTTCAATTCGTGAAATTCTTGCGTCCCTTCGGTAGCAAGCGATCAGAGATCGAGCGCGTGTTCGCTAACCACGAAACACGCGCCTGTCCCCATGTTCGTTCGATAATTATATCTTCACGCTCTCAGGAACTGCGCCCATGCATCATAAGCCTCCTCATTCATCATGATAAAGCTCTGGAGGTGATAGTACTGTCCCTCGATGGTCCCTTTCAACGTCACACCCCCGTACTTTAATTCATCCAGTTGCCTCTTACTGATAATTACCATCGGCATCTGGAATTCCGTCGAATAATCCTGTGTCAATTCTATCTCCTTAGCCTTTAGCGTCTTCATCGCCTGAAAGGCAGAAATTCCAAAGGCCACAAACTCATTATACTTATTCGCAAAATAGATATGAATCGACCCACCGTCGTTCATCACCTCATTCTTCACTACAAAATCTCCACTCACCATAATCTATGTCATTAATCTATTTAATTTAGACCCTTTTTAGAAGCAATACGTCACATCCACGGTATTGCCGCTGGTACCCACTGCGAAGTTCGAGCCGGAGCCCAACAACTTATCACTCAGCCACCAAGTCAATTCTGCGGAACCGACACCGACGGCTGCGCCAGCCAGCACATCATACCAGTGATGGCGGTCTCTTGCCACACGCTGTATACCCACGGCGGTAGCTGCTGCATAGCCTGCAATGGGAATCCAGATGCAGTCCTTGCGGAACTCCTTATCGATCGACCGGGCTGCGGCAAATGCCATGGCGGCATGTCCCGATGGGAATGATTTATTGTCCGAATGGTCTGGACGCTCCTCCTTGATCATCGCCTTCAGCACGGTCTTCACACCATATGCCACGCCTACCGATGCGATTGTATTCACAGCAAAGCGAGGCCAGTTATGGCCGGTCATCGGTTGCGAATAAGCCTTCCGCTTCGACTCTACATCACGATAGAACTGATTGCGACCTATATCCAGGCGCACGCCGAAGTCTATATCAAAGTATCCATTGCTACCGGCCGACACCTCCATGCCAGTGGTGCTAAAGCCCATACCTTCACTGGTCGATACCTGATAGCCCAAAGCGCCAAACAAGCTCCATCGGTCATTCAGCCGATACGTCTCTTCCAGTCCGACACCCATCAGCGGCGAACCCGAACCCTCCACAAACTGTGTGATGATACCAGCCCTCACATAACCCGTCGTATGCCACTTCCTGGTAGGCTCATACCCTGCAAATGCATTTGTCAAGTTCAGCATGGCATCGATAGACACAGCAGCAAATCCCCCTTTCTTATAGTTCTGCTTCGGGTCATCAGCCGGCGCCACCCATTCCAATCCATTGTTCGGAATCAGTCCGTTGTCCCACTGCACCCGTCCTCTCAGGGCGAACTCCGGTGTAAACCATTTACCCAGCGCCCCGTTCAGTCCAAACGTCAAGCCCTTCGGAATCACCTTCCCAAAGTTGCAGCCATAAGGATTCAGCAGACTCATGTCCAGTCCCGCCTGCACAAACCAGTTGTCCCAGATGCCATTCGTCAGCACCCCCAACTTTTCACTTTTCACTTTTAACTTTTCACTTCTATCGGTGAGAGGTCCCAAATTCATCTGGACCCCTAACCCGATAGAAAGGTATCCATTCGAATTCGATCCCGTTCCCGTAGCCTCCGTCTTCTCCGCACCCACGAAACCGCTACCCGTCATGATATACGCGATGTCCCCATACACGCTCCATCGGTCACTGAGCCGATACGTGTTCAGCACACCGATACCCGCCAGCAGCGAACCCTTCGTAACACCGAAGTTATAGTTGATGCCAATCCTCGGATACACACTCGCATTCCAAGTCCTGTCCGGCCGATAGGTCCCGAAGAGATTATGTAGGTTCAGCAGCGCATCGCCATACAGCGCGATATATCCACCCTTTCTGCGGTTCTCGCCCGGCTCATAAAACGGAGCCAGCCAGTTGGCATGCCCATTCTCCAGCAACGGCAACTTATTCTCCCAGTTGAACTTTCCACGAACGCCCACCTGATGCGTGAACCACTTTCCTACGGCCAAATCCAGACCAAACGACTTACCATTCGGAAATACCTTCGAAAAGTCATACCCATACGGGTTCTGCAGCGTCATGTCCAGCCCAAACTGCACATACCAGTTCCGCCAGAACCCATCCGCCACCATTACCTCCTGTGCTTTCGCACACAGACAATTCGCCACCAGGGCGATAACTAATATTTTAGTACGCATTTTTATCATGAACAAATACCGTTTTTGCCGTCATCCAAATAATACGGATATCCAGCCAGATGCTCCAATGCTCCATATACCAGATGTCGCGCTTCACGCGGCCTTCCATCTGCCACAGCTCTTTCGTCTCACCGCGGAACCCCGTCACCTGAGCCCATCCCGTCAGTCCCGGTTTCACAAAGTGGCGCACCATATACTTGGAAATCAGCGCTGAATACTGTTCGGTATGTGCCAACATGTGCGGTCTCGGCCCTACAAAGCTCATATCCCCGCGAAGCACGTTCAGGAACTGGGGCAACTCGTCAATGTTCGACTTGCGCATGAAGTTGCCGAACGGATACTTTCTCGGGTCGTTCTTCGTTGCCTGCAGGCGGTCGGCATCCTTGTTGACATGCATCGACCGGAATTTCAGCATCATAAATGTCTTGCCGTCAATACCCGTTCTAGCCTGTTTAAAGAAGATGGGCCCTGGGCTCTGTATCTTGATAATCAACCAGATAAATGGGAACATCAGTGCTGTCGGAATCAGGAACACCAGCGAGAACACGATATCGAAAGCCCTCTTCAGTATCCTGTTGCCCGGGTTCTGTAGCGGGTTCTCGTACGTTGTATAGATCTCGATATCGTCCAGCAACTCACGTTTCAGGTTCAGGCCGATTGATTCTACCGATACGGGCACGAAATAGAACCTTACCACCTTATAGTCACAGTATCTTGACAACTTCTTGATGGTGTCACGCTCCCTTCTCGAAAGACATACATACAGCTCATCACCCAGTTCCAAGTCCTCATGACGGGCCATGGCAGCCAGCATATCCTCGATGGAGCCCTTCCGCTCCAGCCTCTTCAATGCCGACAGGTCTATCCCCTCCTCTTTCTCTACCATCTCTATGTTATCTATCAAGTTGCTGTCACCATAATAACCATTCACCTTAAATCCCAATGTCGCATCGTTGATTAGCTTTCGGTATATGTTCACCAGTTCTATGTCCGATCCCACCAGCGTCACCATGCGCGTGTTTCTTCCTGCCTCACGATACAATCGGATAAGCCATCGTTCCGTCATTCTTTTAAATACCAGCGCCACAAAGAACACCGTATTGATTTCATAGATCAGCCATCCCACAGGCAAGTCGTAGTCTATAATTTTCAAGATTAAATAGCCTACTACCGCATGCATAATGGTCAGCCCCATGATTCTCTGCAGCACGTCACCCGCACCCACCAAACGCTGGTGGATAATGGTGGCAAAACGCAATTGGCTGATGACCAACGCCAGGTTACCAACCAGTAAGAACACCTCAAACTGGTTCTCTTCCCAGGATTCTATTCTCCAGTGAAAACGGGCAAACAGCAGCATAATCAGGTTGAACACGATAAAGTCACCGACAATGACGCTCTTTTGCACAAAAGAGTTAGTTTGATTATTGCTTCTCATAGTTACCCCCCCCATCATAAGTTTGTTTGAAGTCATTATTCGTTATGTTTTATTCTCATTTCGGGTGCAAAGTTAGTACAAATTAAGCAAATAGCAAAATAAATTTATTTTTATTTTATAATTACTCATACTGATTTTTCCTTTTATACTGTTCCGTCAATTCCAGCAATTTAATAAATTTCTCAACCCGCTCCGCTTACATCATCCATCAGACAATAGCTCAAATCATCTGCGTCCATATATACATTTAAGTCTTTAGTTATACTGGTTCTACATTTAGCAGTCCTTTGATATACATCTCAATGTCCTCCGCAGACACATCATATACTGGTTGCAGCTGCTTGAACTGCTCATCCTTGTGAAACAACTCCCCA